>Ga0306920_100013113_pt1 | contig 11273 bp, 11 predicted proteins | sample flu12Cox44000170_FD_204666 | JGI IMG/M metagenome (GOLD analysis project Ga0306920, IMG submission 204666) | Lab enrichment of tropical soil microbial communities from Luquillo Experimental Forest, Puerto Rico - flux4day.12C.oxic.44.000.170 (v2)... | ecosystem: Environmental > Terrestrial >...
GCTTCCTCGCTACCGCATTCCTATCGAAGTACTCGGGTTAGCCGTCATCGCAATCACGGCGCACCTAGGAGGGTTCTTGAGCGGGGTCAATCACTGAATGGTTTTCGAAACACATGACCGGGCTCATCCACTTTCAGGCATCACCAGAAGTAGGTCGAATAGGCTGCTTGGTAGTGCCAGTGACCCCGCTGGTTGCTGTTCGATTAGTGTCAAAAGTCGATTGAAGGGAGCCGACATGGAGTCTGCGTATTCACCGGTAGTGTTATCTTCCTAGGAAGCGACGACTTTCCCAAACAAGCCAAGACTGCGGCAATGCTGGATTTGAGCGCGGCGCTGAAGGCGGGCTGGCCGGCCTTTGAAATTGCCGAACGAATTCCACTTTCAGAGATTGCGCATGCTCATGAACTCGCAGAGCACCCGGCCCGAAGCGGACGGATTGTCGTCACCCTCTGCCTTTCCGTAGATTGCGTAATACACGTCACTCCAAATTGAAGGGCCGGCGGAGCGAATCTCTCAGATCGCGGAAAGCATTCGATCTTCCTAAGATTTTCCTAAGACTTCTGTCGAAATCCCAGACCTCAGATTTTCCAATGACACTGGCAAAATGGTTTTTCGAGAAATTGCTGATTGATTCTAAAAGATTTGCGTTTTACCATCACCACTGAGAATTTCTTAGGGTGCTCGGACGGAATCCCCCCCTCTCCGCCACAGCCTCCTCGCCAATCTCACAACTGCAAAGAACCTGGGCACCAACAGGAGACCTAATTGGGGCTTGGCTGAATTGGCGGCAATTCGTTGAACTGACCACAGCTGAACCCGGTTCGCACGAAGCGTGGACCTAATCGCCGCACGGAAAACTCGGTTCACTTCCCCTCCGCAACTTTACTCGGTGTCGAAAAGACCTAAAAGACCTGAGTCAACATGACGGAGAAGCGCATCTGTGTTAGTATGAAACTCGCACGAGCGCGCTGAGATTTGTAGGCGGTTTGGTGGCGGTTGCGCCGGTAACGGCCGCAGTCTTTGACAACGATTGCAGTTCAGTGCGCTGTATGCGAATCTTGCAAAGCCTTAGTTTGCAAGGTTTTACGCTAAGTTGCTGATTTTCCAAGTGGGGACGTAGTTCAGCTGGTTAGAACGCTGCCCTGTCACGGCAGAGGTCGCGAGTTCGAGTCTCGTCGTCCCCGCCATTCTTTCCAATCACTTACAAGCATCAGTTCACCCGTTCGTTGAACAACGGTTGAACATCGGTGAGGCCGGAAACCGCGTCATTGACCGCTTTTCTGACGTCCGGGAGCACTTCTTCGGGCTTGACGTAGTGCTTGTCCGCAATTGCCGGCGAGTTGCCGAGAGCCTTTGACGTGGTTTGGAGATTCGACTGGGCGCGCACAGCCGTTCCGTGGAACCTGCGCAATCCATACCATTCAGGCCAGACGAGTCCGAACTTCTCAAGCCGGCGCCGGATGGTGCGCTTGGCCATGTTGTCGAGGTTTACCGGCCTGCCGCGGCGTCCACGGAGAATGTAGCCGTCGAGCGGCGAGCCCTGGACTTTCCAAAGCGCCAAAAGCACCTCCCGCAGTTCCCCACTGACGGCAACGAAGCGTTCGCTTTGCAGTGTCTTGGTCGAGCCTTCGACGGCGTGCCACACCGAGCGCGTCACCTTGATTTGCTCGTTCACACGGTCCCACTCTTCCCACCTGAGCCCGCGGGCTTCGCCGGGGCGCACTCCGGTCATGGCGATGATGGCCACGGCCGCGCGCTCGAGCGGCATGTCTTTGAGTGCCGCGAGAAGGGCTATCACTTCATCGCGTGTTGCGGCTTCGGGCTTGCCTGGCTCCGTGGCGGATTCGGGAATGAGCGCGCCACTTGCAGGATTATCCGACTTCGTTTTGCCTGGGAAGTCTCCCTTGGCCATGGCGTATTTGAAAACTGCCGAAACGATGGAGCGCACTTTGCCGAGCGTTTCCCGGTTCATTTCGTGCTCGCGGGCAACGCTCTCGAGGAGCGAGGAAACGACAGCCACGGTAAAATCACGCAAAGCGTACTTCCCTGTTCTCGGCCGGATGTATCTCTCGAAATAGGTTTTGTATCCGGAATACGTCGAGGCCTTCTTGGTCCGCAAGACATAGGGCAAGTAAACCTCTTCGACATAATCCACGAAGGAATCCGAGGAGTGCGGGCACTTGGCGGCCTCTTGGACATGGTCGAGTTTTTCCCTGACGAGAGGAGCGAGGTCGCGCTTCGTGCGGTAGCGGTCCCCGTAGGCCGCGAGCCACGCGCACCTCTGCTTCGTCACCATCTGCCCGTTTTCCGTGGCCTTCTCCCGGTACTTGAGGAACCAGGACTTCCCTTTCCGAAAGATGAATCCCTTTTGCATAGTTCCTCCGTCAGCCCTTTGAGCGCCGCCTGGCGCAAATACTCCGACAAGCTCATCCTCTGCTCTTTGGCCTTGCCGCGGATAAGGGCGGCTTCGGCCTTGGTCACCACGAAGCGAAAGGGATTATTTAGTTTTTTGCTGGGCCGAGGTGCATGCCTCTTTCTGTGGCAAGCCGGGCACAAATAAACTAGATTCTCTATGTCGTTGAAGTCCTCGCTGTCGTGGTTCTCGCGATGGACGTGGCCAGATAAAAGTTTCACACCGCAATCCCGACAACAACCACTAGCCCTTTTGACGACCAGGTCATAAACGGCCTTTGGAGGGCGCACGATTTGTTGAACACGCTGCCTGCTGAGTCCGACTGCGCGCGCTACTTCAGCGTATGTCAGCCCCTTAAGCCACAACTCCAAAACCTCTTTATACTCAACGCTTGGCTTGGTTCCACGCTTCATACATACACTTTACTTCTGCCACTAGACATTGTCAAGTGTTATTTCTTGGAAGCGAGCCACTGGCAGACTTCGCGCCACGAGAAGCGCGGATATTTGTTGAGGAAGATGCACGGAAGCGGGTTTGGCCGGACCCTCCCTCGGCGCCGGGTCTGCTCGAGAACCCAGCTCTTCTTGACTTTCAGCCGTGCGGCGAGCTCCTCGGGCGTCAACAAATCCGAAGGGTCGGAGGCGTATGCCGGCGACTGGCTTGCCTGGGTGTCGAGTTTGACGAGCGTCGCCATTTTTCAGAAGGCCGAGTCCGCGCGGCCTTCGGCTGCCGGCCGGTCGGACTTGAAAACCTCATAGTCGGGCGACTTGTCCGACCGTTTCTCGCGAACCTTGAAGACAATCACGCGCTGTTCGTTGATTATCCCGGCCCAGTACTCTACGCCCTTCCGGCTTCGTCGGCGCCAGAGAGCGCCAATCTTTAAGGGCTCCCCCGATTCCGTCGTCCGCCCCCGTTCCTTGCTTCCGGCCTGGTTCTGGTAGCTCATCGGTCGGCTCTCCTCGGCTTTGTCTCCGTATCGACACATCGGTGAGGTCCGACACAGCGATACTGTTTGACGCCGCTTTCTCCTTCCGCGCTTTGCGCTCGAGATACGCCTTCACGTCATCCGCACAGTGTCCCCTGCGGATTCAGAATGTCCGCAATCTCAATGTGCGCATGGTCGCCGAGGTCCCATACCTCCGCTTGCGTTCATCCATAACCTTATCTCCTTTCGGTTTACTGAACCCATCGCCATACTTGCCCGCTCCCTTTGCAGACTACGCACTCAGCAGGCCCCGCCTTCGAGCACGCGATACACTCGCAACTTCGCTCGCCGCGGCAGTGCCAGCAGGTCTCTTGAACCTTGTGCGGAGGCGCGTCCGCTTTCGGCTGGAGCGTGGTACAGCCATTCCAGGGATGATGAATCCATCGAGCTCGGTCAATCTCGTAACAGGATGCGGCGCAGGTCCTCGGACGGCTCCGCAGGACTCGGAGGAGCTCGGGCTTCGCCTCACGCACGCGGGCCAGCAGCGCATCATCCAGGGCGCGCCGCGGTTTCAGGCAGAGCGTGTCGTCCTCGACGGCAACGCTTACCCCACGCCGCTCGAGCTCGGTTAAAACCTCCGCCACATCCGTCACAGCCGCACCTCGTCGTCGTCCAGACCGTCCGTGCCTCGAGCTCTCGGAGGCTCCAAAGCGTCCTCCTCGCCCGTCGCGTTCGTTTCATCTTTTTCGGAAGGTAGGGTTCCCTGTGCTCGCGGGGCCAATTCCAGATTGCGTCCCTGGGTGCCAGCAGGTGGTTTTGTAGGCTTTGTCGGTGCCTCGCCATCATCCCCGCCCCGGGGCACTCTTTCGTCCTGATTTTCGCAGCAAACAAGAAACGATTTTTGCGCTTCGCCACAAACAAGAATATCGTCAATGTTTTCACGGAGTTCACCCCCTTTTTCGGTTTCTTGTTTGGTTGTTTTCTCTATATGCTGCAAACAAGCAAACAAGAAACGATATTTGAAGGGGTCGCCGCGCCTGCCGATGCCCTCCCGGCCCACCTTGCCTTGTTCCACCAGAAGCTTGAGCGCCTTGCGCTTCGGGCCGGTATCTCCTTCCACTTGCGCCTCAATCTCCTCCCGCGTCCGCGGCTCTTCGCTCGCTCGGAGGTAAACGAGAATCGCCTGGCTGGTTCGTTCGGCTTCCGCTTCCGACTTCTCGACGCCAAGCGACAGGGCGCGCCTCTCGGAGTCAAATTCGAGCACCGTTTCGGGCCAGTCCGTCCCGTACTTTTGGGAGCTTTGGAGTGTGCGGTAGCGGTCGGTTCGTTTCAGAACCAGGCCCGCGTCGACGCCGCCGAAGATGGCAGTACTTCCGAGAATCGCGTCCATCGCGTCCGCCCTCTCCGCTTTGCCGTTGTGGTGGACCAGCAGGACGTGAGCTCCGGTTTCACGGGCCAGAGTCAAGAGCGGCTCGATTGCGTAACACATTTCAGCGTATGCCTTCTCGTCCACTACACGCACAAACTTGAAAAGCGGGTCAATGATTACGAGCACGGGCTTCCGTTCAGTCACAATCTTCGAAAGCCCCGACATCGCGTCTTTCGGAGCCGCCGCGCAGTGAATCTGTATTTGTTCGTCTCCGGTGGCGGTGGCGCCCAGGTCTGCAAAATGGCGGCGCACCTCTGAACGTTTTTCTTCGAGGGCCAAGTAAATCACCGGGCCCTTGGTTGTCCGGCAGCCAAGAAAAGGCTCTCCTCGGGCAACGGCAAGCGCCAGGCAGCGAGCCAAAGTGGACTTGCCGACCTTCGGTTTCGCACTCAAAACCGAAATGCCCCCGGCTGGCAACTTCTCCGCAAGAAGCCACGAGACTTTCTCTTCCGGCTCTGACATCAAGTCGCGCAACGATGTGAGGGAAAACCCGGGATTTGTGGTCCGCGATGGCGCGCCGTTAGGCGCCTTGAAGTTCTCGAGCCCGAGCGCCTTGAGCGCAATTTCGGTGTGCGAGCCCGCGCGCGCCCGGCATTCCTTGTGGAAACACTGATGGCTGAGCTTGCCGTTCTCGACCTTCCAAGTGGCCTGGCGCGGATTGTCGCGGTGCGCATCGTGCACGCGTCCGGCGACTAGGCACTCCTGCCACTTGCCGTCTTTGCCTCTCAGGCCGTGATAGTCGTAGAAAGTCGCGGCGCCTTCGACGCGCTTCTCGTAAATCAGCTTGCCCAGAATCCTCTCGAGGAGGCCCGCCGGAAGCGCACGGCCCGGCTCGGAAAACACACGCGGCTCTTCTTCCGGCGCTTCCGCCAAGGGCCCGTCGTAGAGTTCGGGATGGAACTCGCGGAAGGCCTCGCGGCGCCCGAGAAAGGGCATGCACATGCCGAAGGCCTGCTTGTCCTTCGCGACCGGCTTCGGGAAGCTTTCGCAGTCGGGGTCGCCGAGAACCTTGGCGTAACCGCCAAGCTGCGCGCGCACCCGGGGAATCGGCTGGGGCGAGCGCAGGAAGAAAAAATCATGCATGCCGCCGCTCTTCGAACGGAACGGATACAACGGCAAACCTTGCGCCCGGATTTCGTCGGCGAGGAGTGCGACCGTCTGGCTGGAATAGCGGTCGTGGTCGAGCGTGCCCCACTGACAGGTGCCGTCGGGAAAGTCCGGCTTCAAGACGAGACACTGCTTGCCGTCCAGATGCAAATCGACGAGCGCGGGCGTCACCTGGCCGCGCCGTGTCGCGTATTCGGCCGGAATCTTGCCGTTTTCGTTGCGGGCGCCCGTGCTCTTCCTGACCACGTAGCTCTGCGGGTTCGACGGAAAGAGCTTGAGGAACCGCTCCGCGTCCGTCATGGCCGCGCCGGGGGAATGTTTCTCGTGTGGTATGCTCGTCGTCGTCATATCGTTTTCCATTTACGGCCGCATCGGCGCTTCACACGCGGGGCACGGACCTGACGTCCATCAGTGCACCTTCACATTGCAGGCTTGGCGCAATTCTTCCTCACTCAAATGAGTGACAATCCGCACGACCGCGAGATAAAAGTGCGAGTCGTTGAAGGCGATGGTCAGGTCGCCCTGAGGCTCGAAGATGAAATAGACATGGCCGCCATAAGGGCATTGCGGTTCTTCGCAGTCGAATGGTTCGGTCCTGACCGCGAAACCGAGCTTTTCGCGGTGATGGGCGATTTCTCCGAGTTGCTTCAGGCGGGCATAGAGGGCCATTGGGTCGCCCTCCGGAAAAAAATCGTACCTGTCGCTGCCTGGTTTCCGAACGACGCTGAGGAGCAGCCCCCGGAGGCGTAGACCTGACGGTCTCTTTTGTGGTACTTCTCGGTTGCTCACGTTGGTTCTCCCTATCCCCTGTTCCTGATACGGGGGATAGGTCTGTCCTGCTCGCAGAAATATCGCCGATAGCGAAGCCGCGCGAAACTGTAGATTAATAGGGAGACCGATTTTCCAAAGGCGGGGGAATTTTCTACGGTACTGATTGATGACGTAACGCGTTAGCCGCGCTCTGGAAGGCTTGTTTTTGGCCGCTTTTTTTTTAGGTTCAGTATTCCGATTCGCAAGCGCTCCGTGGCTCGGGCCGGGTCTTCTTTAAATTCTTGAGGGACCAGTACCCGCGCGATGTCGGGCAATTTGTGTCCCTTGCTTCGAAGAGCTGCTGCCTTGATAAAGAGCGCTCTTCTCACCGCTGGCCTACCGCGTCCTCTTCGTGCTCGACTTGGGTTCTTGGGCTTCCATCTTGGCGCAATTTGCACGTGGCCGTCGCTCCGCACCGTGTAGAGTTCTTCCCCAATCGGACACACCGCCCACCAGCGTTTCCTCTTTCCGCGAAGCCGCCAGAGCCATGCTTCTCTTGCCCTCGCGAGCCTCGCATTGTGGAGTGGGCAGTGTGCGCTCGGCATTTTTTTCAGCTGGCCTCTGGTCAGGAGCTCTCGCTCGATGGCCGCGAGGCGCTCCCGGACGGCCTCTGGGAGCGGGAGCGGTTCGGGAACGAAGTCCCGAGGAGACTCGAGAATTTCGTAGTGGGACTTCGACATCCCGAGCCTCGTGGCCATGCGCTTCTGACTCAAACCGAGGCGACTTCGAAGTCGCCGGAGGTCCCAGGCCATCCACCTCCTTGCCCTCCGAGCGAGCGGCGCGGTATTCTCCCTTTGCTTTTCCAAGTTAGACCTTCTCTAGGCCCCGGCTGCAACCGGGGCTTTTTCGTGTGCAAAGTGTACTTCTATCTTGACAAGGCTGCTATAAGGGAGGACATGAACCCGAGGCTCTACACGACCCGCGAAGTAGCAAGGCGAGCGGGGGTTAGTCGGCAGACGCTCCAGTCCTGGATTGCCGAGGAGAAAGTCAAAGCGCCTGCCGTTCTACGCGCTGCCGGGGTGAGACTCTGGACGGCCAGTGACCTCGCCGAGGTGTTGAAGGTGAAACCGCGCAACTATCCCCGCAAGCGAAAGCGTAAAGAACGCGAGTGAAAAGCTGGCTCGCCGTGCTTTCCGCTTCTTCAGGTTTTTCGCCATTTTCTCGTCCCTCGTTGCACCAACCTTGCAACGCGCCTCCGAACGAACTGAAACCAAAGCCCGTAAACCTGACCAGCCGTTACACTAACTGCTGTTCAGGAACATCCAGTAGGGCGATAGGTTCAGTGAGACTCGAGGACCGGTCGCGGGCGGCCATCCACTAAAGTAGTGGAAAAGTAGTGGGCATGGCTCGTTTCGTGGCTTGACTTAACACGGAGCTGCTGGAGAAGATAGCGCGCATGGCTCGTTTCAAGAATGGCCACGAAAAACGCGGCGGCCGCAAACCGCACACGCCGAACAAGGGAACGCAGAGCATCCGCGCATTGCTCGACGCGGAATTGCCCGAGGATGAACTGCGGAAACTGTGGCACAAATATCTCTACAACAAGGACCTCGCGATTGCCTTCGAGGCCTTCAAACTCGCGAACCAGTACCTGTTCGGGCGGCCGGCAGCCTCGCCGCTCAACGGGGAAGACGCGCCGCAATACGCGGGTCCGGTGTTCGACACCAGCGCCATCCCAATGCGGCATGAACCCGTTTGAGGAATGAGACGTTCGGCCTGTGTTGGCCGCGCCCTCGACAGCCTCATTGAGGAACTGGAGCGGGAATCGCCTGTACTGATGCATTCTCACGCATCCCTCGGCCAGGATGGCTCCCAGATGAGCAACGAAATTCAGCCTACGCCATCTACTACCACGGGGACTTTGAGCCGTACGGACAGCTGGCGAAAAAGAACAAGGGCAAGAACCCCAGCGCGCCCATCTATGTCGGGAAAGCGGTGCCGCCGGGAGCTAGGAAAGGCGGCTTTGGACTAGCGGCACCAGGCAACGCACTTTTTAAGCGCCTAAAAGAGCATTCCACTTCCATCACCGAGGCGAAGAATCTCGATATCAATGATTTTAGCTGCCGATTTCTCGTCTGTGATGACATCTGGATTCCTCTTGGTGAGTCCCTCCTAATCGAGCAATTCAAGCCAGTCTGGAATGTTCTAATTGAGGGTTTTGGAATTCATACGCCTGGAAAAGGTCGGAAGAAGCAAGGCAAGTCAAAATGGGATACTTTGCATCCGGGACGGAGTCTTGCTAAAGAACTTCCGCCCAATCCGATGACCGAAAACAAAATCCTTCAACTAGTTTCGGATTTCTTTGAGGGCAAGGATGTGAAGGTCCTAACACCCATCGAGGCAGTAATCGAAGAGGAGGAAGATAAGGAAGACGAGTAGCGTATTTCTCCCAACCAACCAGGGACGTGTCAGCGGCCCGCAGTTTGGCGGACCATTTTTGCGTCGACAAGAGCTACACGCTGCGGCCACAATTTGATAAGAATGAAAAGCCCCAGCGAGTTCACGCTCGCCGGGGCTGGAGAATCACTGTATGACCCCCCGGAAGAAGGTCCCTCGCATCGTACCCACGGCAAGACTCCCGTGTCCCGGCGCGCCACAAACAGCGCGAAAAAGGGGGAGGCAATGCGAGAATCGCCCGGCTGACTCGCTTCAACTGCGTGGCGAGACCATCCGGATTGTGGGCTATTGTGGGCCGAACACATGGAGAGCGTGCGCCGGAATCGCATTCAGAGCGGGTTCGGCGGTCGCGAAGCGCATTGGGATGGGTTGAATGGTGCCCAGTTCAGGCAGAGGTCAGTTTTTAGCCGCATCGAATCAAGGGCTTGCGGGATAAGTTGAACAGCAGTTGAACAAAACAGGAGATTTTTCGACCAAGGCGCAATACGAGCCACAGTGGCAGGGCAAGTCATCAAGTCATGACTTCTGCTCGGAGTATGAGCACGTCGGCTCCACCAGCCTGAGCTGCTCTCTCCAGCCGATGCGGACGACCTCGAACCACTCCGCGTGCACGTCCCCTGCTTGACCGCTCACCTGCAGAAGGTATGTTCCCGGCGTTGCAGAAAATTCCCTTCAGGTGTGACATGGCCGGTCTCCCGCAGTTGGTTTTGCTTGTACATCACGGGATGGCACGTACTTCGGCGGTAACCTCGTTTACCAAGCATGTAGCTCAGTTCTTTGAACTATTGCGCGGCTGCGGGCGGACAACGCTTGTAATGGATCGCGTCAACGATGTTGATTGCCTCTGTGACAATCTTTTTTAAGTCGGAGTCACCCACAACTGGAAGTTCCTCCGGAGTTCTTGCTTTGGATGTAAGGGTGTAAGCCTTTTTCCCACAGTTGGTGCCATCGGATTCAAAGAACCAACCGCCGTCAGCAGTCGTGAAACTACCTGCGAACCAACGCGATTCTCCGACGATTTGCCTCGTACCTCCCTCGTCCGTCCAATAAGAGAGGGGTTTTTTGATTCCGCACTTTTCGCGAACCTCTGGGTCGCCGGTAGGAAAAAAGATGTTTACAAACATTAGTGTCCTACTGGCGGGCTGCGGATTACTGCCTAGATGAAGGCTGCAATCCCATGCCTCATCGACGCTGAGCCACGGAATCCTGAGCACCTCGATGAACCTGCCACCTATTATGCCGCTCGCCTGTTCCGTGTGGTATGACAAGGCCAGCGTGTAACCATTCTTTTCTAACAGCAGTTGTCCACTCTTCGCTTGGCGTGTAACCGCAGGATGGTCACTGGTCGCAATCTTCCAGCCTGCGGGAATCGTAATCTTGACCTCATCGTCTTCATAGACTTCCGGTGACGTGGGTCTTGCTTGCGCAGTCTCTGTCTCGGACGTTCGTGGGTTTGCTGATGGCGTCTGCGCATCGCCGTTGAGCGCGAGTCTGCCGTTCACAGCCCCCGAAACCAATATCACTGCGGCGATGAGTCTTTTCATTTCGTCCCCTGACTCAAGCTAACATCTCTCGTTTTCTTGGGGAACTGTTCCACCGTTCAGCCGCCTCTCCGCGGTCACCCCCTGATTTGTCCGCTTACCGGTAAAGTTCGTAATGGGACCTTACCTCATTGCGGATTTCGAGGAATGGGAACGTTGTAGTAAAACATGAACCTTAGCACGATGAATGGCTTCGAGAATTTCTCGGGTAGGTGATTGAATGGTGACGCCTCTTGAATTCCCTGCAAACTGGCGGCATCGAAATCACTCTTCTCTGAGCTGACGACCATCTTTATTGAATCCTTTGGTACGCTTCCATCCTGTAAAACGTGAAACTCGATTGTGTTGGTGCCCTGCTGTCCCTTCTCTACTGACGGCGGCATGTTTGCGAACCAGCGTTTCTTAACGGACAGGTACACGTCTCGAATATAAGAATTAAAATCTACTCCCTCCGTATCGGTTCGCATCTCGATTCCACATCCAGCAACGCCCTTTGAGGGGGAACCATTGTGCTGAAATCGACTCTCAAATTCGTTTGTGAGCACGGTATGGCTAATGATGAGTATTCCGATGAAGGTGATCAGGAACCCGAACTGATCGTGATCAGCGTTCCGGGGTTGAAGTGATCAGTCCTCGGAGCGAAGCGACGCT
>Ga0306920_100013115_pt1 | contig 11272 bp, 6 predicted proteins | sample flu12Cox44000170_FD_204666 | JGI IMG/M metagenome (GOLD analysis project Ga0306920, IMG submission 204666) | Lab enrichment of tropical soil microbial communities from Luquillo Experimental Forest, Puerto Rico - flux4day.12C.oxic.44.000.170 (v2)... | ecosystem: Environmental > Terrestrial >...
CCCCAGGCCAGGTGACGGGGCTGCTGGCCCGGCTCCGGCAAGGCAGGCAGCGACCACGGCGGTCCGCGAGGTCGCCATCGCCGGTGAGCTGCTCACCAGTCTTGTCAGCGAGTTCCAGTCGAGCGCCTCCCGCGCTGACCTGCCGGGCGGGCCTGACGACATGACCGCCCGGTTCCGTGAATTGCTGGCCGAAGGCCGAGGAGTGCTGCGCGGTCATCGGGAGATATCGCGACGGCTCGCCGCTCTCCAGGACATGTTTGAAGAAGTAGAAGACGATCGTGATCTGATCCGCGCCCGGCTGGAGGATGAGCAGCTGGATCACGCCGAGACGCAGGCCGAGCTGCTGAAGGCGAAGCTGGAGCTCGACCGGCTTCGCGGCGTTCTCTCACGCGCTGGCCGCATCGACCAGACCCGGGCCGCCGCGGCGGCGGCGCAATCGCCCGGATCGTTCGCCGAGCTACTCGAGCGGCTCGATGAGCACGTGCTTTCCTACGTCATATTCACCGGGGACCCGAAGAACGCGCTAGAACTGGACGACTTTGACCCGATCGGCACCTGGGCCGCCAAGTCCTGGGACGTGCTTCGGGTCCTCGACGGGTACGCGGCCGCGCGGCGCCGCGGTGAATTCGGCAAGGGGGTCCACGCCTTCCTCGGCCACACTCCTCCCGGGCGGCCCGGCTATCCGCCGGGCGCGCATTCCACTCAGGAATCTGAGCCCGTCGAACGCTCACCTAAACTCAGGAAGCTGCGGGTATTCCCCGTTCCCAGAGATATACATCCGGACGGCGCTATCTTCATGGATGCACATTTCAAGATAGCCAGGAAGGGCCTGGTCTCCCCCCGGATTTACTATTACGATGACGCCGGTCAGACCGGGATGATCTACGTGGGCTACATCGGCAAGCACCTCCCGAACGCGCATACGAATTAGACGGCACCTGCCTAAACGGCATCTGCTTAGACGGCACCTGCAGCCCTGCGCAGCCACGGCCGCACCGCCTGCCCCGCTGGCCGCATCAGCCCCACGGCCCGGCCCCGCAGGCGCCCGGCATAGGCGTGGATGCCTCGTTCATGTTGTTCTTACGACATGGCGGTGGCATCCACGCCGTATAGGCGGCGGACGGAGCGCCGGATCTTTCAATAGTCGAAGTCGAGATCGTGCAGGCTGGCTCCGGGTAGCCACTCATGCCGCCGGGCGGCCAGGTCCATCGTGAGGTCGATGTGCCCGCCCAGTGTCCGGAACCCGGCGGCATGGAAACGGCGTATGGCCGCGATGTTGCGAGCCACGGGTCGGATGGCCAGGTACTGATAGCCACGGGCACGGGCCTCCTCGGCAACCCGGCTGATGAGCATCCGGCCAATGCCCCGATTCCGGGCTGCCGCGGCGACCACGACCGGCTCGACTTCTCCGCTCATACCCCGGTCGAACAGGCCAGTCAGACCGGTGACCTGGCCGTGGGACTCGGCCACCCAAGATCCCATCCGGTGCGAGGCGGCGAGGTAGTCATCGAATCCCGCCCCAGGATCGTCTCCACCGATCGACGGGTCCCCGTAGATATCCCGGTGGTACTCGGTCAGCTCGGCCCACAGCGACCGGCAAGCGCCGTAGTCGCTTTCGGCGTAGTCGCGGACGATGATCTCCGGCGTGGCCGGCGAGTCTGGCTGCCCCGAAACCGTCATGGCCCCATGCTGCCCCGGAATATCCATCAGCGTTGCCTGCTGATGCCCAGCGTTGACGCGAGCCAGGCTGCGGGCAAGACTCACTACTGACGGTCGGCCTGGCGTTCCTGTCGGTTAGCGAAGACGCTCGAACATGAAGGATTGCCTTGAGGCAGTACTTGTGGCTGGCCCGCAGTAAGCCGATCCTGCTGCTTCTGACGGCTTGGTGCCTGTCTTATGCCGGCGACCTGGCGGCATTCACGGCCGCGTCGGTGTATGCGTTCCGGGCGGGTGGCGCCGGACTTGTCGCGGTACTCGGACTGCTCAAGGCGCTGCCGGGCGCGTTCCTCGTGCCGGTGGTCACCAGCGGGTCCGACCGCGTACGGCGCGAGCGGCTGCTGATCGCCACCGTCGTGCCGAGGGCACTGCTACTCGGTGCGGCTACCGCTGCGATGACTGGTGGCGGGCAAGGCCTCCTCGTCGTGGTGCTCGTAGGCGTGGAGGGCGGCGTCGCCAGTGCCTTCCGTCAGATCCAGGCCGCCCTGCTGCCCTGGCTGGCTCGTACTCCTGATGAGCTGACGAGCGCGAACTCCGCCGCCAGCGTGCTGCAGTCGGCGGCCATGGTCGGCGGGCCGGGCATCGCCGCCGCTCTGCTCGCGGCGGGCACGGCACAGGCCGCGATGCTCGTGTCCTGCGGGTTGGTCGCGGTCGCGGCCGTGCTGCTCGTGGGGGTCCGGCCGCTGTCATCGGAGGCACCGGTGCGGGCGGCCGGGCGCCTGAAGCAACTCAGGCTCGACATGGTGGCGGGGTTCGATGCCGGGGTCAGGCGACGTGACGCGATGGCGCTCTTTGTCCCCGCAGCGGCCCAGACGTTCGGTCGCGGGGTCCTCAGCGTTCTTACGGTCGTCATCGCCTTGGAGCTGTTCGACCTGGGCTCGGCCGCCGTCGGCTGGCTTACCGCGCTGCTCGGCGTGGGGGGCCTCCTCGTCGGTCCGCTTGCGGTCCTGGTCGTACGCGGCAAGAGGGTGGCACGCAGCTTCGCGGCCGGGGTCGCGGGATGGGGTCTGCCGATGATCCTGCTCGGATTCGCCCACGGGCCGTACTGGCCGTATCTGATGTTCGGCCTGATCGGGGTGGCCAACGTCTTCGACGACGTGGGCGTCTACAGCTCGCTGCAGCAGGTGATCCCCCCCCGCCTGATGGGACGGGCGCTGGGGGTGCGAAGAGGCCTTCTGCTGCTGTCAATGGGGCTCGGCTCCGCGGTCACGCCTTGGCTCATCGATGCGTGGGGAGCCCGCGGCACGCTCATCGCGACCGGCCTGCTGCTGGTGGCGCTGGCCGCCGCGTTCCTGCCCCGCCTGACGGCTATCGACGGCAAGATCTCTGCCCCCGGCCCGGAACTGGCCCTGCTGCGCCAGGTGTCGTTCTTCCGCCCGCTGCCCTTCGCGATTGTGGAACACCTGACCAGCGCACTGCAGTCGGCGACCTACGAACCCGGCGACACGATCATCGAGGACGGGGAGCCCGGCGAGCGCTTCTACATAATCGCGGAGGGCCAGGCTCGCGCCGCCGCCAAGGACGGCAGGCAGCTGAGAGAGATGGGTGCGGGCGACTCGTTCGGGGAGATCGCCCTGCTGCGACGGATTCCCAGGACCGCCACCGTCACCGCCCTGAGCCGCCTGGAGGTCAGGACCCTCGCCCGTGAAGAGTTCCTGGCCGGCGTGACAGGCAACCCGGAGAGCGTGGAGCGCGCGGAGGACGTTGTCTCTACCCGACTCCAGGCCGGCTGACCAGGCGTGCTGCAGCTCTGCCGGCTAGCAAGGCGGGTTCGTGGAGGAAGCCGCCTGGAACTCCAGCGCCTCGTCCAGGGTGCGGGCTAGCGGTATACGGCAGTCCAGCCCGGTCAGGCGCACCAGCTGGCGGATTTTCGGCAGGGCGCAGGCCACCTGCAGGCTGCCGCCGTGCGCCTCAGCGCGCTTCGCCGCGCCGACCAGCATGGCGAGTCCGACGGAGTCAATGAAGCTAACCTGTTCCATGTCGACCACCAGCGGGGCGCCGCTGGATGCCACTTCGAAAAGACAATCGCGCAGCAGGGTAACGGTCGAAATGTCGATCTCCCCGGCGGCGGTCACGATCGCACAGCTCTGTTCGCGCCGGACTTTGACGGTCAGTGCCTCGTCCATGGGCAGCCTCCTGGCGGCCTAGCCGATTGTCCTGCCCGGGGCCGGAGCGGCTGGTATTAACCCTTGCTCGCTCCCGGCTACAACGCGGAACCCGTTCCCGTCACGTCGCGGCTGAAACCTTCAGCCGCGAAGTTAGCCAACTTGAACGTCCCGGCAGGGCGTTCGGTCCTTGCGCCCGTCGCCGTCTGCTCCTAGCGTGGTAGGGCAGCCTAGTCACAAGGAACGAAGTCCAACAGGACCGCCCCTACATACCTTGTGGATAGGTGCGAATGCAGAGCGGGTCCTCCGGCAGAGCGGGTCCTGCTGACGTGCTCGTGCTCTTCGTTGTCGCAGGTGAGGAGTTGCCATGCCGAAGGCTGGTTTCATCGTCGCACGAGTCTCTTTCTTGGTACTCGCCGCGAGCATGCTCGGGGTGGCGATGCTCGCCGCGCCCGCGTCCGGGCAGGCGAACACCTGCTCTCCGACCACCAAGTGCTTCTTTGCGGTGAACTCCGTCGTTCCGTCGAATCCTACGGCGGGCGCGAGTAACTCTTTTACGTTCATGATCCAAAACGAGGCCTCGCCTCAACGGCTCGGCGCGGTGCAGATCTCGGCGCCAAGTGGTTTCATGATCACCGGCGCCTCTATCGCCTCCGGCGCCCCGGGGGGAACGGCCAGCTCCACGTCGAGTTCCGCGCAGTTCGTCAATCTGTCCCTCGCCCCGTCGGGCATAGCCATGTTGACCGTGACCGCAACCGTGTCGTGCGGCACTGGCTCTTACCAGTGGCCGCCGCCCGCTGGCAAGCAGTCCAACAATTTCAACGGTTCCGGCAACGACTTCCAGCTCGATTCCCAGAGCGTCCCGAACCTCTCGGGTACGGCCACAGGATCATGCGCCCAACCCCCTGCCTGCACTGCGACCACCAAGTGCTTCTTCGGGGTGTCCGTTTCACCCGGGGCGGGCACGACACCGCCGTCGCATCCTACTGCGGGCGCGAGTAACTCTTTTACGTTCACGATCCAAAACGAGGCCTCGCCTCAGCAGCTCGGCTCGGTGCAGATCTCGGCGCCCACTGGTTTCATGATCACTGGCGCCTCTATCGCCTCCGGCGCCTCGGGCACGGCCAGCTTCACGTCGAGTTCCGCGCTGTTCCAAAATCTGTCCCTCGCCCCGTCGTCGACAGCCACGTTGACCGTGACCGCGACCGTGTCGTGCGGCAGTGGCTCTTACACGTGGCCGATCGCTGCGCAGCAGTCAAACAATTTCAACGGTTCCGGCAACGACTTCCAGATCGATCCCCAGAGCGTCCCAAACCTCTCGGGTACGGCCACGGGATCATGCACCCAATCCACATCCAAGACCTGCCCGCCCGGCTCATCATCGTGCTCGGTAACGCAGTCCTCACCGACGACGGATGACGCCGTGACCGTCATGACCTCAGCACCCTTGCCGACAGGCGACTTCATCACGGCCGGGATCGAAGACCCCACCATCGTCAACTACAGCTGCCCGACCTACACGGCGTCCCCGGACGTGTTCACCTTCGGCGTCTTCGACGCCCAAGGTGTCCCTCAATCGACGATCGTCCTGACCGTCACGGTCAGGATCGACAAGGAAAAGGTGCTTGCGTCAGGTCATCCTGGCGCTTCGTCCTGGCAGATCTGCTACGCCTCCACGACAGCGTTCGACAAGAACGCGGTCCCTGGCACCTACACCTCTTCCACTTCCCCCAACCCCCCGATGATCGGCGGTGTCCCCTTCAATACGGGCCTGCTGCTCGGTTGCCCGGCCACCAACGGGATGTCGCCGTGTGTGCAGTCACAGAACAAGAACATGTCCGGCGACGTTATCGTCCAGTTCCTCGCGTCCGGGGATCCCTACGGGCACACATGACCTATATCCGCTATGCCGGTTCAGCTACAGGGTGGCCGCTAGCTGCGTGATCCGCAACGCCTGCCGGCCGACCGGCGTCATGATGACCGTCGGCAGGGCGCGGACGTAGGCTGAGATCGTGCAGACGTGCCCGAGCTGCGGCGAGGAAAACCCCGACCGGTTCCGGCTCTGCGGCTACTGCGGCTCCGTCCTCGCCCCTCAGCCACCGCCTCAGGAGGTCCGCAAGACCGTCACGATTGTCTTCTGCGATCTGAAGGGCTCGACGGAGCTGGGCGATCGGCTCGACAGTGAGGCGTTGCGCGAGGTGCTCGAGCTGTACTTCTCGGCGATGAAGCCGGTGCTGGAGGGCCACGGCGGGATGATCGAGAAGTACATCGGGGATGCGATCATGGCCGTGTTCGGTCTGCCGCGGATGCACGAGGACGACGCGCTGCGCGCGGTGCGCGCGGCAGCGGAGATGGGCGAGGCGCTGGCGGAGCTGAACGTCACCCTTCGGGCCGGGTTCGGGGTCACCCTGGAAAACCGGACCGGCGTCAACACCGGCGAAGTCGTCACCGGTGAGGGCGGCGGCGCACAGCGCCTGGCCACCGGCGACACGGTGAACGTCGCCGCCCGGCTCGAGCAGGTTGCACCGGTCGGTGAGGTCCTGATCGGCGAGTCCACCTACCGGCTGGTACGAGAAGCCGTCGAGGTCGTTCCGGTCGAGCCGTTGACATTGAAGGGCAAGCCGGAACCCGTCCCGGCCTACCGGTTGCTGTCGGCCACCGCCGACGTGAGGAGCGCCAGACCGGTAGACCGGCCGCTCGTGGGCCGGGATCGCGAGATCGCCGCCCTAGACGCGGAGTTCCGCCGTGCGGTGGCCGGACCGGAGTGCAGGCTCGTCACGCTGCTCGGCGAGGCCGGGGTAGGCAAGAGCCGGCTTATCGAGGAGTTCGTGCGTCGCCTCGCCGGCGAGGCGACGGTGCTGCGGGGCCGCTGCCTGTCCTACGGCGACGGCATCACGTTCTGGCCGCTGGCGGAGGTACTGCGACAGGCGGCCGGGATCGTGCCGGAAGACAGCGAGGAGGACGCCCGCATCAAGCTCAAGGCCTGCTTCGGCGAACAGCTGGCCGACGCGACCACTCGCATCGCGTCGAGCATGGGCCTGTCGCAGGACCAGTACGGAAAGGACGAGCTGTTCTGGGGTGTGCGGGTGACCCTGGAGGAGCTGGCCCGGCGCACGCCGCTCGTAGTGGTCTTCGACGATATCCACTGGGCGGAGGCAACCTTCCTCAACCTCATCGAGGACGTCCTCGACGCCTCCCTCAGCGTGCCGCTCCTCTTCGCCTGTACGGCCCGGCACGAACTGCACGAGGACCGATCGGGCTTCGCCGCAGGACGACGGACGGCGTCCCAAATCGAACTCCACGAGCTGTCCCGGGAGGAGACCGGCCTCGTGATGAGGAACCTCCTCGGTGCGGCGAGCCTGCCCCAGCAGCTGGAGCGGCGGATCCTCGGCCTCACAGAAGGCAACCCCCTGTTCGTTGAGCAGATGCTCTCCATGCTGATCGATGACGGTCTCTTGCGTGAGCAGGCCGGGCGCTGGGTGTTCTCCGGTAGCGCTGAGGCCGTCTCGATCCCCGGAAACGTGTCGTCCTTGCTTGGTGCCCGCCTCGACCGCCTGGGCCCGGCCGAGCGTAGGGTCGTGGAGTCGGCCTCGGTCATCGGCCTGGAGTTCTCCAGCGACGCGGTGTCAGCTCTGCTTGAGGAGAGCGAGCCCACGACCGACCTAGAGCCTGCGCTCACCGCGCTGTGCCGCAAGCAGCTCATCCGCCGGGCGGAGGCGGGCGCGGCTGACGACTTCCACTTCAGCCACATCCTGGTCCGCGACGCGGCGTACGCACGCCTGCTCAAGCGCACCCGGGCCCGGCTGCACGAGCGGTTCGCCGCGTGGCTCGCCAGCATGGTCGGGTCACGGATCGCCGAGCACGAAGAGATCCTCGGCTACCACCTCGAGCAGTCGTTTCGCTATCGGTCCGAGCTCGGCCCGGTCGACGACGACGGGTGGCGGCTCGGCGCCGAGGCGTCGCGGCATCTGAGCTCGGCCGGTCGTCGCGCCCTGGTCCGGGGCGACCTGTCCGCGGCGGCGAACCTGATGCAGCGGGCCGCCGCCCTTCTCGGCGACAAAGACCCGGCCCGCGCGCTGCTCCTGCTCGACGCCGGCGAGGCGGCGGTCGACATCGGCGAACTCGAGCGGGCCGAGTCGGTCCTGACCGAGGCGGTGGATCGGGCGCTTTCCGCCGACGAGAGGGGGATCGCTCGGGCGGCGGCACTCGCCCTCCTGCAGCTGCGCTACACGCATGATGCCCACGCCATAGAACAGAGCATCGGGCAGCAGGAGAGCATGGTTGAGCTCGTAGAACATGAGATTCCCGAGCTCGAGGCGATGGGCGACGACCGTGCCCTGGCGCGGGCCTTCAGCTTGCTCACCTACGTGCACTGGACCGGTGCCCGCTTCGGTGACGCGGCTGACGCCGCGGAGCGTACGATCCGGCATGCGACCGCCGCTGGCGATCAGGCGACCGCCCGCCGTTTCCTCACCTCGCTTGCGATCTCCGCCCTCTACGGTCCGATGCCCGTCGTTGAGGCCATCCCCACCTGTGAGGAGGTGCTCGCCCGAGCGCAGGGCGACCGTAAGGTGAGAGCCCGTGCCGAGCTTGCCATCGGCCAGCTGGAGGCGATGCGGGGGAACTTCGATCGCGCCCGCCTCCTCTATCGCCGGAGTCGGGCCTCGCTCGAGGAGCTCGGCCTCCTCTTCCTTTCGGCACTCACGTCCCTCGTCTCCTCTATCATCGAGTTCCTAGCCGGGGATCTGGCCGCCGCCGAGTCGGAGCTGCGAACGGACTACCGCCGTCTCGATGAGATGGGCGAGCGCAACTACATCTCCACCACAGCAGGCCTGCTCGCCGACGTCCTCTACCGGCAGGGTCGGTACGATGAGTCGGCCCAGTTCGCCGAGGTTTGCGAGGACATCGCCTCCCCGGACGACGTCGCTTCCCAATTCCATTGGCGCTGCGTACGCGGGAAGCTCAGGGCCAGGCAGGGGGCCGTCGACGAAGCCGAGTCGCTGCTTTCGGCGGCGATCGCGCTTATCGAGACCTCGGACCAGCTTGACTTGCAGGGCTATGGCCTGCTGGATTTCGCCGAAGTCCGGGAGCTGGCTGGAGCTCCCGCCGAGGCCGCCGCCCTCAGCGAGCGAGCCGCCGGGCTCTTCGAACGCAAGGGAAACGTCGTCTCGGCGCTAAGGGCGCGCCAGTTCGCCGAACGCCTGCGCTCGACGAGATCGACCCCGTCGCACGATCGCTGATCGAAGCCGGGTGGGGCCGCGCCACCTAGCGGTCGCAGACGCCGGGTTTCCGCGACGGCGGCGCTGGTATTACGCGAAATCCGCCAGCATAATCACAAGCGAGCCAGTCACTGGCGTCTGGCGCACCCAGGCCATGATGGTCTGTTCAGCCGGACGGCGGCGAGTTCGAGGGGGGCCGTGGTGGTGACGAGGCGCCCGAGCATATTGCGGAATGACCGAGTGCGAACCATCTATGACGTGCTTCGGATTCCCGACGTGCGCCGGATTGAGCTTGGCTGGGGCGCTTCGGTTATCGGCGAGCTCGCGAGCCAAGTCACGCTCGTGGTCTTCGCGTTTGACAAAGGCGGCGCCGTTTATGTCGCTACATACGTCGCGTCTCGCACGCTGCTCAGCATGGCCGTGATGCTGGGCGTCACAGGTTTTTCCGGCCGGGCCCAGCCGGGTTTGCTGCTACGCCGGGCCACGTGGCTCCGGGCGGTACTCCTCGTGCTCGGGGCGCTCACCGCCGCTCTGCACGGGGCACCTGCCGCTGTCATCGCGTTCGCGGCCGCGAGTTCGTCGCTGGCGGGCACCTACCGGCCGCTGCAGGTAGCCATCTTGCCTTGGCTGGTCCGTACTCCCGCCGAGCTGACCTCGTCGAACGCTCTCGCGGCGGTCCTGGAAAACTCGGGCGCACTCGCCGGGCCGGTGCTCGCAGGCGGCGTGCTCTTGCTCGGGTCCGCACCGCTCTCGATGGCGCTGGCGGCTGGCTTTCTCGGCCTGGCCGCCCTTTCATTGCATGGCCTGGCCGTCCCGGACAGGCCTCGTTCCGCCGCTAAGGGCGCTGTCCGGGTGGCCCGGGACGTATCTGACGGTCTCACCGAGCTGGCCAGGGTCGCCGCGCCAGGAGGCGTCGGCATCCTTGTCTTCGCCCAGACCTTCGTCCGCGGCGCTCTGGTTGTTCTCATTCCGGTGCTCGCCGTGGATACTCTGGCCGCCGGCCAGGCGGCCGTCGGCTGGCTCACCGCGGCCATCGGCGCGGGAGGCCTGGTCGGCGGGGCCGCGGCCACGGGCCTGGTTCACGTCACCCGGCTCGGCCGTGCCTTCATCGTTGGCCTGCTGCTGTGGGGGCTGCCGCTCGTGTGGCTCGCTCTCACGCCGAGCGCGGCCGTCGCCTATCTGGCCTTGGTCGTGGTGGGTGTCGGCAACGCCATCGAAGACGTGGGCCTCTTCACGCTGCTGGCGCGGTCCGCAAGCCCTCGTAGCGGGGGGAGGGTGCTCGGCGCCACCGAGTTCGTGATCCAGGCCGGGCTGGGCGCTGGATCGGTCGTGGCACCTTGGCTGCTGCACGCTTTCGGTGTTCGCGGAGCGCTGGCCCTGCCGGGCGGCGGCCTAGCTGTTCTGGCTCTGGCCCATGTGCGGCGTTTCGTGCGGCTTGACCAGGCGATGCCCGTTCCGGGGCGGGAGGTAGAAATGCTCCGGCGGCTGGCCATGTTCGCACCGCTGCCCTTGGCCGTGATCGAGCTCCTCGCGAGTGATCTCCAACCGCATGAGTTCCCCGCGGGCACTGTTGCGGTGCGTGAGGGGGAGGTCGGCGAGCTGTTCCACCTGATCGTCGGCGGGTCCGCGGCGGTTAGCGTGCAGGGAAAGCCTCGGCCACCGCTCGCCCTCGGCGACTGCTTCGGGGAGATCGCGTTGCTGCGTGACATTCCGCGAACGGCGACGGTTGTCGCGGACCAGCCGCTGCGCACCCTGGCCCTGGACCGGGAGGCGTTCCTGGTCGCGATTACCGGCAATAGCCTGAGCAGCGCCGCGGCGGACTCGCTCGTGACCCAGCGGCTGGCGGCGGACTCGCCTGCCGACCCGGACGCACACGGCACTCGATAGGGCTTGCAGGTCAGGGCAGGTCGACGATCATGCCGTCATAGGCGGCGAAGACGCCGACGGGCGCGGTCGCGTGCTGTGCCACCAGGGCGTCGATCTGGTCGTCCGTGCGCCACGGGTCGTGGTGGAAGAGCGCGAATCGCCGGGCGTGGGCGCGCTGCGCCAGCGCGACCGCGTATTCAACCGCCGAGTGACCGAGAAACCCCAGCCGTGGCAGCTCGGCCGCGGTGTGCTGGGAATCGTGTACCAGCAGGTCGGCGCCGTCGGTCAGCATGAGGGCCGCGTCGTGATAGACGCCGGTGCCATCCGGGCCAGGGCCGAGGGAGATCGGGTTGTGATCCGGAAGGT
>Ga0306920_100013117_pt1 | contig 11271 bp, 9 predicted proteins | sample flu12Cox44000170_FD_204666 | JGI IMG/M metagenome (GOLD analysis project Ga0306920, IMG submission 204666) | Lab enrichment of tropical soil microbial communities from Luquillo Experimental Forest, Puerto Rico - flux4day.12C.oxic.44.000.170 (v2)... | ecosystem: Environmental > Terrestrial >...
ACCTCGCATCACGCCCACGTGTCGACCCTGGCGCTCTTCATCGGCGCGATCGGCGGCGCGGCAGCCTGGGGGATCCTCGGGCTCTTCATCGGCCCGGTGCTGCTCAGCTTCGTCGTGGCCCTGGTGAGGTTCGCGCAGGAAGGCACGACGGTGCACGCCTAGGGGCGCTACCAGGGGCGCCGCCGGGGCGCATCCGTTCGGACCTTTGCCGTAAGCGCGGGTTCTTTAGCGTATAGAATGCGCCCCCCATGGATTTGTCGCCCATCCTCAATCCGCTGAACGACGCCCAGCGCGCGGCCGTCACCGCGCCACTCGGGCCGGTGCTGGTGCTCGCCGGAGCAGGCAGCGGCAAGACGCGGGTGCTGACGCATCGCATCGCCTGGCTCATCCAGGCCGAGGGCGTCTCACCGCACGGTGTGCTGGCCGTGACCTTCACCAACAAGGCGGCCGGCGAGATGCGTTCGCGCATCGAGCGTCTGCTCGGCATGCCGGGGGGCTCACTGTGGATCGGCACATTCCACGGCATCGCCCACCGGCTGCTGCGCATTCACTGGCGCGAGGCGAATCTCACCCAGGGCTTCCAGATCCTCGACTCCGAGGACCAGCAGCGCCTGATCAAGAAGATCATCAAGGCAGCCGAGCTGGATGAGAGCCGCTGGGCGCCGCGCGAGGTGCAGTGGTTCATCAACAACAACAAGGACGAGGGGCGGCGGCCGCAGCACCTGAAGAACGGCGACGACGCGACCCGCGCCCAGCTCATCAAGCTCTATGCGGCGTACGAAGAGGCGTGCGCGCGCAACGGCGTCGTCGACTTCGCCGAGCTCCTGCTGCGGGCGTTCGAGCTGTGGCGCGACAACCCGCCGCTGCTCGCGCACTACCGACGACGCTTCCAGCACGTGCTGGTGGATGAGTTCCAGGACACCAACGCAGTCCAGTATGCGTGGATGAAGCTACTCGCTCCCGGTGAGGGCGAAGCCGGTAAGAACGGCGACATGCAGGGCGGGGAGAGTGCGATCAGCTATCCGTTCGTAGTGGGGGACGACGATCAGTGTCTCGCCGCCGGCACGGCAGTGACCATGGCAGACGGCTCAAAGCGCGCCATCGAGGATGTGTCCCAGGGCGAGGAGGTCATGTCGAGCTACGGGAGCGGCGAATTTCGGGCCGCAAGGGTCACCGAGAAGTTCGTGCGTCAGCGTCACGGACAGATGATTCGCTTCCATCTGCGCTCCGGAAGAGTCCTCACCAGTACCCCGGAGCACACGCACTTTGCGGGCTATCTTCTCGGCCAAACGCCGCAGACGTTCTTTCTGTATCTGATGCACAAGGAAGGCATCGGCTATCGCTTAGGTACCTCGCAGGTGTACACGCAGGGACAGGCCAAACCGATGGTCGGCTTCAAGCAACGCGCCATCGACGAGCATGCTGATGCGGTCTGGATCATCCGCACTCATCCGAGCGACAACGAAGCCAGGCTGGACGAGGTACTGACGTCGTTGCGCTTCGGCTTGCCGACCCTGCCGTTTGTTCCACGCAAGGGAAAAGCAATCAATGGGCTCGTGCATGATTCCTTCCACATCAACCGGGTATTCCGCTCGCTGGATACGGCGGATTCTGCGTTGCGACTTCTCGAGGAGGAGGGGTTGGATCCGGAACGACCACACCACGTTCCCCGAAGCAGAAATTCGTGCCGCCACAACATCGTCATAACACTGTGCGCCGATCGCCGGGGCAAGACTCCAATGCACGGCATCTCAATCGTGGGAGTCGCTACCGCAGATCGCGGTGTCCTGGAAGCACTGGGTCTCAGTATTCGGTCCGCGAAGGGTGGCGGCGAGAGCTGGCGCTTTGAGACCGTGCGCAGCGATTTCGCCGAGGTGATGACGATCGCGAGGCGCATTCGCGACGAACTGGGCGGCCGCTACGTCCTGAAAGGACGCATGCTGCAGCGCTCGCTTCCCTTCATCACTGCCGCCAGTATTCGCCCGGGCATGGTGCTCGCGACGGAGACGGCGAACTTCGATGTCGTTGAGCGGATCGAACGCGAGGACTTCGACGGCGCCGTCTACGATCTGAACGTTGAGCACACACATAATTTCATAGCCAACGGAGTCGTTACCCATAATTCGATCTACCGGTTCCGCGGAGCCCGCACCGAGAACCTGCAGCACTTCCGCCGCGACTATCCGCAGTCGCAGCTCTTCCGCCTCGAGCAGAACTATCGCTCGACCGCGACCATTCTCGATGCCGCCAACGGTCTGATCGCGCACAACGCCAGCCGGCTCGGCAAGAACCTGTGGACCAGCGGCGCGCGCGGCGAGCCGATCCGCCTCTACACCGCGTTCAACGAGCGCGACGAGGCCGAGTTCGTCACGCACCGCATCCGCGAGTACGTGGCACAGGGAGGATTGCGGCGCGAGATCGCAATTCTCTATCGCTCCAACGCGCAGTCGCGCGTCTTCGAGGAGGCGTTTCTCTCCGCGCGCATGCCCTACCGCGTCTACGGCGGCCTGCGCTTCTTCGAGCGTGCCGAGATCAAGGACGCGCTCGCCTACCTGCGTCTGATCGCCAACCGGCGCGACGATGCCTCCTTCGAGCGCGTCGTCAACCTGCCGGCGCGCGGCGTGGGTGCCAAGAGTCTCGATGCACTGCGCGAGGCGGCGCGTGGTGCCGGCAGCTCCCTGTGGGAAGCCGCCGCCGCCTGCGACGGCCGCGGCTTGCTCGGCGCCAAGGCAGCGGCTGCGGTCCACGGCTTCAAGGCGCTCATCGAGCGTCTCGCTGGTGAGACGGCTCCGCTCGCCCTGCACGAGCAGGTCGACCAGGTGCTGAAGGCGACGGGTCTCATCGAGCACTACCGGCGTGAGAAGGCCGACCGCGGCGAGGCGCGGGTCGAGAACCTCGATGAGCTCGTGAGTGCCGCGCGCGGCTTTACGCCGGAGAGCAGCGAGCTGTCTCCGCTCGAAGCCTTCCTCGCGCACGCCGCACTCGAAGCCGGCGAGGGCCAGGCGGACGAGTGGGAGGACTGCGTGCAGATGATGACGCTGCACAACGCCAAGGGCCTCGAGTTCCCGGTGGTATTCCTGACGGGCCTCGAGGAGGGCCTCTTTCCGCACCAGCGCTCGTTCACCGATCTCGAGGGACTCGAGGAGGAGCGGCGCCTGTGCTACGTGGGCATGACCCGCGCCATGCGCCAGCTGTACCTGAGTTATGCCGAGCAGCGCCGTCTGCACGGCATCGACAGCTACGGCCAGGTGTCGCGCTTCGTGCGCGAGGTTCCCGAAGGCCTGATCGAGGAGGTACGCCCGCGCGTGCAGGTGTCGCGACCGGTGGCGGTCGGCCGCTTCCGTCCCGAGGAGCCGGCGGAGGGCGGCGTGCGGCTCGGCGCGCGCGTGCGCCACGGCAAGTTCGGCGACGGCGTGGTTCTCAATCTCGAGGGCTCGGGCGCGCACGCCCGCGTGCAGGTGAACTTCGAGCGCCAGGGCACCAAGTGGCTGATGGTGCAGTATGCCAACCTGCAGACTCTGTAAGGCACCGCGAAATTTCGTCGGGGCCCGCCGGGTGAGCGTGCCGCCACTTCGCAAACCATGAAGATCCTGATACTCGGCGCCGGTCAGGTCGGGCGCACCGCCGCGGACCACCTCTCACGCGAAGAAGCGAACGAGGTGACGGTGGTGGACATCAACGAGGACACCCTGCGCGCCGTGCAGGACCGGTTCGATGTGCGCACCGTTGCCGGCAACGCTGCCCATCCGACGGTGCTCGAGGCGGCGGGAGCCGCCGAGGCAGAGATCATCGTCGCGCTCACCTCGAGCGATGAGGTGAATCTGGTGGCCTGCGAGGTGGCCTTCACGCTGTTCCGCACGCCGACCAAGATCGCGCGCATCCGCGCGGCCGAGTACACGAGCCGTGCCGGGCTCTTCGGCCTCGATGGCCTCTCCGTGGACGTGTTCATCAGCCCCGAGCGGCTCGTCACCGAGTACGTGGAGCGCCTCATTCATCACCCGGGCACGCTCCAGGTGCTCGATTTCGCCGACGGGCGGGTGCGGCTCGTCGGCGTGCGCGTGCGCAGCGGCGGGCTCATGGCAGGTCGCAGCCTGCGCGAGCTGCCGCAGCACCTGCCGAAGACCGAGGTGCGCGTGGTCGCCATCTACCGCGACGGCCGCAGCGTGCCCGCCGAGGGCGATACGGTGCTGGCGGCGGGCGATGAGGTGTTCTTCCTCGCCGCGCGCGATGACATCCGCCGCGTCATGAGTCAGCTGCGGGTCGATGACACGGCCGCGCGCCGCATCGTGATCGCAGGCGGCGGCAATATCGGCTTTCACCTGGCTCGCACGCTCGAGAAGCACAACCAGGTGAAGCTCATCGAGCGCGACCCGCGGCGCGCGCGCAAGGTGTCGGAGCTCCTCGAGAGCGCCATCGTGCTGCACGGCGATGCGGCGGACGAGGAGCTGCTCATCGAGGAGAACATCGACAGCGCGGACGTGTTCGCGGCGATGACCAACGCGGAAGAAGCCAACATCCTCTCGGCGATGCTCGCCAAGCGCCTCGGCGCCCACAAGGTCATGGCGCTCATCAACAGGCCCTCCTACACCGAGCTGGTCGAGTCCTCCAGCATCGACATCGCCATCTCGCCGCAGACCATCACCATCGGCTCGCTGCTCGCACACGTGCGCCGTGGCGATGTGGTGCGGGTACACGCGCTCAAGACCGGCGCTGCCGAGGCGCTCGAAGCCGTGGCGCGCGGCGATGAGCGCACCTCGCGCGTCGTCGGGCGTACCGTGGCGCAGATCGCCTTGCCCGAGGGCGCATCGATCGGCGCGCTGGTGAGAGGCGATCGGGTCATCATGGCGCACCACGACACACTCGTGCTGGCTGACGATCACGTCATCCTGTTCCTTGCCGACCGCCGCCACCTCGAGGCGGTCGAGCGTCTCTTCGTGCGCTCGCCGCCGCACTAAAGCACGGAACGCCTCGCGCAGTGCTCGCCGTCGCGCACGTCTTGGGGTGGCTGCTGGCCGGCTTCGCACTCAGCTACGCACTGCCCATCGGCTGCTCGCTGCTGTTCGCGGATGGCCTGTGGTCGCACTTCCTGCTCGCCGCGGCCTGTGCTGCGGCCGTGGGCACGACGCTCGCGGCGCTGACGGCGCGCGCGCGCCGCGAGCTCAAGCCGCGCGACGGCTTCCTGCTCGTGACGCTCGGCTGGCTGCTGCTCTCGACCGCCGCGGCGCTGCCGCTGCTGCTCGCCGTGCCGGGGCTCGGCTTCACGCGCGCCTTCTTCGAGGCCATGTCGGGACTCACGACCACCGGCTCCACCGTGCTGAACGGCCTCGATCAACTGCCGCCGTCGCTGAATTTCTGGCGTCACACGCTGCACTGGTTCGGCGGCCTCGGCATCATCGTCATGGCACTCGCAATCATGCCGCTGCTCGGAGTCGGCGGCATGCAGCTCTACAAGGGTCAGGCGGGGGCGGTTAAGGACGAGCGGCTCGCGCCGCGCGTCACCGAGACCGTGAGGCAGCTGTGGGTGGTGTACGCCCTCATCACGGCTGCGGGCATCGTGGCGCTCAGGATCTGCCACATGTCGTGGTTCGATGCCTTCTGCCACGCCTTCTCGGCGGTAGGGCTGGGGGGTTTCTCGACGCACGACCGCAACATCGCCTACTTCGACTCCCCGGCGATCGAGCTGGTGTTGATGGCGCTCCTGCTGATCGCCTCGCTCAACTTCGCGCGTCACATCATCGCGCTGCGCCGGCTGTCGCTCGCGCCCTACCGCCAGGACCCGGAGGCGCAGGGCATCTTCGCCATCCTCGCAGTCAGTGTGGTCGGCATTGCGACGCTGCTGAGCGTGCACGGGGTGTACCCGGGTTTCCTGCTGTCCCTGCGCCACGCGGCGTTCAACGTCATCTCACAGGCGACCACCAGCGGCTTCACCAGCCAGGACTACCAGCAGTGGCCGGTATTCGCACCTTACTGGATGCTGTTCCTCTCCTGCATCGTCTGCAGCACCGGCTCCCCCGGCGGCGGCATCAAGATGTTCCGCACGCTGCTGCTCGCGCGCCAGGCGGGGCGTGAGATGAAACTCCTCATCCACCCCGCCGCCATGGCGCCGCTGCGTATCGGCGGACGGCCGATCCCCGAAGGCCTCGGCAGCGCGGTGCTCGCCTTCATTTTCGTCTACTTCATGACGGTGGCGCTGCTCACCTTCGCGATGCTGCTCACCGGCATGGACTTCGACGACTCCTTCAATGCCGTGGTCGCCTCCATCAACAACACCGCGCACGGCTTCGGGCCGGCGGGCGGGGTTCACAACTTCCACGCGCTCGGCACGGTGCAGATCTGGATCTGTACGGCGGCAATGCTGCTCGGGCGGCTGGAGGTTTTCAGCGTGATCGTGCTGTTCCGGCCGGCCTACTGGCGCAAGTAGCGATCAGTCGTCAGGCTTGACGATGAGCGCACTGTGCACGCCACGCACACCCTCGGTGTCGCGGGCGATCTCGAGCGCGCGCTCGATCGCCTCTTTCGAGTGCGCACTGCCGCTCAGGTAGACCACGCCATCCGCGTCGGTGTCGACCCGGATCCGTCCCAGGCTCGTGATGTGGTCGGCCGCGAGCCGCGACTTGATCTTGGTGGTGATGACCGAATCCTTTACGAACGCTTTCGGATGTGAGCGATCGACGTCGGCATCCTGGGCGTAGATGGCCGCTCCGGCCAACAGGCTCGCAGCTGCCAGCGCCGCGGTTGCGATGGTGAACTTCATATCGGCTCCTCCTTGGCGCCAATTAGCGCAGTGACTACAACACGCAGCGACCGTGTGCGGTGTAGGTGCCGGCCGTCAGTTGGCGTGGGCGCGCACCTGAACGGCGGCGCTGGGCGGTCCGGCCGTTCAGTTACTTTTCAGGTTGGATCTACAGCTCGCTGTCGATGGGAAACAGCTCGAGGACGTGCACTTCGAACTTCTGCCACTCGCTGCGCGCGGGCTCATGGTGGAGGGTCAGCGGCTGTCCCGACACTTCCGTGTTCCAGGTGAGATGCGGCGCGTCGCCCGGCGCCTGCTCCTCCAACCTCACGGCATAGGCGTTCTGCGGCTGGCTCATGAGATCGAAGTGCCGCGCCGCCTGCTGCGCCAGCACGCCGCTGTGGATGATGAGACCGTCCTCGGTGTTGAGACGGCGCGAGCGCTCATCGTAGTTCATCGAGCCGACGTATACGCCGCTGCGGTCGAACACCAGCAGCTTGGCGTGCAGACTGTAATTACCGTAGTGGGAGAGTTTGGCCGGCTGCCCGGTGCCGCGGGCGTTCTGCGGGTGCGCGCGGATCTCGTACAGCTGCACGCCGGCCTCGAGCAGCGGCTGGCGATAGTGCATGTAGCCCGCCTGCGCGGCGAGACTGCTGTTGGCTTCGAGTGAGGAGGTGAGGATGCGAACGGTGCACTGCTGCGCGCGCAGCTCATCGATGAGCCGCAACTCATGGGCTGAAGGCACGAGGTACGGCGACACGATCGAGAGCTCGCTGCGGGTGGCGCGTATCGCCTCCGCCACCGGACCGAACAGCAGGCTGCTGACACTGTCGCCCTCGACGGGCCGCTTGCCCTTGTAGGGGCTGTCGGCCACCACCTCGGCGGGCGCCCAGTCGAGCGGCGAGCGGCCGGCGAGCACGCTGGCGAGCGGCTCGTTCGCAGCGAGCTGCTGCTGGTAGTTCTCGCCGGCGCTCTGCGCCTTCTTTGCCACCGTCAGGCGTCGCGCCAGCGCCTCGGCCGCCGCGGCGTCGGTGTCCTTCGCCGGCAGCAGTGCCTGCACCGGGATCGCGAGCTCGCTCTGCCAGTACTCCTCGAAGGTCGCGGCAAGCTGTCGCACCGCCGGTCCCGCCGCAAACACGTCATCGTCGGCGAACTGCCACGCGGGGTCGACCTGAAAGTACTCATCGCCGATGTTGCGGCCGCCGACGAGCGCGACCGCGCCGTCGGCGATGAACAGCTTGTTGTGCATGCGGAAGTCGAGCCGGCGGTGGCTGAAGAGATACTCGACGCCGCGGAAGAAAGTGTTGTGGCCGCGGTAACGCCAGGGGTTGAAGACGCGGACTTCGACGTTCTTCGCTCCGGCGAGGCCGTAGAGCTGCTCGTCACCGCGGATCGTCTCGGTGTCATCGACGAGGACGCGCACCCGCACGCCGCGCGCGGCCGCTCGGGCGAGCGCCTCCGTCACCAGCTTCCCCGACTCATCGCCGTGGAAGATGTAGTACTGGAGATCGAGCGAGCTGTGCGCGGCCTCGATGAGCTCGAGGCGCAGCAGCAGGCCGTCCACGCCCACCGCGTAGAGCCGGAAGCCCGACTCCGCAGGGTGCGTACGCGCGGCGGCGGCGAAGGGTTGCAGCAGCGCCGGGTTCGCCGGCTCGACAGGGGTCGACGATGGCGGCCGCGGATAATCGCGGCCCGGCAGAGTGGTGCAACCGCACAGCAGCAGCGTGCAGCAGAAGACGGTCAGGCGTGGCATCCGTGCCGATCTTGAGTCGTCAGGGCTGAATCAGCTGTGAATATAACTCTCGAGCTGCTCGATGTGCTGCTGCTGCTCGGCAATGACCGCCTTCACCAGGTCGCCGATCGAGATCATGCCGGCCACGTGCCCACCCTCGATCACCGGCAGGTGCCGCACGCGCCGCTCGGTCATGATCTGCATGCACTTCTCCACCGGCGTCTCGGGCTCCACGGTGATCACCGCAGCGGTCATGATGTCGCGCACCGGTGTGTCCGCCGAAGAGCGGCCCATCAGGATCACCTTGCGGGCATAGTCGCGCTCGGAAACGATACCGCGGAGCGTCTCGCCTTCCATGACGAGGAGCGCCCCGACGTGACGCTCGGCCATCAGACGGATGGCGTCGAGCACCGCAGCTCCCGGAGCGATGGCAAACACCTGTCGCCCCTTGTGGTCCAGCAACTGTCGCACGCTGATCATGTGAAGCCCTCGAACGAGCTCAAGACTAACGCGGCGCCGGGCCCACTTCCACGCTGAGCGTGACGTCGGCGGTAACATCGAGCGTGCCAGCCTCCACCGGCGTCGCGGGCGCGGCCGCGGCCATGGCGCGTGGTGCGCCGCCGTAAACACGCACCGGCACGACGCGCGGGCTGTTCTCCTCGACGGAGAGCACCCGCAGCACCTTGAGGCCGAGCGCGGCCGCGAGCACGTCGGCTTCGGCGCGCGCCCGCAGGGCGGCCTCGCGCAACGCCTCGGCGCGTACGGCGTCCTGATCGCGCAGAGTGAACTGGATCCCCTGCACGTGGTTGGCGCCTGCCTGCGTCGCGGCGTCGATCACGGCGCCGATCTTCCCCAACTCATCGAGTGTCACCTGCACGACGTTCAACGCGGTGTAGCCCTCGATGGTCGGCTCGCCGCCGTTCGGGTGGTACTGATAGTTGGGGTTGAGCGAGTAGCTGACCGTCTTCAGGACGGCAGTCGGGCCGGCGGCCTTGCGCACCGCGGTCAGCATTGCATCGACCTGGCGCGCGTTCTGCAACGCCGCGTCCTGCGATTGAGCCGCACGCGTGGTGACGCCGATGTCGATCTGCACGCGGTCAGGTTTGGCAGTGACGCGTGCATCGCCGGTGACGCGAATCGACGACACCGGCGGCTGTTGTGCCAGAACTGTCGCCGGCAGCGCACAGGCGAGCACAGTCAGCAACAATCCCGTCATGGATACCGTCCGGCGGAACGTTTTCGCATATTCTACCCGCGCTACGTGCGGCAGTTCATAGTTTGGCCAGCAGGCCGCGCGGAGCGCGGCGGCGGACAGGTATACAGTCGTCCATGGAGACTCAGGAAATTCACGTCGCGCCGGACCGTTTCGAGCTCTCATCCGGAGAGTCACTGCTCGTCACCGAACTGTCCTCGGCCATCGCCGTGTGCCTGTACGATGCGGCCGAGGAGGCCGGCGCACTGCTGCACCTGCGCTTCGTCGTGAAGAGCTCGAAGCCCGCGGACGTGACTGACACGACGCTCGCTACCGAGCTGCTGCTGCTCGACCGCTGTCTCCAGTCGCTGCGCGAGCAGTCGCCGGCGGCGCGCGACCTGCAGGCACGCATCGTGGTGCACCTGCCGGAGAGCATGCAGTCGCGACCGGCATACGACACGGTGATCGCGCTCGTGAAGCACTTTCTCGCCGATCAGGGGGTGACGCTGCTCCCGGAAGACGTTGCCACGGGGCAACCGCGCAGGCTGCGCTTCCGCCCGAACATGGGGTGGGTGCACACGCGCGCGTGAGGTGCGGATGCGAGCCGGACGCAGAGCCGCGATCCCTTCGGCCGTGCGCGGCGCCCTCGAGCAGCTCCTGGGCGAGCGCATCGGCCACGTGAAGGTGATCGAGTACTCCTGGTTCGCGCGTCTGCATGGGGCGTACGCCACGACGCGCCTGCAACGCATCTACCTCGCCGGCAGCGCCGAGGACTTCTTCAACGATCCCTGGCTCATGCTGCACGAGTACTGCCACGTGCTGCGCCAGTGGCAGACGGGCTCGCTCACCGTCCCGCGTTACCTCATCGAGTGCCTGCGCCGCGGCTACTGGAACAACCGCTTCGAGGTCGAGGCACGCGAGTTCGCCGATCAAGGAGCCGCGCGGCTGCACGCGCTGCTCGTCGCAGAAGCCTCACCATCCCCCACGACCGCGCGCACGCCTCAGCCGAGCAGCGCCTCGCGGCGATAGAGCCCTCCGGCCACCACGACGAGGACCGCGGCGAGCGCGAGCGTCGCGCCGACCGAGAGTGCCACCCACCCCGCTGGCGGTGCTTCCGCCCGCAGCAGGCTCGTGATGAGAAAGTGCTGGCTGAGCGAGGGCACCGCCATGAGCGCCGGGCGCGGGCGGAGCCCGAGAAGCCCTGCGAAAGCGAGCGGCACCGTCGGCACGAGCAGCACCAGCGCGAGATACGTCTGCGCCTCGCGGTAGCTGCGGGTGTACGCAGCGACGAGAGTCATGAGCGCGGCGCCGAGCGGCACGAGCGGCAGGGTGAGGACAATCACCTCGAGCGCCACCCGCGGGCCAAAGTTGACGCTCATGCCGAAGCGCTCGAGGCCGGTGAAGCGCAGCACCACGGCAAACGCCGTCACCGTGAGCACGAGCGATACGACCATGTAGGCGCAGGTCGCGAGTATCTTGCCGTAGATGAGCTGTTGACGCGGCACGGGCACCGTGAGCAGCGGCTCGAGCGAGCCGCGCTCGCGCTCGCCCGCCGTGGCATCGATGGCGAGGTACATGCCGCCCATCAGCATGGTGAAAAGGACCAGGTAGCTG
>Ga0306920_100013119_pt1 | contig 11270 bp, 8 predicted proteins | sample flu12Cox44000170_FD_204666 | JGI IMG/M metagenome (GOLD analysis project Ga0306920, IMG submission 204666) | Lab enrichment of tropical soil microbial communities from Luquillo Experimental Forest, Puerto Rico - flux4day.12C.oxic.44.000.170 (v2)... | ecosystem: Environmental > Terrestrial >...
ACCGGGGCGTGGCTCGCCTATGTCCTCGCCACCCACCCGGACGTCGAGGAGAAGCTGATCGCCGAGATCGACGGGATCACCGGCGGCGACCCGGACTACGACCTGCAGTACGACGACCTGATGGCGCTGCCCTACACGACGCAGGTGATCAAGGAGACGATGCGGATCTACCCGCCGATGCCGGTCACCATCCGCCGCAGCCTGAAGGACGGAACGCTCGGCCGCTACCGGATCCGGAAGGACGACATCATCCTGGTCGGAACGCTCGCCGCGCAGCGCGACCCGCGCTACTGGGGACCGGACCCCGACCGGTTCGATCCGGAGCAGTTCGCGATGGAGAAGGTCATCGACCGGCCGCGCCACGCCTTCATCCCGTTCTCGATCGGGAAGCGGCAGTGCATGGCGCAAGAGGTCACGTTCATGATGCTCCGCGTCGTCCTGTTCGAGATCTACCGGCGCTACCGGCTGCGGCTCGCGCCGGGCGCGGCCGTGACGAAGAACACGGTCGTGACGACGAAGCCGGCCGCGGTCCCGGTTATCCGCCAGCCGCGAGAGCAGGCCGGTCCGCGGCGCTCGTCAGCCGCGCACGACAGCGCGGCTGCTCCCGCGGCCGCCGCCCCGGCGCCAGCTCCCGCCGCCCCCGCCCCGGCGCCGCCCGTCGCCGCGCCTGCTTTCGCCCCCGCCCCCATCCCGGCGCCGCCCGCCGCCGCGCCAGCTTTCGCCCCCGCCCCTGCCGCTTCCGCTCCCGCGGCCGCTTCCGCTCCCGATGGCGCACCCGAGTGGGGAGAGCCGACCGAGATCCCGGCCACGAGCACCTACCGCCACGTCGTGATCGCGTACGGCAGCAATTTCGGCGCAAACAAGGAGCTGGCCGAGCGCTTCGCCGAACGCAGCCGCTTCCACGGCTACACCAGCGACACGATCACGCTGAACGAGCTGGCGCAGTCGCCGCCCCACACGCAGCCCTGGCTGCTGGTCGTCATGACCTCCACCTACACGTCGAACCCGCCCTGGAACGCGACCGCGTTCAAGTCGTGGCTCGAGCGCACCGAACCAGGCAGCCCGACATGGCAGAACTGCCGGTATCTCGTCTGGGGGCTCGGCAACAGCCAATGGAACGCGTTCCTCGCCTTCCCCCGTTATGTGCACAAAAAGCTCTCCGAGCTCGGCGCGGCACCGCTCGCGGAGTTCGGGTACGGCGACGTGGGCTCGCCCGTGTGGGAGCGCCTGCACGGTGACTGGAACGCCCGCGTCTGGCCGGTCCTGCTCGAGCTGTCCGGGGCCCGGCCGACGGAGGCCGCGGCCGCCCGCGACGCCGCGGAGAAGGCGGAAGCGGGCGCGCTGACCGGCGCCGACTCCGCCACCGCCATGCACAGGTCGCTCCAAGTTGACGAGGCCGCCGACGCCGCCGCGCCGGAGCCGGCCGCCCGGGCGGGGAGCATCACGTCGATCATGCGCCGCATGTCGTCCGGGTCGCGGGGAAGGGCCGCGCCGGAGCCCGGCGGGCGGTCCGTCTCGGGCGAACGAGGCCGCTCCCAGTCTCGGGTGATGCTCGCACCGATGATCCTCACCAACGCGGTCGGGATAGACACGGTCGAGGTGCGCGCTCTCGTGTGCCGGGAGCTCCTGGCCGCCGATTCGCCCAAGCGGACGCGGCATCTGGAGGTCAGCCTGCCGCCCGGCGTTGGGTACCGGGTCGGTGACCACATCGGCATCTGCCCGAAGAACGACGAGGAACAGGTCGAGCGGCTCGCTCGTCACCTCGGCGCCGCGCCCGACGGCCTCTTCATGGTGCCGAAGACGATGAACGTCAGCGCCGTGCCCAAGGGTGTCGTGCTTCAGGTCCGCAACGTCCTCACCAACCTCATCGACATCACCGGCAGGCCGACGGTTCCGCTGCTCGACCTCCTGCTCGACAAGGTGACCGACCCCGCCGAGCGGTCGGGGCTGGTGGAGATCAGGGGCGTCCTGGAGGCGGCGGACGGCGCGGATTCGCCGCTGCGCGCGGCGATCGACGCGGGCGGGTACAACGTGCTCCAGCTGCTCGATGAGTTCCCGTCCTGCTCGCTGAACATCTTCGAGTTCCTGCGGGTGGCGCAGCAGCTCCGGCCGCGCTACTACTCGCCTAGCTCGAGCCCGCGGATCCACGGCGACGGCGTCGCCCACTTGACCATCGGCCTCGAGGCCACACCCTTGCCGGGCCTGCCCGGCCGCGAATTCCGCGGGATGAGCTCCCACTACGTGCACGCGCTCCGGGAAGGTGATCGGCTGAACGTCTTCCACGACAGCGCCGACGGCTTCCACCTGCAGGAGGATGCGACCAAGCCGATGATCTTCGTATCCACCGGCACCGGGTTCGCCCCGATGCGGGCGTTCCTCTGGGAGCGGCTGGCGCTGAAACAGGCGGGCGTGTCGCTGGCGGAAGCGGCGCTGTTCAACGGCATCCGCTCGGGGAGCCTCGACTACATCTACCGCGACGAGATCGGACGGTTCGCCGCCGAAGGGGTGCTCAATCACGTTCACGTCGCGACCTCACGCGAGCCGCCGGGCTGCCATGATTACGTCCAGGACCGGATCCGGCAGCAGGGCGCGCTCGTCTGGCGCCTGCTCGCAGCCGATGGCTACGTCTACGTGTGCGGCTCGCAGCCGGTGCGCGACGCCGTTCGCGCCGCGTTCGTCGACGTCGTCACGGAACACGGGTCGCTGCCGCGCGAGCACGCAGAGGCCTACCTGCACGAGATGGAAACGACCGCACGCTACCGCCCAGACCTCTGGGGCTGATCCCTGGGAGCCATATGGACGTCCTTGCCCTCATCCTGGCCGTCGCGGCCATGGTGATGTTCGTGTTCGCCGCCAGCGGCCGCGAACTGCGCCGCTTCAATGAAATCGCGGTCGGGCTTGTCCTCCTCACCGCGGCGCTGATCTGCCAGTTCACCTCGATCACAAACACCCATATCGGCCGGTTAGCCCGCTCCGGGATCCCTGGCCCGGCTTTCTCCGGTAAGGCGCCGGCTAGCCTCCGCGCACCAAGACGATGGGTTGCGCCAGTCGATCATTGCTGAGGGGGAGAAGCATAAGTGACGGACCTTACAGCTGAGCAGATAACGCTCAGCAACATCGTGGTACAAGAGGGCAGCCGTGGCCGGTATAAGGTCTCTGGCGAAGCAACAAATAACAGCCGCACCGAGCTTAGCGCCATTCTAGCTGCAACGTTCTATGACACCAGTGGCACAATTATGGGCACCGCCAGTGGTTCTGTGAACCACCTTGCCGCCCGCCAGGCCAAAACGTTCTGGCTGAGGGTCAGTAACGACGTGTCTGGCTATGCCGAAATGAAGGTACAGGTCGATTGCGTTCTTTAGCGGCCCGGCGGGACAGCCCTTGGGGACCGGCCTTCTTCCCCGGCAACGGCTTGCCCTTCGGCTGATCCGCGATGGATCTCGCCGCACGGCGACGCCCCTCAGCCCCATTGACGCCGGCGGTACCGCCGCTCACGTGGCGTTACCAAGGCCGTCGGGGCGCGCGGTGTATCCGATAACTGGCGGGTTATGCCATGGCGCAAGCCGCGCCGGATGCGTAAACTGGGACTTGGCACAATCGCCGGGGGGCGACATGCGACTCAGCATCATGGTCGGCAATTTCGTTATGGACTTCGCCATGCCCACGTCAGTGGCCTCTTCTCCCGCTGGCGGCCGCCCCTGCCACATCCCGGGTGGTATTCCTTCCAGACATTGCCTCAAGGGGGAGATGTGATGCCTTCACTGCCGATGGTGGGAGATGAACTGGCGGGTTACCGGCTGCAAGCCGTCTTGGGCCGGGGCGGGATGAGCGTGGTGTATGAGGCGGAGAACCCGCGGCTCGGCAGCACCGTGGCGCTGAAGGTACTGGCCCCGGAACTCGCGGCAGACGACGCGTTCCGGGCGCGGTTTTTGAAGGAGTCACGGATCGCCGCCTCCCTGAACCACCCCAACGTCATCCCCATCTACGATGTCGGCTCCCACGATGACCTGCTGTACATCGCGATGCGCTATGTGGCGGGCTCCGACCTGCGCGCGGTGCTCAAGAGGCAGCAGGTGCTGGCGCCCGATCAGGCGGTGCTGCTGATTGGGCAGGCGGCGCGTGCGCTGGATGCCGCGCACCGGCGCGGGCTGGTGCACCGTGACGTCAAGCCGGGCAACATCTTGATCGAGCACGGCTCCGATGACGACGATCCCGACCACGTCTACCTGACCGACTTCGGCATCAGCAAGCACACCAGCTCGCACAGCGGGCTGACCGCGACCGGCGAGTTCATCGGCACCATCGACTACATCGCCCCCGAGCAGATCAAGGGCAGCCCGGTCGATGGCCGGGCCGACATCTACTCGCTGGGCTGCGTGCTGTACGAATGCCTGACCGGCCGCGTCCCGTTCGCCAAAGACGTCGACGCCGCGGTCATCTGGGCCCACGTCGAGGAGCAGGCCCCCATGCCGACCAGCCTGCGGCCCGCGCTGCCGCCAGGCATCGACGAGGTCATGGACCGGGCCCTGGCCAAGGATCCCGCCGCCCGCTACGCGAGCTGCCGCGAGCTCAACGCCGCTGCGAGCGCCGCCCTGCTCGGCGCCTCGTACGCCGGGCCGGACACCGCCACCGTCCTGGCCGCCAGCGCGGCCAGCACCGCCGCCGCCGACCCGGGCAGCCCGCCCCTGGCCAGGCCGGCCAGCCCGTCTCCCGCCGGGCCGGCCGGACCCCCGCCAGCGGGCCTCCACGATCGCACCGCCCCCGGGGCACCGCTCCCCGGCCGGCCGCCTGGCCCGCCGCCGCGCCATGCGGCCGGTGGGGACGCACCGGCGGCGCCGCCCCACCGCAACCGCCGGCGGGGCCTGCTGGCCGGGCTGGGCGCACTCGTGCTGGTCATCGCGGCCGTCGGCGGATGGCTGATCTGGCACAGCACCCAATCCGGCTCCTCCGCCCCGGCCAAGTCACACATGCCTAAGACGGCGATGTCTCATATGCCCAGTGCGGCGATGCACAGCGCGCTGATGACCGCGCTCACCAACGCGAACAAGTCCCACGGGTCCACCGGGCTGCTGCCGATCAAAACGTGCCACCCCCAGAGCACCACCTTCGTCACCTGCACCAAGCCCTACTTCGCTGTCCAGACCGCCACCTTCCACACCTATCCCTCCCTGACGGCGCTCTACCACGCCTACGTCGCCGACGTCCGCGGCCTGGGCAACACCGAGGGCAGCTCCATCAAGACCAACTTCGCTAACTGCACCCCGGGCCTCTCCAACGGCGAAGTCAGCTGGAACCACAACTTCCAGCACCCCAGGAATTACACACTCCCCCAGTCCATCAGCGGCAAACTCAATCCCAGCAGCCAAGCCGCCGGGCGCGTCTTCTGCACCATCGACACCAACGGCCAATATCACGTCGTCTGGACCGAAGACGGCGGTCGCCTGCTGGCGACCGCCGTCGGCGGCCCTCACGACTCCACCTACGGCTGGTGGCGAGCCATGCACCACAACATCTTCCTGCCCGGCACCCCCATGAGCATGAGGATGTAACCACGTCTGTCAGCGGCTGCCCGGTCAGACTCCTGTTGTTCGCGTCCGGGGAGGACGAGCACGGGCCCTCGCTCACGGCATCCGGACGTACAGGCCGTTGAGGATCCTGGCGCGCCTGATCAGCCGGGCACGAACCCCGGTCCTTATCGAATGGGCCCAGTCCTCGACGTGGCTGGCCAGCGACGCGACGGCCACAACTCCGGCGTAGGTTCCCGCCAGGAAGATGGCGATGGCCCCGAAGATCAGTATGAATGCCATGACGGCCCCCTTAGCTTGCGGTCCGCGGTAGGTGTTCCGCGAGACTCGGTCTGGCTTTCTGGTTCTCTGTCTGTGGATGATCGTGAAGATGCGGACTAGCGGGCGCGGGCCGGACGCAGGCGCGCCAGGCCCCTCCGGGCGCCCGACGTGCCCGGACGGCGGTCGGTCGAGAGCCAGCGCACGGGGCGCCTGGGCCTGCCGTTGCCGCCGTTGCGGGCGGCGCGGGCCAGGCGGGCGGTGCCGGCCTCGGCCATCAGGGTGGCGCGGCGCTGCTCGGCCAGGGCCGCGGCGATTGTCGGGTGCTGGTTCATGGTGTCCTCCTCGGTGAGCTCCTGCGGCCCAGCCTGCGTCGCAGCAGGCCAGCGGACATCCGTGGCGAGCACGGAACCACCACCCGTCCACCACGGATCGGGCGCGGATCGGGGAAGATGGAAGCGTGGGGGCTGGTTACGCGGCCGGCATGTCGCAACGCGAGGCGGAAGTGCTCGAGGCGCTCGGGGCACATCTGTCCAATTCGCAGATCGCGGGCAGGTTGCACATCTCGGTCCGCACGGTCGAAAGCCATGTCTCCTCGCTGTTGCGGAAGTTCGGCGTCACCGACCGCCGTGAGCTGGCCGAACTGGCCCAGACCGTGCTCGCCCCCGCGGCGGGCCGCCCCGCCGCCCCCGTGGGGCTGCCTGCGCTGTGGACCAGTTTCGTGGGCCGGGGCCAGGAGCGGGACGCGATCCTCACGGCGCTGAAAACGTCCCGCCTGGTGAGCCTGGTCGGCCCGGGCGGGGTGGGCAAGACCCGGCTGGCGGTCGAGGTCGCCCGGGAAGCCGCACCCTCCTTCCCATCCGGCTGCGCCTTCGTCGACCTGGTCCCCGTCGCCGAGGGCTTCGTCACCCAGGCGGTCGCCGCACTGCTGGGCGTTACCGAGGAGCCGGGGCAGCTGCTGGATAAGGCCGTGCTCGACCACCTGGCCGGGGGCCGCTGGCTGCTGGTGCTGGATAACTGCGAGCACCTGCTGCCCGTGGTCGCCGCGTTCGCCGAGCGGCTGCTCGCCACCTGCCCGGGGGTCACCGTGCTGGCCACCAGCCGGGAGCGAATTGCGGCCGGCGGCGAACGTGCGGTGCCCGTCCAGCCGCTGTCGTTGCCGAACGGCCACGATGACGCCGCAGGATCGGACGCCACGGCGCTGTTCATCGAGAGGGCGCGGGCCGTGGCGCCCGACTTTGCGGCGGACCAGGCGGCCGTCGGGGAACTGTGCGCCCGCCTGGACGGCATGCCGCTGGCCATCGAGCTCGCGGCGGCCCGCAGCGCGTCGCTCGGGCTGGCCGGCCTACGGTCGGGCCTGGATGATCGTCTGCGTCTGCTGGCCGGTGGCCGCGGCTTCGACCCGCGGCATCATTCGCTGCGGGCGGTCATCGGGTGGAGTCACGACATGCTCGACGACGATGAACGGGCCGCGTTCCGCCGGCTGAGTGTGTTCGCCGGCGGGTTCGATCTGGAAGCGGCCAGCGCCATCGCGGCTGAAGGCCCGCCCGGGGCCCTGGCTGACCTGGTCGGCCGGCTGGCCGACAAGAGCCTGCTGACGAGCGCGGAGGGCGGCCGGTGGCGCATGCTGGAGACGGTGCGCGCCTACGCACTGGAGCAGCTGGCGGCCAGCGGCGAGGAGGCCACGACCAGGGAGCGCCACCTGCGCTGGGCCGCGGAAACCGCCGGCCGCCTGGAGGACAGAGCCGAGGCGGGCCAGGAGTGGCGGCCCAGCTTCGACCAGGTGGCCGACGACCTGCGGGCGGCGCTGGGCGCAGCCACCGGCGCCGGCCCAGACGGCCTGGGTTACCGCCTGGCCCGCAGCCTCGGCCACCTGGCCTACGCCCGGCGTTTCCTGGCCGAAGCGATCGGGCATAACGAAGCGGCCGCGGCCCGGGCCCCCGATCCCGGCCAGAGCGCGACCGACCTGCAGGCGGCCGCCCACGTCGCGCTGGCCGCAGGCCGCGGCGACCACGCGTTCAGCCTGCTCCTGGAGGCGGCAGGCCGGGCACTGGCGGCCGGCGACGACGCCGCCCGGGCCGCCACCCTGGCCTACGCCGTGATCGTGGCCGACCGGTTCGCGGCATCGTTCCCCGACGAGGTACCGCATGACCGCCTCCGTGACCTGCTCGATACGGCGGCATCCGCCGCGCCCCCGGGCGAGCCCACGGTGGCGGCCCTGCTGGCGGCGGCCAAAGCCTGGAACGCAACCGGCGAGAAAGAGTCACCCGATCCCGCGCTGGCCGCCGAGGCCCTGGGCGAAGCGCGGCGCACCGGCGACCCGGTGCTGATCAGCGGCGCGCTCGCCGCGGCCGTCGCGGCGGCGCGAGAGGCCGGCCAGCTCCGCGAAAGCTACCGGCTCATCCAGGAACGCGCCCTGCTGCTTGACCGCCTGCCCCGGCACGATCCGCGCGCCGGCGCCGAAATCGTGGACATCATCCACGAGTCCGCCGACAGCGCCGCGATCGCCGGCGACCTGCCTGCGGCGCTCGCCTCGGCCCGGCGCGGGCAAGGGGACTCCATCGTGGTCGGGCGGCACGAGCTGACGCTCGGCATCGAGGTAGTGCCGCTCGTGCTGCAGGGCAAGTTCGACGAAGCCCTCAGCCGCGCGGCGGCCATGTGGGACGTATGGCAGCACGAAGGGCGTCCCGTCTCGCGCTGGATCGCCCCGGCCAGCTACGCCGCGGTCCTCGCCCATGGCCTGCGCGGCGACGAGGAGGGCAGCCTCCTCTGGCGCGCCCGGATCAGCGAGCTCATCTCCAGCAGCGATCCGGCGGCGAACCGCAGCCTGGCCGGCTTCGCGGCCTTTGTCGATGCCCGCATCGCCCTTCACGAGGGCCACCTCGAGCAAGCCGCCGACGCCGCGGCTGGACTCGGCATCGGGTCAGGTCCGTGGTTCGGCGCTCGCCACCTTCACTACGATTCTTTCGCCCTGGCCGTCGCCGTCGAGGCCGCGGTCATCCAGGGCGCGCCGGACGCGGCGGAACGCCTGGCCAACGCCGCACCCGCCGCCGCTGAGAACCAGTGGGCCGCCGCCTGCCTGGCCCGGGCCGCTGGCCGCCGCAGCGGGAACATCGCCTCGCTTGAGGAAGCGGTGGCGGCGTGGGAGCACCTCGAAGCCCGCTTCGAGCGGGCTATCACGCTGCTGCTGATACCCGGCATGGAGCCGGAAGGACATTCCGAACTCGCCGCCCTCGGCTGCCCGCCCCCAGCCACCTGACACCTTCGCGGCGGAGTCCGCCCGCCGAACGTTTCCGCCGCGTCGCCATCGCGGTCGTGCGCAAATCAGTGGCCCATCGGTGGTGAATCGGTGCTGCGCACTGATGTGCATCTGACCACCTCACCGCAGGCTGGCGTCAACAGCAACGCGCTGCGGCCCGAAACGGGGGAGGAGAACCAGACATGACCTCTGAAGCAGGCCCGATCCGCGGTGACCCGTCAGTCACCGACCTGGTGACTCGCGCCAGAAAGGGCGATAAGCAGGCGTGGGACGCACTTGTCGAGCGGTACGCCCCGCTGGTCTGGTCGATCTGCCGCAGGTACCGGCTGGGCAGTGCCGACGCCAGCGATGTCGGTCAGAACGTCTGGCTGCGCCTGGTGGAACAGGTTGACAAGATTCGCGATCCGGCCGCGCTTCCTGGATGGCTCGCCACCACCACCAGACGCGAATGCTGCCGCACCCTGCGCGAGGCGCGCAGACGGCAGGCCGCCGGGCACGTGCTGGACGTCGAGAACATCCCTGACCCGCAGAGCGGGATCGCCGAGGATGAGCTGCTGCTGGCCGAGTACCACGCGGCGTTGCGTGCGGCCTTCGACCACCTGCCCCCCGGCTGCCAGCAGCTGATCACCCTGCTCATGGCGGATCCCCCCGTTTCCTACGCCGAGATCAGCGCCAGGCTGGGCATCCCGGTCGGCAGCATCGGGCCCACCCGCGGCCGCTGCCTGGACAAGCTGCGCAGTTACCCGGCTATCGCCGCCTTGATCAGCGCCGAAGCCGGGAACGCGGCCTAGGCCTTTACGTCAGAGAGTCAGCTGGCCGTCGGCGAGGTAGCGGGCGATCGGGCCTGCGGCCGCGGCGCGGGAGGGTGGGTGGAATGCCAGGGCACGGGTGGCGCCCAGCAGGTAGGCGATCTCGGGCGACTCGATGAAGGACATGCCGCCGAGGGCCGCGGAGGCCGACATGACGACGCGTTCGATGGCCCGCTCGGTCGCGAACCGCGCGTACAGCGCCCGCGCGAGCAGGACGTCGTTGTCATCGACGGTCGCGGCGACGGAGGCCACCTGCTCGAGAGCCGCGGCCACGGCCTCCAGCTCGATCGCCATGCCGGCGCGGTCCTCGTCGGAGCCCCGGCCGCGCGCGATGGCGCGCTCGGCGAGGTTCGTGGCGGCGCCGAGGTAGGACGCCGAGATCAGCAACTCGAACCAGACGAACCCGCGGGCCTGGATCGGATCCATCACCTCGCTGTCTTGCGGGTAGAAGATCAGTGCCTCGGGCACGAACACCTCAGCCAGCGTGACCTGGTCACTTTCCGCCGCGGCGAGGGCGGTGGTCTGCCAGAACGGCGCGCGCTCGATGCCCGCGGACTCGGCCGGGATCAGCACGACCGCCAGCCGGTCGGTCCCGGTGGCGGGGTCGGCGACCGCGACGCTGGCGCTCATCAGGTTCATCGACCAGGTCAGGCTGCACGGCTTTTTCACGCCGCTGACGGTGACGCCCCCCTCGACCGGAACGCCACGCATGGTGGGGGTCAGGATGTGCTGGCCCGGCTTCCCCTCGGCGAAACCGGAGCTGAGCAGCCATGAGTTCTCGGCGATCGCGGTGAGCATCGCCCACTCGAATCCGTTGCGGGCCGCGGCGAGTTCGGCCAGGGAGGCAACGGAGAAGTGGTGCATGGTCGTGGCCACGGCCAGCGATGGTGACCGGCTGCCCACGGCGCGCTGGATGCGCACCGCGTCCAGCATGGAGGCGCCCTTGCCTTCGTACTCGGCGGGCACCAGCAGTGCCGGGCCGCCCATCTCGCGGAATTTCTGCAGGGCGCCGTTGCCGGGTTTCTCCAGCTCCAGCAGCGGGCTATCGCTGAGGTATTTGTCCAGCCCGGGGAGGTAGCCGTCCAGGGTGTCTCGCTCGGTGCGGAGCAGGTTCATGACGCGCTCCCCACGGGGACCTCAGTGTCGGATGCGATGAGCTCGGCGCTGCCGACCAGTCCGCGCACGATCGAAATGATGTTGGCGATCAGCGTTCGCGCCGCGATCGGCTCGAGCGCGTCAGCGAGGCTCGGGATGCCCATGTCAAGCCTCGCCGAAAACAGGACCTCGCTGCCCGGCGCGGCATCGACGCACTGCCATGAGCCGTCGAAGACGGCGATGTCGCCCTCGAGCTGGCGGAACGTGATGGTCATGGCGCCGGGGTCGAACGTGTCCTCCTCGGTCCAGCGCAGCAGGCCGGCC
>Ga0306920_100013120_pt1 | contig 11270 bp, 11 predicted proteins | sample flu12Cox44000170_FD_204666 | JGI IMG/M metagenome (GOLD analysis project Ga0306920, IMG submission 204666) | Lab enrichment of tropical soil microbial communities from Luquillo Experimental Forest, Puerto Rico - flux4day.12C.oxic.44.000.170 (v2)... | ecosystem: Environmental > Terrestrial >...
GGGTAGAAAAGAGCGGCCGCGAGCCACGTTAACGCCGAGTACCCGGAAAAAATCCGGGCTGACGTGGAGGCCGCGGATGGCCTCCGGCTCACGCGATGTCGCCAGGCTCACGGGGAAAGAATAATACGCAGCGACATTTTCCAGTGTCTGGGTCTGCTCGGAGATCTGCGTGAACTTAGGAAAGGAGGCGGCGCTGATCGACACAAGCCGATCCGCCGTCGGGTAGGGGAGCGGCTTCAGAAGCACCGAATGCACTACGCTGAAGATCGTGGTGTTTGCGCCGATGCCGAGCGCCAGGGTCAGCATGGCCACCGCGGCGAAGCCGGGATTTTTTCCGAGCAGGCGCAACGCAAGCTTTACGTCTTGCAATAAACTCTGCAAGGCTCCCTCGGGACCATGGCCGATGCAATGCGAACCGTGAGCGGTCCGCTAGTGCAGTTCGTTCTTGTAGACGGCCCCGCCTTTCATCACAAACTTCACCTTCTGCAATTCGGTGATGTCCTTCAGCGGGTCGCCGGAGACTGCGACGAGGTCTGCCCACTTGCCCGCTTCAATGGTTCCCATTCGGTCGCTCCAGCCGAGCAGCTCCGCGGCGGCCGATGTGCCGGCGTGAATCGCTTCGATCGGCGTCATGCCGTACTGCACGTAATATTCAAATTCTTTCGCTTGATTCACTTTTTTCCAGTCAAAGCCACCGGCATCTGTCCCCAGCGCAATTTTCACGCGTTTTTTCAGGGCCTGGCCAAAATTCTCGCGCTGGAGATCCGCCATTTTTTGCCAATTGCCGCCGCGGCCCGGTGCCACGTACAAGCCCACGGTAAGCGTCGGCACCCAATAGACTCCCTTCCGCACCATCTCGTCCATCAACGGGCCCGTCAGGCCATCGCCGTGCTCCACCGTGTCCACGCCCGCGCGCAACGCCGCAGCAATCCCGTCGCTGCCAATGGTGTGGGCCGCCACTTTCTTGCCCAGCCGGTGTGCCTCTTCCACAATCGCCTTTGCCTCTTCGTCGGTGAAGTTCACCATGCTGTGTAAGATGCCGTCCCCCTCGAAGTGGTAGCGTCGGTCGGAGTAATAAATGATACAAACCGCGCCGTACAGCACCAGCGCGCGCACCGCTTTGCGCGCACCGTCCACTCCGTCGACGTACTCGACGCCCGTGGGCAACTTCAGTTCCCAGGAATAGCCGAGTAGCGGATACATCCCCGTCGGCGTCATCGCCCGCGTGGCTACTTGCATGCGCGGGCCGGGCACCTCCTCCCTGGCGATGGCCGTCTTCACATCTACATCGGCGTACATCGCGCCTTCAGTTTCCAAGTCGCGCATCGCCGTGAATCCGTGGGACAGCGCAATTTGCGCGTTGCGTGCCGCGAGAATCGCGCGGTAGGGAATCGATTCTTTCAATAATTGTTCGTCGTATTCCGCCGCGGTTACGTCGCCCTGGAGGAGAACGTGCGTGTGCACGTCAATGAAACCGGGGAGCACGGTGGCCCGGGAGAGGTCGAGCACTTCCGCGCCCGCGGGGGCGCCCCCGCCGGGCGTCACCGACGCGATCTTATCTCCCTCGATCAGAATGAGCGCGTTCTCGATGGGCTTGGCGCTTTTTCCGTCGATCAACTTGCCGGCTCGGATGGCGATGCGCTGCGGCGCCTGTCCATCGGCAAAAACGGCAATCAGCAGGCTGGCCAAAGCAAAAGCTGGAAAACGGCGCATGGGGAGTTGCTCCTTCCGGACGGCAAGCCTATCAGAGACTCCTCCTTTCGTCGCCTCCAAAAGCGTGTGTTTGCGGGTGATTCGCGCCTTCCGGAGCTCGGGAATCATTCGACAACGAAGCGCGGTTCAGCTAGCATTAGCGGCATAGGGTCGAGGGTGCGGCGAAACGTCCCCAATGAAACAAGCCGCTCCGAATACCACGGGAAATCCAGAACGCATTTCCACGGAGCAGACGTGAGCCAATCCTCTCTTGCGAGAACCCCTGATAATCTTGTTAAGGAAGAATCGCGCCGCAGCACGCGGATCGACCGCTCCGTCCCGCTGATCGTCTTCGGCCAAAATCGCAGCGGCGAACCGTTTGTCGAGAGAACCGTCTCGACCAGCGTGAACCTGCACGGCTGCCGCTATCCTTCCCGCCACGATTGCGGCGTAGAGACCTGGGTCACGCTGCAAGTCGTGGGCTTGAGCGTCGAACCCAAGCCTCCGGCGGTTCGGGCGAGAATACGCTCGCTTCATCGGTCGCAAAGCACGCGCGAGTTGCAACAAGTGGGCGTGGAACTCGAGAATCCCGCGAACGTCTGGGGCATCATTACGCCGCCGCGGGACTGGTTGAATCTTGCGGAAGCCTCTACGGCAACTCCCGAAATCGGCAAACCGACCGGCGAAGCGCACGAGCCGGCGTCAACGCCCGAGCACAAGTTGGCCGAGGTGGCCACGTTTCCCTCGCCTTCGCCCGTGGCGTCGAAGCCGCAAGCTCCCGTGCTCGCCGAAGCGCCGAAACCAAGGCGGCTGGTGGTCACACCGGATGGCCTCATCGGCGTGCTTCAGGGAAAACTGCAGCAAGCGGCCGAGAAAGCCGTGCAAGCCGCGGTCGAGAAGCAATTGGACGAGGCGGTGCGTAGCGCTCTCGCGTCGATCGACGAGCTCCGCCAATCCAGTGTTCGTGAACTCAAGCGCGAGCTCGATCGGGGTCAGGAGTTCGTGGCAAGGATGAACAAGGAACTGGAGCCCCGGACTCAGGCGCGTCTCAATGAGGCGGTAGCGCGCGCGGCTTCGGAGTTTGACGGCGCCGCCGCCCGAGCGATAGAGCGGCGTTACGAACGGTTTCTCGAGAACACGCAATCCGTCTTGCAGGAGGCACTGCTCAAACTGGACGCGCGCTCGGCAGAAGCGCAAGCTCTGGTGCAGGGCTCGGTGAACTCCACGCTTGCTAACCTCGAGCGACAGGCGGAAGCGCAGATGAATGGTATCCTATCGGAAACGAAGGACCGCGCCGCCTCGGCGCTTTCCTCACTCGACGCCGAGAACCGCGCGGCTTGCGAGGCCCGCCGCCAGGCTCTCGAATCGGAGGTCGCCCGGGCCGCCGAACGCTCCACCGAACAGTTTCGCAAGAGCATGAAAGCGTTTCTCTATTCCTGCCTCGTCGCGGCAGTCAGCGCCGTGGACGAGCACTCAAGAGCAACTCTGGACAGCCTCACCAAAGACAATGGGAAATCCCTCTGCGAAAGTCCTGAGTCCGGTAACGGCTCGGCAAATCCCGAAGATCCGGAAATTCTCCCGGCTCCCAATAATGATCCTTTCACCCATTAGCCAGAAGGCGCTTTTTCAAAGGGAAAAGGCCAGCCGCATTTCGAACGACGGCTGGCCTTTTTTGCTTCCCTGATTGCAGAAGCTCAGGTCACTCCTGAAGGAGGCAAGAGTGCCGGTTCTGCGTGTGCTCTGGCTGAGACTCAAAACCCCATTTCTCAGTTGGCGGGCTGCTCCGAACCAGGACGCCGGAACGGACGGCGCGCCATGTCTTCGACGCTCGAGATACGACGCCTGAGGGCAAGGGCGGCCGGATGCTGGCTATCGGCAACCCGGTCAACGGTCACTGCCCAGGCCCGGTGCAGCATATACACGCTGACCGTAGCTCCGGCAATGGCCAGAAACGCCATGGCAAATAGCGCAAACGCCGCCAGCAATTCCTGCACGAAGTAAACCTGCAGCGCTGCGATGGTGCCAAGCAGCCACCACATCCACTTCCGGTCTTTGTCCCGCTTGGTCTTGATCTGGCTCCCACCCGTGCTCATGGACTGTTCCTACCCCCGGTTTCCAAACACCGCTTGAATGTACTTCCCTTTGATGCCTGAACCTGCCCTATTGGGCATGTTCACATTACCTGTCCTATTAGACATCGCATACCTGAGGAAAATCGATGGTACCAAAGTCACATTTTTGGCTCCAAACCGGGCTGCTAGTACCGAATGTACTAGCCTTGTTATACCATATGCCACTGATAATAAATAGCTTGCACTGATATACACTTTCGCCCCAGTTTTCGCCACGTTTTCCCTGTACCCCCTGTGGAAAACCTGTCCATTCGTACAGGGGTCTCTGCTCTGCCTGCTGTAGTGACTTGAGCGGCTCAGGCGTATCAACCTAGCGTCAGAACAGAGCATTGCTGTCGACACGACGCGCGCTGGTGTCGGCGCGTGCGGTAATCAGCGGGACGGGAAGCGGCAAACTCTCGGTTGTTCGGCTGGCGGCCGTCTGACGCTCAGACAGGGCGGAAAATCCTCGCACTCGCTTCGAGCGCTTTCGAATCGTTCCGCAACTGCTTCATGGGAAGTCTGTTTGGTCGAGCGTCTTAGGGGTGAGCCTGCAAGGTGCGAACTCGCCGTGTCTAATTCCCTTTCAAGGCGTAACCCAGATCGAAGGGCAACTTACCGTCGACGCGGAGAACTTTCACCGAACTATTGATGGAATAGACGTCGATAATGCCGACCGCGCCGGGTGTCGCCTCCACGGTGCGCAGCAAATCCTCGTCATTCTCGACAATCTTCACCGCAAGCCGGGCTTCGTTCAGCTTGGCGATCAGAGCTTTAACCTCGCCGGGCGCGGCGCCAAACAGTTTTTGGGCAGCCACCCGCATGTCCGGAGATTCCGGATCCTTCATCACGAGCGTGAAATTCTTTCCGTCGGGCCACGTTTTCTGAACGCCTTTCGAGAGTTTCGCCAGGTCCGCTAGGGAAACATCGTTCAGCTTGCTTCCGGCCGAGACCACTACGGCCATGTTCTTGATTCCGGCAAATGTCCCCGCGGCAAGCAGCAAAACGCCCAAAATCGCACTTGCCCGCAGCCCCTTAAGCAATCCAACTAGATTCATAGCCACGCTCGCTTCCGGCAATTCGAGCGAGTATGTTCACTTCCACTGTTTTTTGGCAAGCATGGCCTTCAAGGCGTGTGTCTAACCGTACGATTCGCGGACGGCCTTCGGTCCTCGGGACCATTCCCCCTTTATGGTTCCGTACCACTTGCCCCATGGGTCAGTATCAAGCTCATGTCCTCCTGCGTTACGTTCAGGGATCGGAACTCGATCCACAGTTCAATTTCCGAACCGGGAGTGATTCGACATGGCTCGCTTCGCTGCGCGATGGTTACTGCTTGTTTTTCTCGGCTTTCTTGCTACGAGCGCGTTAGCCCAGACAACCGCGCCCCATATGCAACCGGCATCGAATCGTGCCGCTCACGCGTCGCCGATGGCCCCGCTTTCGCAACAGCTTTTTGGCGCCATTCCTCTTTCGACCAGCTCCGAGGAAGCGCGCGCTTCCCTCGAACTTGCCTGGGATAAGTACGAGAACGCCATGTATCAGTCTTCGGCCAACCTGGCTCGACAAGCCGCCCAGAAAGACCCGCACTCGGCGCTCAGCTACGCCATGGTCTCTTTTGCCGCGCGACGCGGCATGCCAGACGCTTCCGCACTCGCCAAGGCCAAGACGCTTCTCCCGCGCGCGACCGCCGATGAGCGGCTTTTGGTTCGTTGGATGACCGAGATCCAGGAGCACAACTTGCTTCCGGCCATCGCCAGCATGAATGACCTTTTGAAACGCTACCCCCGCGACAAGCACGTCCTGTACATTACCGGAGAGTGGCTTTTCCTTCAGCAGGATGATGATCGCGCGAGGACCTTGCTGGAAACCGCTTTGCAGGTCGATCCAGATTTCCCGGCTGCCCTCAACCGTCTTGGTTATCTGTATCTCGATTCGAGTAGCCCCGATCCTGCCAAAGCCATCTCTTCTTTGAAGCGCTATGCGGAAGTCGCACCCACCTCGCCCAATCCGCACGACTCGCTCGGCGAAGTCCTCCGGGAAGCGGGCGACGACCAGGACTCCCTTGAGCATTACCGTCTAGCCTTGCAAATCGATCCGGCTTACATCAGCTCGCAGTATGGCTTGGGCAATACCCGCACGCTGATGGGCGATTTCGCGGGCGCGCGTCAGGAGTACGATCGCGCCATCCCCATGGCGAAGAATCTGCTGGACGAACTCTACGTCAAATATCTGAGGACCCTTGTCTACTTCTGGGAGGGACAGCCGGCCGAAGGTCGGAAAGCGCTGGCCGCCCTTGCCGAGCAAGGCGCTCAGAAGAAAGAGCCGAACTCGCAATTCCAAGTCAGGATGGCCGAGGCCATGCTCGCCGCCGATCCGCAGGCAGAACTCGGGCAGCTCAAGTCCCTTTCTGCGTTTTTGGATAAGCCGCTCGCAGGCATGAACGAATCCGATCGCGGCATCGCGCGTGCCGCCGTTTTGCGCGAGCGGGCTCGAGTCGAGGCGCAGCGCGGAGCCTCCCAGGAGGCCGACGAGGCCATTGCCGAGCTAAGGACGTTGGCCGCCGCTTCGCGCGATCAAGTGATTCGCAGCTACTTCGAATCCGCTTGCGGCTTCGTGCTTTTCTCGCGAGGCGATTTTGCAAATGCCGCGGACGAGCTGGCCGCCGATCCGCATTCGCCGCTGGCCCTTGAGCATTTGGCGGTCGCCGAGGAAAAGCTGGGAAATGTCGCCGCGGCCGAGGCTGCCCGTACCGGGCTCAAATACCATCGCAGCTCGGAACCCGAATGGTTCCTTGCGACGCACAGCTACCGAGTCAACGCACTCTGACTTTGCGTTCCCTTCTCAACTGCAAGTGGTTCTACCGCCTACCGCGCGGCTCATCCCGCGGGTAGGCATGAAAGCGCTGGCCGCGAGCGCCCCCGATCGGAGGCGGCGCAAGCGGATTCCCGGTTATTTCTTCTTCACCAGGCGGGTGAGCCAGACCAGAATTACCGCGCCAACAAAGGAAACAACGATCGATCCGATCAAACTCCCGGCGTGGAGCCCCAAAATCCCAAACACCCAGCCACCGAGGATGCCCCCGAGAATCCCGAGAATAATGTCAACCACAATTCCGTAGCCGCCGCCCTTCATCACCTGGCCTGCAAGCCACCCTGCAATGAGTCCAACAATAATCCAAGTAAGGAATCCCATTTTGGATCCTCCTGTTTGACCGCCTGGGAAGCCCCAAAGCGAGTTCCATTTACAACGCCAACTTGCCCAATGTCAACTGGACGGCATACACTGGCTCCCGAAAAAATTTCATTCGCATGTCCCCGGGGAGAGAGGGATGATTGCCAGGGTTCCTTTGATTGCTTCTCGGATTGCTGTGTCTTTGCTCGCGGTCGTTCTCCTGGCCGTGGCTTGCTCGAAGTTTCCGACCGACAAAAGCGCCGAGTCCGTTCCGGAGCAACCCGTCCCGCATCCGACGATTGTGTTCATGAGCGACTTCGGGGTTGCCAACGATGCGGTGGCCATCTGCAAAGCGGTGATTCTCGGCATCGCCCCCGACGCCCGCATCATGGACATTACGCACCAAGTGACACCCTATTCGATCGAGGAAGGAGCGCGCTTTCTCGCGGGCGTTACGCCCTACTACCCTTCGGGCACGGTCTTTCTCGTGGTGGTTGACCCCGGGGTTGGCACTTCGCGCAAAGCCATCGTCGTCAAAACCAAGAAAGGCCAGTACTTCGTTCTTCCTGACAACGGGCTCATTACTCCGGTGATCGACCGCGACGGGCTCGATTCCGCCCGCGAAATCACCAACACCGACTGGATGATTCAGGCTCCCATTTCCTCTACTTTTCATGGCCGCGACATCTTCTCGCCGGTCGCCGCGCATCTAGCTGCCGGTGGAGATTTCTCTCTGGTTGGCCCGGAAATGTCACAGCTCGTCCGCCTGAATCCAAAAACCGCGGTGATCAGCGACAATGGCATCGCCGGCGACCTCATCGGCATCGATGATCCCTTTGGTTCGCTCATCACCGACATTCCCGGCGACGAATTCAAGAAACTCGCCTATCGCCTCGGCGACAAAGTCCCCTTGCTCGTCGACAAGAAGCCTGTGAGCCTACCTTACGTCAAGACCTTCATGGAGGTGCCCGTCGGCGATCCCCTGCTTTACCTGGACTCTCGCGGCCGGGTGGGCATCGCCGTCAACCAAGGCAACTATTCCAAGCAGTTCAACGTCACCCCTCCCGGCGCCATCTTCATCCCCCGCAAAGGGCTGCCCCTCAAAACCAAGTGAAGATTCCTCCCGATGCTCCCGAGCCTCGGCTTACCGTTTTGGGCACGCTCAGCTTTAGCGCAGCCCCCCGCCTTCCCTTCTAGAAGGCATCGGCGCCGGTTGCATTTTCCGCTCGCTCGCCCAACAATGAAGCAGTAGCTCGGGTCCGGAACCGGTCCGGGTTTACTCCGATCTCCGGTATCTGGTTTCTGATCGCACGAGGTCCTCCCATGCATGAAGCCGTGATTGTTTCTTCCGTCCGCACTCCGGTAGGCCGTGCCTACAAGGGCTCCTTGCGAGCCACGCGTCCCGACGACCTCGCGGCGCTGGCCATCAAGGAAGCGCTCGGGCGCGTTCCGGGCGTGGAAGCCAAGGAAATCGACGACGTGATTCTCGGCTGCGCCATGCCCGAAGGCGAACAAGGCATGAACGTGGCGCGCATCGCGTCGCTCCGCGCAGGCCTGCCGGTCGAAACTTCGGCCATGACCATCAACCGCTTTTGCTCTTCCGGCTTGCAGTCGATTGCGCTTGCGGCGGAGCGCATTCGTGGCGGGTCAGCGCAGGTCATCGTGGCGGGCGGCACCGAGTCCATGTCGCTGGTGCCCATGGGCGGCAACAAAATTTCGCCCAACCCCTGGCTCGTCGATCACTATCCGGACGCGTATATCAGCATGGGGCTGGGCACGGAAAATATTGCGCGCAAATTCGGGATCACCCGCGAGCAAGCCGATGAGTTTTCGCTCGGTTCGCACACGAAGGCGCTAGCGGCCATTGCTGCGGGAAAGTTCAAGGACGAAACCGTTCCCGTGGAAGTGAAAATCACCTCCGTGCCCAACGGCAACGGCGCATCTCCCAAAGCCACCTCCGCCAGGAAACCCGTCACGCAAACGCTCACATTCTCGGTTGACGAAGGCCCGCGTGCCGACACTTCTCTTGATGCGTTGGCGAAACTCAAGCCCGCCTTTCACGTGAAGGGCACGGTGACCGCGGGAAACAGTTCGCAGATGAGCGACGGCGCGGCGGCAACGGTGGTTATGAGCGACGCGCGCGCCAAATCCCTGGGCGTGAAGCCGCTGGCACGCTTTGTGGCTTATGCCACCGCCGGAGTTCTTCCGGAAGAATTCGGCATCGGCCCTGTCGCGGCCATTCCCAAAGCCTTGAAGCTCGCGGGGCTCTCGCTCAAGGACATCGCGGTTATCGAGCTCAACGAGGCGTTCGCCGCGCAATCGCTCGCGGTCGTCCAGCAGGCCGGGCTCGATCCCGCGCGCGTTAATCCCAACGGCGGGGCCATCGCGCTCGGCCATCCGCTTGGCTGCACCGGCGCGAAACTCACCGCGAGCATCATTCGCGAACTCCAACGCCGCAACGCGCGCTACGGGATGGTGACGATGTGCATTGGCGGCGGCATGGGCGCCGCCGGCATCTTCGAGCGTCTGGCTTGAAGCGCATGGTGCCGAACCACCCTGGGGGTCACCCCGCGGCCTCGGCTTTGAATTCTCAAGCTATCTCCGATTACGGCTAAAGGCAGTTGAAGGTGTCTCGGGAGGTGGAGTTAGTGGTTCACTGGCCTCGCGAGTGCCGGGAACCTTTTCGCCGGGACCGGCGTCTAAACGTCACGGAACATGGCGTATCACGACATGTCGTTGGAGGACATATGGCGGTCAGCGAGTCGGTGCTGTTGATCCTGCTCAGCCTCGCCGAGCAACCCCGGCACGGTTACGCCATCCTTCAGGACACCGAGAGGATGAGCGACGGGCGGGTGCGGCTGAGCACCGGCACTTTGTACGGGGCGCTCGGCCGCTTGCTCGAAGACAAGTGGATCGAGCGATTCAAGGAACAGGAGCGCTCACGGGGAAGACAAGCCTACCGGCTGACCGATGAAGGGCGCCGGAACCTGCAAATGGAAGTGAGCCGGTTGCAGCATCTCGCGCGCCTGGGCAGGCTGCGCGCAGCCGAGAACGGGACCTAGCCCATGCTAGCGCTCTACCGGTTGATCCTGTACCTCTATCCTGCGGCTTACCGCAGCGAATACGCCGACGAGATGTTGGAGGTTCTTTCGGAGCTGCACGAGGGGATGCGCAAGAAGAGCGCACCGGCCCGGGCCGCCTGCGCGGCGCGGGAAGCCAGCGGCTTGCTCGACGGCGCGCTCCAGGAGCATTTGCGGCCGTTCACTGGTGGGCATGGCCGCGGGAGGTTCTCATTCATGTTCTTAGGAGGGAGGGTCGCAATGCGATCAGAATTCCGGTTTCCCAAGGCCACGGTGGGACTGATGCTGGTTATCCTGGCCGCGGTGATGCTCACGATCGAGAAGGCCAAGGCCATCTCGGCTTCGATCCCTCATGCCAACCCGCCGGTCGGGCACATTTATGCGTCGCAAATCACCATCTTACCGACGCTGCTGGTGGTTCTGATCAGCGCCATAGGGGCCGGAGTCATCGGGTGGGCCATTCTTTTTGCGCTGCGGCGTTCCGGCATCCAGCAGCTATCGGAACTGAAGCCGTCCGCCGGGCAGCGCTCAGGTAAGTGAACGCATGGCGTCGGCTGGAACAAGCCCGAGCGCCTAGCCAGAAACGGCTAGGACTTGGCCTTCCATAGGCCGACGGTATTGCCTTCGGGATCCTCGATCCAGGCGAAGGTGCCGGTGGGGATGTCTACGAGAGGTACGAGCGTCTTCGCGCCGAGCCGGGCTGCCTTTTCCAGGTATCCTGCGACATCGTCGACGGCGACGTAAAAAATCGTGTAGTGCTGCGGGTCGTGCCCCAGCGCAGTAATGTGGCCGTCGATGCCACCGGATTCGGCAGCGATCATCGCCGCTGGCCCCATGTCCGAGATCTTCCAATCAAACAGCTTCTTATAAAACTCCTGCGTTTTAGCGCTGTCCCGGCAACCGATTTCGAAATGCACGACGGGGTGCGTCACTGGCTTGTCTCCTGGTGGATGGTCTTTCTGCTCCTGGCCCAGGGGAGTCTCGCTTCCCCGCGACTCCGCCCGCGTCAACGGCGGGTAAGCCAGCGTGGCAGCGCCACCGGCAGGGATGAAGGTTCCTCCGCGTGGTCCCTCTGGCACAAGAAATGCCGAGGGGCACTCTACCACAAGCGTCTGGAAACTGTAGTTCACACAGTTCCCGTGCAAGCGGAAAACATGGTTCGACCGGAGCGAAATACAGGGCCGGGGAGTCGCGCTCGAGGGCGGCGGCAAGG
>Ga0306920_100013121_pt1 | contig 11270 bp, 12 predicted proteins | sample flu12Cox44000170_FD_204666 | JGI IMG/M metagenome (GOLD analysis project Ga0306920, IMG submission 204666) | Lab enrichment of tropical soil microbial communities from Luquillo Experimental Forest, Puerto Rico - flux4day.12C.oxic.44.000.170 (v2)... | ecosystem: Environmental > Terrestrial >...
CGTCGAGGACGTGGTCGACACGGGCTTGACCCTGCACACGCTGACGAAGACGCTCGGCCTGCGCAGCCCGCGCTCGCTCGCGGCCGTCACCTTCCTCGACCGGCCCTACCGCCGGCTCGTCGACGACCTCCCCGTCCGCTACGTGGGCTTCACGGTGCCGGACGAGTTCTTCGTCGGCTACGGCTTCGACCTCGACGAGCGCTACCGCAATCTGCCCGACCTGCACCTGGCCACGATCGGCGGCCCCGCCTAGCCGCCACGCGGCGGCTGCGGGCGGGGGTTTTCGAGTCGACGAAAAAAGGTTTAGAGTGCTCTAAAATTACGCTAGACTGGCGCGCATGATGGCCACGCGGCCCGAGGCACTGCCGCGGTCGCCCGGAGCGGGCGAGCGTATTCTCCGCGGCCACAGCTCCTCGAGGCTCGCACGGGTCCTGCCCTTCCTGGGTCCGGCGTTCATCGCCTGCGTCGCGTACATCGACCCGGGCAACTTCGCGACCAACATCGCCGGCGGCTCGACGTTCGGCTACACGCTGCTGTGGGTGATCGTCGCCTCGAACCTGATGGCGATGCTGATCCAGACGCTCTCCGCGAAGCTCGGGATCGCGACCGGTCGGAACCTGCCGGAGGTCTGCCGCCAGGAGTTCCCCCGCCGGGTGACGATCGGGCTCTGGCTGCAGGCGGAGGTCATCGCGATGGCGACCGACCTGGCCGAGTTCCTCGGCGCCGCGATCGGTTTCCATCTCCTGCTCGGGATCGGCCTGCTCCCCGCCGCGGTGCTGACGGGCGTCGCCGCCTTCCTGATCCTGGGCTTGCAGCGTTTCGGCTTCCGGCCGCTCGAGGCGGTCATCGCCGTGATGGTCCTGCTGATCGGCGTCTGCTACCTGGCCGAGCTGTACTACGCGCACCCCCCGTTCGGGCTCGCCGCCGGCTCGGCGGTCACGCCCCAGTTCTCGGGCGGCGAGTCGGTGCTCCTCGCGGTGGGCATCCTCGGAGCGACCGTGATGCCCCACGTCATCTACCTGCACTCCGCCCTGACCCAGAACCGGATCGTCCCCGACTCGGAGGACGAGGCGAAGCAGCTCATGCGCTACACGCGCGTCGACGTCGTGATCGCGATGTCGATCGCGGGGCTGATCAACATGGCCATGCTGATCATGGCCGCGAGCGTCTTCTACAAGAGCGGCCTGCACCACGTCGACTCGCTCGAGTCCGCGCACAGGACGCTCGGGCCGATTCTGGGGACGGCGTCGGGCACGCTGTTCGCGCTGGCGCTCGTCGGCTCCGGGCTGTCCAGCTCCGCCGTGGGCACGCTCTCGGGCCAGGTCGTCATGCAGGGCTTCGTGCGGCGCCGGATCCCCGTCTGGATCCGACGCGCGGTGACGATGCTGCCCGCCTTCGTCGCGATCGGCATCGGACTGGACGCCACGCGCACGCTGGTCGTCAGCCAGGTCGTGCTCTCGTTCGGCATCCCGTTCGCGCTGATCCCGCTGGTCGTGTTCACGAGCCGGAAGCGGCTGATGGGCAGCCTCGTCAACTCGCGAACGACGGTCGCCGCGGCGACGGTCGTCGCGACGCTGATCGTCTTGCTGAACGCGTTCCTGCTCGTGCAGACGTTCGGCCTCGCCTAGCGCGACCGCCTCACCCCGGCGCGTGACGTCGAGGTGACGCTGCAGTGACGGCCCGCCCCGATCCTTTCGAGGCCATGGCGTTCACCGACAACTGCGACCTCTTCGGAGCGGTGCACGAGGACGGCGTCAACCGCGTGATCCGCCACATCATGCGCCAGCGCCCGTCCCTCTTCAACTACGCGACGGCGGACGTCGCCCCCCACGCCGGCCTGTGGTGCGCCAAGGTCGACCACACCGCCGACGTGACGAAGTACGGCAACCCGCTCTTCACGATCATGGATCCCCTGCCCGTGTTCGGGGCGGACTCGCCCCCGGTCGGGCTGGGGTTCGTCGCCCAGCTCGTCCAGGCCGAGATCGACTTTCACAAGGGCAACACGATCACGCTGCCCGCGGAGCTGAAACCGCCCCTCCCAGCGCAGCACTTCGCCCTTCACTTCCGTGTCTGCGCCTCGATCGAATGCCCCTCCCCCGAGCTGATCGACCGGATCCCGGTCGACGGGGGGCGTCAGGCCGGCACGGCAGAGGGCAAGGGGCCCCCCAAGCCGCCGATCGTGTTCCCGGGCAAGATGCACTGCTTCTGCCTCGACGTCTACGCGATCGGGGAGATCTCCCACCAGTCCATCGCCGGCCGCGACTTCCTCGTCGCCAAGGTCGACGACATGGACATCGTCGACATCAAGCCCGACGCGCTCGAGGACAACCTCATCTGCTACCTGAAGACGACCGTCAACGTCGTGCTGCGCGAGAAGCTGGCCGTGGCGATCGAGACGCTGTTGTTCAGCTTCCCGCTGTTCGGTCTGGCCACCGTGACCCTCTCGCCGACGCCCGATCCCCCGATCCCGAACAACCCGGCAATCGAGGACGACGAGCTGAAAGTGTTCATCACGATGAAGGTGGGGCCGTGAGCGACGTCACCATTGCCGCCTCCGCGAACGCGTTCGAGCAGCTCTTCGACGCCGTCCGCGACAACTTCCACTTCAGCAAGTCGGACTCGGGGAGCTTCGGCCCGTTCTCGGCCAGCTACTCGATCGCGCTGCACCTCGAGGACGGGACCCTCACGCTGAACGACGACAACACGATCGAGGTCAAGGACGTCGACATCGTCTGGGACACGCTCGAGGTCCAGATCTGCTTCGACCTCCCGTGTATCCCTGGATTCTGCGTCGTTCCCGACCCGTGGAACGGCTGCCTCGTCTCCTTCCCGGAGATCTGCCTCGGCAGCATCTGCGCGCCCGTCGACCTGAGCGGCCTCGTCTCCGAGATCTCGGACGTCAAGGCGAGCCTCGTTCCCACCTACTTCGTCGATCCGGCGCGCCTGCCCGGGTGGTCGGACCTCGACGCCGAGCTCAACGGCCACCCGAACAAGTGGCGGATCTTCATCGACCCGGTCTGGGTGAACGTCGATCCCATCGACATCCCGGCCACGATCGACAACCTGCTCGAGAACGCCGTCAAGAACGCGATCGACAGCGCCATCTCCTTCCTACCCGGCTGGATGCAGGACATCGTCTTGGCGGTTCTCGGGCCGATCATCGACCTGATCATCAGCACGCTGGACATCGTGACCGACATCGCCGACTGGCTCTCGGATCTGCTCGGCAACCTCTTCGGCCTCCTCGGCATCATCGAGACGGCGGTCGCCGACTACTTCGCGAGCCAGTACCCCATCTACGAGTTCGAAGACCCCTATCCCGTGCTCGCCGCCGAGCCCGGGCTGATTCCCGTCAAGATCCCGATTCGCAATCTGGCCGCTACCGTCAACTCGAAGGAGATGGTCGTTGTCGCCGACGTCGGACCGTGAGATGAGATCCAAGCTGCTCTTCGATCGCAACCTCTTCACTCAGATCGGCCTCGACAGCGGAGCGCTGACCATGCTCGGCACGCTCGTGCACGGCTTCGGGGATCCCGGCGAGTACCGTGGTACCGCCCAGAAGGGCGACGGCCCCGAGGCGACCTTCCAGGTGTCCGTCGACCGAAGCTGCGCGGTCGCCCAGGTCAACGTCGACCTGGCCACGCTCGCCGACGAGGACGACGGCTGCGGAGACGACGCGCGCCGCTTCGTCGTCCACCCCAAGGGCTTCGCCGTCTTCCACGTCTCCGGAGGGAGCGGCGGCTACTGGGTGAACCTGCGCCGGGCGGACGAGGACCCGGCCGTCAAGGCCTACGACAGCCGGCGGCTCGAGCAGGGGGACATCTTCTCGGCGGTGTTGCTGAGGCCGGGTCGGTACGCGATCGAGAACGCGCTCTCCAAGGCGCGCGGCGAGGTGACCGTCGCCTACCCGACGGTCGGCAAGGTCGCGTACCGGCCTCCGGCCGCGCTCGACGCCGAGTGCGGAGAGACGATCAAGCCGCACGCGATCCGCCTCAAGCCCGCGCAGGGTCTCAACGTGCACGTGACGGCGCCGGCCCGGGTCAAGATCACGCTTGTCGAGCCGGACGACGGGCCGCAGTCGCGCCCGGGCTCCACCGCTCCCCGGTCGAGGGCGACGCGCCGGAAGAGGTGACGCGGGCGCCCTCGGCGACCCGGGGGCTCGCCGTCGAGCCCGGCGCCGACACGGCGTCATGGGCGTCGCTCTACGACGTCGTCGGGGAGCGGCTCGAGGCGCTGATCTCGCTGCTCGCGCTCCGCCACCAGGCCGCCACGATCGGCCGTACGTACCGGCGTCTCTGCAGCGAGTCGCTCGCGGTTCCGGTCGGCGATCGGCCGCTGCGCCGGTCGCGCCTGAACGCCGACGGCACGCCGTTCCAGCTCGCGCTCGCGCTGGGCGCCGGGACGCCGCCGCTGCAGTTCCTGGCCGACACGGGGCCGCCGCTCGCGGACAACGACGTGCGGCTGGCAGCTGCCCGCGACGGGGTCGAGGAACTCGCTCACCTCCTCGGCGCCGCCGACTCGCTGCCCCACGCCCGGGCGCTGCTCGACGAGCTGGCCCCGCCGGACGCGCTCGACTTGCTCGCCGACGAGGCGGGGGCAATCTGGCTCGGCGCCTCCTTCGCTTCCGGTCGAAACCCGCAGCTCAAGGTCTACGTCAACCTGAAGTGGGGCACCGAGGCCTCGCGCCGGGCCCGCCTCCAGAGCTTCGCCGCCTCGTCCGGGCTCGCCGCGCCGTGGGAGCGGATCCGGCCGCACGTGGAGGGACTGCTCGGCCCGCTCGGTGTCTCGCTCGACCTCGCCGCCGGCAGGGCGATCGCCGGGAGGATCTACCTGAGCGGCTACGGCCGGAGCGTGCGGGAGTACGAGGCGCTCGCAGGCGCCTGCGACAGCGCGCTCGAGGACTGCGTGCGGCGCTACTGCACGATCCTGCTCGGCGACGACCGGCATCAGCCGACGCGCTCGGCGGTCTTCTCGCTGGGCGGGCAGCCCGGATCGCCGCCGGAGTACAAGCTCGAGCTCTGCGCTCACTGCGCGCTCGCCAGCGACGTCGAAGCCCGCGAGCGAAGTCTCGAGTGGCTCGACGAGATCGGCATCTCCCCCCGGCCCTACCTGCGCGTGCTCGACATCCTGTCCCCCGGCCCGCTCGGCCACTCGGCGACCGAGCTGCACGTCTACCTCGGCGTCGGCACGAGGCAGGGCGCGGCCTACTCGACCTTCTACCTCAATCCCGCCGTCGGGATCCGTTGAGGTGGGGACAGCCGTCGTCCGCGAGGTCGAGGAGGCTGCCGCCGCCTGCCTCGACTTCCTGCGCAGTCGGCAATCGACGGAAGGATCCTGGACGGACTGGGACCTGCCGCCCGGTCGCTCGTCGATGTGGACGACTGCCTACGTCGGCTGCCAGCTGGCCCGCCTGCGACCGCGGCTGCAGGGGTCCGCGTCCGAGGCGATGCGGCGAACGGCCTGCTGGCTGACCGAGCACGAGCTCCCGGACGGCGGGTGGGGCTACGACGGGGTCGTCGGCTGCGATGCCGACTCGACGGCGCACGCGATCGTCGCCATCACGCTCTCGGGAGGGCCGGTTGCCGACCGGAGTTGCCGGCGCCTCGAGAGCTTCCAGCAGCCCGACGGGGGCTTCTCGACCTACGCGGCGGACGACGGGCTGGGATCCTGGGGCGAGTCGCACGCGGACGTGACGCCGGTCGCAGCGCACGCGCTCCTGCTCGTCCGCGGACGCGCGGATGTCGCGCTCGCCCGGGCAATCGCCTACGTCACGCGCCGGCGCAACGGCGCCGGTCTGTGGGACTCCTTCTGGTGGTCGACCCCCCTCTACGCCACGCGGGCGAGCCTCGCCCTGCTCGCTGCCGCCGATGCGCGCCTCGACCTCGCCTCCACGCGCGCGTCGCTGCTCGAGATCAAGCCGGAAAGCGCGTTCGAGCGAGCCCTGCTCGTCGACTGCCTCGGTCTCGCCGGCGCGGGCACGGGCAGCACAGCCCGCCGGCTCGTCGAGGCGCTCGTCGGCGAGCAGCTCGGAGACGGCAGCTGGGCGAGCGTGCCGAGCCTGCGCATCCCGGACCGCACGTGCGCCGCGCCGTGGCGAGAGACGCACACGGGCCCGCTCTACGCGGACCCGGACCGGCTGTTCACCTCGGCGACCGTGCTCGGAGCGCTGAGCCGGGCGATGGGCCCCGGCGGTCCCCGGTTGGCGGCTCCTCAGCCGTCCAGCGCACGCAGCGCCTCGGCGGCCTGTCGGCGCAGCGGGCCGACGAGCACACGGTAGTCCTCGTCCGAGACCGTCCCGGTCCGGTGGTCGAACTCGAGCTCCTTGAGAGCCGCGAGCGCGCGGTCGCGCTCCTCGGCCAGGGACAGCCGGCGACGCTCGGCCGCGTCCGGCTCGTGGAGCCGGTCGGCGTCGGCGGCCAGCGCCGGCTCCCGCAGGAACGGGCGCGACACGAAGACCACGCAGGCGACCGCGAGCAGCGCACCGAGGACGAGGGCGAACGTCGTCATGCGCGGGCCATCGCCCCGGCCTCGCCGTAGCGCTCCGCCAGCCGCCGCTCCTCGCGTGCGTCCGGCCAGAGCGTGATCACACAGCCGGCGACGAAGACGAAGCCGGCGAGCCAGATCAGGTTGATCAGGGGCTTGACGAGGATCTTCACGAACACGCCGCCGCTCTTGGTCACGCCGCCGAGGATCATGTCCCGGTCCTCGCCGGTCAGCCAGCTCGACGCGATCGACATCTCGCTCGACGTCTGCTGCTCGCGAAAGTAGAAGTTCTGGCCCGGACACTGCTGGCCGAGCGAGGTCGAGCCGCGGAAGACGTCGAAGCAGGCACGGAGCTCGCTGTGGTTACCCACGTTCGGACGGCTCACGAGCCGTCGGTAGACGTACGTGTACCCGGCGATCTTGACCGTGTCGCCCGGCTGGAGCGCCTTCGTCCCCGTCTCGTACGTCGACTGGTACGCGCTCGAGCCGGCGATCCCGATTGCGAGGAACACGATCGCCGCGTGCACGACGTAGCCGCCGTACCTGCGCCGGTTCCGCGCGACCAGCTCGACGAGGGCAGGCACGTAGCCGCCGCCGGCGACCGCCTGCCGGGCCGCCGTCCCGCGCACGAACTCGACGGCGATCGACGCCAGCACGAACGCCGCGAACGAGTAGGCGAAGAGCCCGGGCAGCGACGAGCCCGCGCCGAAGACGATCAGGACCGCACCCGTGGCGATCGCGACCACCGCGGGCACTGCGAGCACGCGGCGGATCGAGCTCCACGACGCCCGCCGCCACGCGATCAGCGGCCCGATCCCCATCAGGAGGAGCAGGGGCAGGCCGAACACCCGCAGGAAGAAGTCGTAGTAGGGCCGGCCGACGGTCACCGCCTCGCCGCGCACGGCCTGGGTCAGGAGCGGGTACGTCACGCCCCAGAGGATGGTCAGGCAGAGCGCGACGAGGAGCAGGTTGTTGTAGAGGAACGTCGCCTCGCGCGAGACGACCGACTCGAGCTTGGTCTTGGCGCGGAGCAGCGGCAGGCGGTAGTAGACGAGTAGCAGGCTGGCCGCCGTGACGAGGCAGATGAAGCCGAGGAACCACGGGCCGATCGAGCTCTCCGTGAACGAGTGGATCGAGTTGATGATCCCCGAGCGGGTCAGGAACGTGCCGAAGAGGGACAGGCAGAACGCCAGGACGACGAGCAGCATGTTCCAGACCTTCATCATCCCCTTCTTCTCCTGAACCATCACCGAGTGCAGGAAGGCGGTCGCTGCGAGCCACGGCATGAGAGCGGCGTTCTCGACCGGGTCCCAGGCGTAGTAGCCGCCCCAGCCGACCTCGACGTACGCCCAGTGGGCGCCGAGGAGCTGGCCGATGCCGAGGAATGTCCACGCGGCGAGCGTCCAGCGGCGGGTGGCCACGATCCAGCGCTCGTCGGTCCGGCCGGACAGCAACGCGCCCATCGCGAACGCGAACGGGACGGTCAGGCCGACGTACCCGAGGTACAGCATCGGCGGGTGGATGACCATGTACGGGTTCTGCAGGCTCGGATTGAGCCCGAGCCCGTCGCCCGGCGCCGCCTGCGTCTGGAACGGGCTCGCGACGGCGACGAGCAGGAGCGCGAAGAACGAGGCGACGAGACCAAGCGTCGGGACGACCCAGGCGATCACCTCGCGGGCGGCGATGCGGTTGAAGTAGACGGCCGCGGTCGAGTAGCCGAGCAGCACCAGCAGCCAGAGAAGGAGCGAGCCCTCCTGCCCGCCCCAGAACGCCGCCAGCGTGTACAGCGTGGGCAGCTTGCGGCTCGTGTGGTCGGCGACGTAGGTGAACGAGAAGTCGTGTCGGGCGAGCGCCGTAAGCAGGACGGCGGCCGCGACGGCGGCGGCTCCGAAGGCCGCGATCAGGGCGTTCTGCGCCGAGACCGCCAGCCGCCGACGCCGCTCCCGTGCCGCCAGCGCGCCGGCGACGGTCGCGTACAGCGAGAGGCCGAGGCAGAGAACGAGCGCGGCGCGGCCGAGCTCAGGCACGGAGTGTCACTGCTAGGAGCTCTTCTTGGGCAGGTACTTCGACGGGCACTTGGTGAGCATCGAGTTGCGATCGGCGACGAAGGTGCCGGTGTGGAGCCTGCCCGTGACGAGGATGTTCTGCCCCACCTTGAAGAGCGCGCCCACGTCGCCGGTGTAGACGACCGGCACGCTGACCTTGCCGCCGACGTCGCGCATCCGGAAGCGGAGGCCGCCGGGGGCGTACGAGTCGCCGTGGACGGGTCCCACCACCGTGCCCACGATCTGCACCTTGCCGACATGGCTCGACAGCTGGCTCGGCTTGATCGTCGCCGTTCCCTGACCCGCGATCGCGGTGTAGAGGAGGAAGACCGCGAGCGCGGCGGCGATCGACAGCGCGACGATCAGACGCGCAGGGCTGCGCGAGACTCGCACGCCGCGATTCTAGCTCCGGCTTTTCGCAGGCCGCGCCCGACGGCTACGCGCGCGGCGTCGCGGCGCGGCGCGGCGGCACGCGGTAGCCGTGCTCGTGGCAGAGCTCGCCGGGCGATTCCTCCGTCAGCGCGTCGCAGTACCCCTTGCCGTAGGCCGCGCGCATGAAGGCGGCCACGATCTCGACGTTCCACTCGCCGATGTCGTCCGCCTCGCGCCAGAGATCGGCGAGCCGGAGGTCGATGTCGAGCTCCAGGAGCTCGATGCCGGACGGTCGCTTGGGCATGGAATCAGCGTAGAACCGAGATCGGACGGACACACCGGCCGCCCGGCGCACCCTCGCAGCGCCGCGCGGAGTCAGGCACTACTGCGGAGCGGTGCCAGAGTACGTGCCAGAGAGAAGGGTCAGACAAGGGTCAGGCGGGGGCCAGAGCGGGGCCGAAGCGGGGTCAGACCCTGGTCGTGTCAGGATCGGACAGGGGCCAGAGGCGGGGGTGAGACCCGTACCAGGTGCTGCTCGCCGGCCCGAACGGCCATCGGGTAGCGTCCGAGGCGTGGCGGCGATCAGGATCGGCCCGGCCCGCGTGCCGTCCCGCGACGGCCCGGAACGGGCCGTCGCGCTCCTGGAAGAGCGTGGCTACACCGCCTGCGAGATCGACTGCGAGGGCGGGTTCTGGATGGACTACCCGTTCGCCGACCGGTTCGGCGAGCTGGCGCGCGAGGCGGGTATCGCCCTCTCGGTCCACGCGCCGATCGCGGCCTTCCTCGGCCACCGCGAGCGCGAGAAGAAGTACCGGATGGCGGTCGGCATGCTCGACCACTCGGCCGGGATTGCCGTGGCCGCCGGAGCCGAGCTGGTCGTCTTCCACCCCGGGTTCCTGCTCGAGCGGCCCCGTGAAGAGGCGCTCGCGGCCGTCGTCGACCAGCTCGCGGACCTCCGCGATCGGCTCGAGCGCAAGGACCGGGCGGTGCCGTTCGGGGTCGAGATCATGGGCCGCGTGCGCGACTTCGGCACCGCCGAGGACGTGCTCGCGATCGCGGCCGAGCTCGGCTGGGTCCGGCCCGTGCTCGACTTCGCACACCTGCACGCGACCTCCGACGGGGCCTTCACCGCCACCGAGACGTTCGCGGACGTGCTCGCCGCCGCCGACCGGATCCAGGAACCCGGAACGCCCTTCCACGTCCACTTCTCGGACATCGCCTACGCCAACCGAAACGAGACGAAGCACCTCCCCTACGGCGAGGGGACGCTTCGCGCCGAGCCGCTCCGCGAGGCGCTTGACCGCTTCCGTCGGCCGGCCACGGTCGTCTCCGAGTCGCCGGACGAGGACTCGAGTCAGACCATTCGCGCCGTGCTGCTCGCAGAGCGAGCCGACGTGCCTGCGGCCGCCGCGGTCGAGGGCGGCGGGAGGCGCTGAGACAGGCGGGAGATCGGGTCGGCCGCCTTCAGGCGCGCCGGCCGCGCTCCTCGAGCATCTCCGCGACGAGCCGGCTCGCGAACCGGGCTGCGTCGACCGCATCGCGACCCTCCACCCTCGCCACGGCGTAGGCGACCATGAACGCGTCGCCGGCGCCCGTCGTCTGGACGCCGAGGACGGCCCAGGCGGCCGGGACGAACGTCTCCCGGCCCTCCACGAACACGACGGCGCCGTGGGAGCCGAGCGTGAGCAGCACCTCGGGGACGCCGAGCGCCGCCGCCGCCCGGCGGTCGAACGGACCGCCGGCGACGACCAGCGCCTCCTCCTCGGACAGCTTGAGGGCGGTCACGTGCTCGAGCGCAGCCGGGTCGTACGCCGCGTCGATCTGGAGGCGGCCGATCCCGGGAACCCGGACCAGCCCCTGGCCGTCGAGCGAGAGCCTTCTGCCAGCGGCGAGCGAGGCGAGCGCCGCGGGCGGGAAGTCGCTGCGCAGGAGCGGCGCCACGTGCACCCACTCGACGTCGGGCGCCAGCGCTTCGGCGTCCGCCGGGCGCCAGGTCTCGCCGATCGCCGTGACACCCATCTCGCGCTCCTCGCCGTCGTTGTCGAGGGAGAAGCCGCTCGTCGCGTCGGCGGCGAGGAGGGCGACCGGGACGCCGAGCCCGTCGAGCGACGGGCCGAAGAGCGGGGCGTCGTCAGGGCGAAACCGCGTCACGATCTGCCCCTGCCGCCGCAGCCGTCGAAAGGCGGTGGCCGCGAAGAACGGGCAGCCACCGGGTGTCGGCGGGCCGCCGTCGACGACGTCGCACGCAAGGTTGCCGACGACCGCGACCCTGGGCACTGCGGCAGCCTACTCCGCCGCGCTGAACGCCTCGGCGGCGCTGCGCTCGGCGCGGAAGCGCGCGAGCAGCTCGTCGAGAGAGGGCGGGTCACG
>Ga0306920_100013122_pt1 | contig 11269 bp, 14 predicted proteins | sample flu12Cox44000170_FD_204666 | JGI IMG/M metagenome (GOLD analysis project Ga0306920, IMG submission 204666) | Lab enrichment of tropical soil microbial communities from Luquillo Experimental Forest, Puerto Rico - flux4day.12C.oxic.44.000.170 (v2)... | ecosystem: Environmental > Terrestrial >...
GTGACATGTGGCGCGTGAAGAACACGCGGTAACCCGCTTTGCGAGCGGCTTCGAGAACAGAAGCGACGCGGGCCACCACACGAGCACCATCTGCAATTTGGGAAACAATACCGACCTGCATGTCGTAGACGATCAAGACTGTGCGTTGCGGGTGGCACACCTCCGCCAAGGTGAAAGGTATCTCGAGTCCAAACGCGTGCTCCATGTTATTGAATCCCCTGGGTGACAGCGGGTACGTTTGTGCGGTCGTAAGGTTCGTTCGAGTCCACTTTCGAGTTAAGCAGGACTAAGATCGGCAAAGGCACTTGCACCGGGATGAAGAACCACTCCAGGAAGCCGGCCCTGGTGAGAGGGAAGTCGTCGGTGTATCGTTGCGCAGCCTCGACGCTTTCTACCTCAAAGACGATTACCACGCCAAGCTCGTCGGCACGGGCGTAATTCTCGCGTACAATTCCGGCTTTCCATAACCTCCAGACATTGGCCACTTCCTCAGGAAGGTAAGGTTCGATGGTTTCGTACGTTACTCCTGGCTTCATGCGGTCATAAGCGATAACCTTCATTGTTCGTTTCCTCTCACTAGATCCTTTCCTGGACCTCTCCCTCTGGAACAACTGATAGAGCAGTCGGCCGAGTGAGTCATCTGTCTGAGGTTCGTCACACACATTTCGCTCCGATGTTTCTAGGGATCGGCTCTTCGACGCGCCTTCTCGCGGCTGATCGGGTCCGAGTGTAGGGCGAGCAGCGACTCAACTCGACCCCGTCAGTCTCGCAAGCTGCGAGAAAGCACACTGACTTCTTCAGATCTCTCACCGCAGATTGACGAAGATTTTCTGGGCCATATGCCCCCCTTTGGAAACTCTGTGCACCCATATCCGCAGAACCTCGAACGTGAAAAGGGCAAATCGACCCGAAACGTGAAATTCAGGTGTGTCACCAGAAGAGACAATACCACCCCATTCCTGCATGGTCTTGAATATACTGGCTGTGATTATTAGGTTCGCTCAAGACAGGAGGTTGCTGTGTTGATCCATCTGACTCCTGGAGCGCTGGTTTGGCCTGCTGCCATGATCGTGTGGGGGCCAGAGTTCACAACCGCCGGTCATCGCCATCACTGTGTTCAATTGATAATGGCAATGCGTGGAAACCTGTTGATTCGTGGCAACTTCGACGATCAATGGATGAGATGCGGCGCCGCTTTAGTGCGGCCGGATGCCGCTCACGAAGTCGATGCGCGAGATACCAACGTCTTGATCGGCTTTGTTGATTCCGAAAGCGAGTTGGGTGCAGCACTCAGTGAACACATCGAAGGAGGCATCTCCTGTGCTTCCGAGAGCCAGGTCGCCCGGTGGCGCGCAACCCTGGGAAGAATGCCTACCGAAGCACGCGTCGAGCGATGGGTTAGAACCGAACTGCTTCGTCGGCGGCGACCGGTAAGGATCCACCCTGGCGTAAGTCGTGTTCTCAAGCACCTGCGCGAGGAACTTGGAACTTCTGATGATTCTTCGCTAAAGACCCTGGCTTCGATTTCCGGCCTGTCGAAGTCGCGCTTCATGCACGTCTTCACCGAGTCGACGGGAGTTGCTCTCGGCCCTATATTCTCTGGCTCCGTCTGCAGCGGGCCTGCTGCGAATTGATGGCGGGTGCGAGTGTAACTGCTGCGGCTCACAGTGCCGGGGTGCGCCTGGCGCTGAGCCTGTTGGCCTACAACTTGGGAAACCTGTGGCGGCGTCTGGTGGTGCCGCAGCGGATTGAGAACTGGTCGCTTACCAGTTTGCAGCAACGGCTGGTGAAGACCGGCGGCCGGTTGGTCAAACATGCCCGCTATTACTGGCTGCTGTTGGCGGAAAACCACCTGACGAGGCGGTTGTTTGGAACCATGCTGCGGCGGATGGCCGTGCTGCCGCTACCGACTGGGTAGGTGGCTGGCCAGCAAACAGGTTGAAATCCAGGGCAGGACGGAGAGATCTTGGAGAAATCGCGCTCGAGCGAGGCTCTTTTCATTTCGCTGTGCCCGCGCACGAGCAAGTGAGGCCTCTTCTGAGGGCCATCTGCAGTGCCGAGGGTGAACAGATGAAAAAAGCTCAGAAGGAGAAGCCATTGGATGTATAGTGTTGGCCACCGAGGACTTCAAAATGGAAATCCTGGTTTGAAGTCAAAAAGAAGATTCCGGTTTATGGTTGTGCCTCGGATTCTTGGCTCAAAACTTGCGAAACCAAAAAGGGGGATTTATGGCTCGGATCAGCGCTTGTGTGTGTGTGATCCTGCTGCTTGTGTGCAGCGCTCTTCCCGCGTTGGCTCAAGATCAAGCGGATGAGATATCACTCCCGCCAGCCGAGGGAGCCGAAGTCACCCTGAGGGGGGAGGTCTCGGTCTCCGAATTGGCGGCCAGCGAGGCCAATCGACAGGCGCTGGAAGCGCAGCAGAACGCGCCACCGGTCGAGCAACCCGTGCATCGCCTGCCGGACGGCAGCCTGACGTCGGAGCCGAGGCAGGCGACCCTCGATGCGTTGCCCTCGATCACCGAGCCGAATGCGGTCACTCGCAGCGCGAACGCGTTCGCCGCGACTTTCCCGAGCGTCAAGGGCTTCGACGGCATCCACGAGGCCGAAAACGTCAGCCTCAATCACAGCGACCTGGAACCGCCCGATCAGGGGCTGGCCGTCTACAACAATGTGGCCGCCGAAATCAACAACAACGTCGTGCAGTTTTTCAACGCAACCACCGGCGCCTCGCTGGCGGGGCCGATTGCCACCTCGGCTTTCTTCCTGGCCCCGAGCGGCACCTCGCTGACCGACACCCAAGTCTTCTTCGATCCCACGACCAAGCGCTGGTTCCTCGACGAGATAATCTCTAATTCCGGCACTATCGAGGATATCGCGATCGCCGTCAGCAAGACGAGCAGTGCGACCGGTTCGTATTACATCTACCACGTCAGGGCATTCAGCTCGTCTCTGTCGGGTTGCGGCGGGATAGACTGTTTCCCGGATTACCCGAAGGCCGGCTACGATGCGAACATCTTCATCGTCGACGTCGATCTGTTCAACGCAACGAGCCGGAAGTTCGTCGCGGCGGCGGCTTATGCCATGCCGAAGTCGAAGCTCGAGACGGGCGCCAGCTTCACCTATGAACGACTGACGTTTCCCAACGACTTCGTCGTGCAGCCCAGCGTACCGGCGCCGGGCGAACCCTTTGTCACCGCCGCCAACGGCACCGAGTACCTGATGGAGGCGCGCAATATTATGGACGGCTCGACCAAGGTCCGCGTCTGGGCCATCTCGAACACGAACAATATCGTCACCAATCCCTCATCCTTGCGGATGTCGGGTATCGATGTCACCGGCGAATCCTATGGCCCCACGGTTCCCTCGACACAGCCCAACGTCGTCGGCCCCTACTGCAAATCGCAGGGCGTTACCTCGGCGCCGTCTCTCGATGGCGGCTACCAGGCCTTCCAGGCCACCATCCAGAAGGCCAGCGGCAGGCTCTACGGCGCCTTGGCGTTCGGCTCCAAGGACGGCACTGGGCTCAAGCGCGACGTGATCGCCTGGTTCGTCCTGACGCCGTCGGTGACCAGTAGTGGCATCGTCTCGGCTACGATCTATAAGCAGGGCTATGTCACACCCACCAACGGCTACAGCCTGTCTTATCCGGCGTTCGGCTTGAACAAAACCGGCGCCGGCGCGATGGGGTTTACCGAGACCAACAAAAGCGCGAGTGTGCCCGGCGGCTATCCGAGCGCCAGCTTCATCCAATTCACCGGAACCGCTACGACCGGTGGCATCTTCGTCACAGGCCCGGGAGCGACCTCGGATGACGGCTTTACCGGCTGCCAAAAGCCCGGCCCGGGCCAAGTCGGCCGCTGGGGCGATTACGGTGCGGCGACCGTAGATGCAGGAACCGGCTATTTTTACACCGCCAACGAACTGATCCCTTACCCAAAGGTTGCGCCGGGTCAGGCCGCCAATTGGGGGACCTTCATCACCCAGTTGCACTGAGGCATTGGTCAAAACGGATGGTGAGGCTGACAACTTTATTCCGTAGAAGGTGAGCGTGCCGCGAGAGTCTTCGGTCGCAGCGTGTGCGAAGAACTTATTGCTCAACAGACCGATCTTTCGAGCCGTGCTGTTTACCAACAAGTTCTTCAATTTCCTAGGGAGCAGCTTACCTTCATCGATTGCATAAAGCGGGTGCGAGCGAAAAGGCACGAAATCATATCGCGCATCCTCTCTTGCTTCAGTGGTTAATTCTGCCTGGAGATTGGAAACGTCGGTTAAACTGTTGAGTCGACTCCTACCTGAGGAACGATTCTTTCAGCCGAACTAGCAAAGCTATTTTTCGTTATTTGGCGTCATGAAAAAGGATACCTAGGGTATGACGGCTGCCAGTGTGCAAGGCACTGACGCCGTGGCGCACGTTCGCTCGATAGAAGCCGCGACTTCCCTTTACAGGGCGGTACCGCGTCGTAATAGCGATGGCCTCACCCCGCTGTGGCACGATCACATGTGGTGTGTTTTGCGCACGGGGGCGCTGCTCGACGAGTACGAGTTCACCACCATCGTAGTGTTTGCCCCGTTGACTGAGCGCGAAAATCACTTGGAAGGGGAAGAAGAGGTCCCCGTACAGATCCTGATGCAGGCAGTTGAAATCGCCGGCTCGATACTGCAACAAAATCGGGGTCGGCCGCTTCTGGCCGCTGGAGTGACAGAGCTTGAGAAAGGATTCGAGGTCAGGCGGAAACTCCTTTGGTTGTCCAAGGTCCCGCATCCACTCCGAGGCGATAGGAGCCAATCCTCGATAGAGTGCCTCGCGCAGTTCGGCCACGATGCCCGGCAAAGGATATGCGAAATATTTATACTCGCCTTTGCCGAAGCGATAACGCGCCATCTCGATGCGACTGCGGAATAGATTGTCATTGTCGTACCAGCCGGAGATCGCATTGCAGGTGCCCTCATCCAAAAGTGTGCCGAGCGAAGAAAAGCCCGCTCCATAAAGTTGATCCCTGACTTGCGACCACGGGATTTTGCGAATTACGTGTCGAATCCTCATATGAAAACGATAGATGAGATATTTGGCTAGCACTATCCGGTTCTTGCTTCGGAACAGACTAACCCCTGCGCTTGTCTTCTTGACCTGCCTCGTTTGTCTGCTTACGCTCTTTGCGCAGACCTGGCGGGCTTGAAAGCGCGTTTCTGGAAGTGCAGATCCTTGAAGCACCCTCTAAACGAGCCTCGCTGAGATCTGCGCCGCTGAGATTGGTGAGCGTGAGATTGGTTCGCCAAAAATCAGCGCCCCGGAGATCGGATCCACTCAGGTTAGTGTTGTGAAGTTTTGCTCTGCCGAAGTCGGTGCCTCTTAGGTCTTTCCCAGTGAGGTCCACGCGAGTGAGATTCGCCATGAACAGCCACGCTTCACTCAGGTGGGCTTCAGCCAGATTTCTAACCCTGAACAGGGTGGTCATCCTCAGGTTTGTCCGTCGGCATTTTGCCTGGCTTAGAGTTTGCGCAACCCAACTTTGCGCTCAACAGGTTTGCGTCAGTCAAATCGGTTCCACTGAGGTCAGCCCCATCCAAGAGAGCACCGCGAAGATCTGCTGTTCGGAGATCAAGCCCGGTTAGATCCGCTCCGCTCAGGTCGGGTATGACCTTCGAGTTTTCTCGCGTCCATTCATTCCACGCATCCACTCCTTCCTTCAGCTTCGCGAGGTGTTCCGGATTTGCCATCCATATAGCGTAATCTGGTCAGTCAAGTGACTCATTGCGGCCACGCCTTAGCCTTGCCGGAACGTCAAGAAAGAATGCTTCGCGTGGCTCATTCGGGTACGCCCTACGCGGCTCTGCCCGAAGCTGAGTAAGGTGCGCCTTTCCATACGACGAATTGGTCATTGAGTGAGTGTGGCACGAACAAGCTAGTCTGATGGGCTGCGATTTTGCGCCTTTGGCACCGGCTTGGCTTTTGTGAAACTGGTCGGAGAAGAAAACACCAGCCCAAGCTGGGCTTGATCGAAACCCACATCGGACTACCGATGCAGAATGAGCCCAGACGACTTGGCCCGACGAATGGGGAGCATGTCACTAAAGGGCTATTGATTTTGACACTATCCCAAGCTAGATTCCTTCAGCTCCTTTTGATAGTTGCATAGCTTCGAGTTTTCCTTGTTCGAGCATTTGCGGATGAAACAGGCCCTTTGAGGAGCAATGTGTCTTGCGCATTTCGTCCTGGATTTCTGTTGCCTACGTCCGCGGAAAAAAGTGTCTTGTAGACATCTCGCCGCGCTCTTTGGGTAGGGTTCCGGCTTGGTTGTTCATAATTTGGGTTGGACGTTCTGCTATACCATTTCTTGGTCAGACCACCCCCGCTGTGGTGACACAATTAGTTCCTGCGCAGGTCGGAGTACCGTACTAAGTGCAGTTGGCCGTCAAGATTACAGACGGCATTGCCCCATTCACTTGGAGGTCGATCCGTTCATACAGCAACCGGCACCAAGCACTGTGAATGCCTACAACCCAAATGTGGCGCAAGGGACCGTGCCGTCCAACCGAGATGTCTATCGCATCGGAGTCGGGATCGATCTGGTGTCGGTCATTACAGCTATGACACACCAAGGCTCCAACACGCAGGCTCCGAGCTCAACAACTCAGACTAAAGGTTTCAACCACTCAGACTCAGGACAGTACCTCGCAGCCAAAGAAATAGCGCAAGAGTCAGATACTTCTGTCACCGAAGCGAAGTAAGTTCGGAGGGTTCCATGCCTAAGAACATCGTCATCTGTTGCGACGGTACCGGCAATGAGTTTGGCGACAGCAACTCGAATGTGGTCAAGCTCTGCCAGACATTGATCCAGGACAACACGCAAGTTGTGTACTACCACCCCGGGGTGGGTACCATGGGCTCCCCCAATGCGCGTACGTGGCTGGATAAGCAGTGGGATGTCGTGAGCGGTCTCGCCTTCGGCCACGGCATCACGGAAAACATGTGCGACGCCTACCGCTTCCTTATGCTTACCTACGAAGATGGCGACAGGATCTTCCTCTTCGGCTTCAGCCGCGGCGCCTATACCGCCCGCGCGCTCGGGGGTTTGCTTTGCATGTACGGACTGCTTCGCCCCGGAAACGAAGGCTTACTTCCATATGTCACTGCTCGTTTTGCCAGCCACACTAAAGAGTCCCAAGGCATGTCCCACAGCTTCGAGGTCGCGGAAGGATTTAAGAAGACATTTTCACGCGACGTGCTGCTACACTTCGTGGGCGTTTGGGACACCGTCAGCACGGTCGGTTGGATCTCGGATCCCGTAGTAATCCCCTTCACCTTTTGTAACCCAATCATGAAGACGGGCCGTCACGCGGTATCTATCGACGAGAAACGCTGCTTTTTCCGTGACAACCTTTGGGGCCCGAAGTTGTCTGCCAACAATCCCCGATTTCGAGTAGAGCAGGATATCGCACAGGTATGGTTCCCCGGTGTGCATTGCGATATAGGAGGTGGCTACCCTGAGGGCGAAAGCGGGCTGGCCAACATCACCTTGCATTGGATGTTGACGGAAGCCTGCAAATTTGACCTTGAGATCGACATGGACAAGGCTAAGTTCGTCCTTGGGCAGACAAATAGTCCGTTTGTTCGAGTTGACCCATGTGACGGGCAACACGAGTCGCTTAAAGGAGTCTGGAAGATTGTCGAGTATTTGCCGCATTACCGTTACGACAAGCGAGTGGGTGTTCCTCGCTGGAAGTGGACGGCCCCGTTCGACCGCCGCCACCTCCCACCCGCTGCCGTGCTTCACGAGAGCGTCTTCGATCGCATGAGCGGCGTGCCGGAGTATCGCCCTCCGAATTTGCCGCAGGGGCGGAATGCGAACGACGAGTTGACCTGGCATTATGAGCCCCTACGCTGCAGAGGAAACAGTGAGGAAATTCCCCCCCTAGTAAGACCGTCCGAAAGTTCTGACAATCTCCGCTTCAACGAGCTACCGCCGGGTGAAAAGGTGCAATCGATTCTCAATCTTGGGACTGATGCGCATCCTTTGCTGGAAAAGTCTCCTGATGTTACACCGGGTTTCCCGATCCTGCCCCTGATCGTGGCCCTGGTGATTGTTTTCTCAGGGCCGCCGCTGGTCCAGACCTGGCCAAGCTGGAAGTGGCAGGTTTTTCTTGGGTGGTTGCCTTTGCCGCAGAGCGATATTTTCTGGACGACGGCGTACTCGGTTGGACTGCTCCTCATCTTCTGGCTTGTGTACAGAGGGTTCCTGAAACTCTATACCTTGGCGCTCATTCAGAAATACGAAGCCCAGAAACCAGTACCCGACCATTTAATTGCGGCGGGGCAGCCCGATCGTACGTCGAACTTCGTCGGGCCCAAGTGGAAGGCGGCCAATCATTTCACTGCCGGAGTCGTCACTGCTTGCGTTGTACTCGTGGTGTTGGGCAACTACCTGTCTTCGCTCTGGCTTGCATGGATTTTGGCAGGGGTCGCACTTGTCATCTTAGCGTTGGGGGTGATCCCCGCGGCACTCATCCTGGCGCGCAATCGCGCCTTCACCGCTTTGTTATGCGATTTTGTGTCGGCGGGCCGCACGCACGAAGCCGTCGACTTTCTGGCAGCACAGGAAGGTAGGCAGCATACACCGTCTGCTGGTCATGAAGAGGCAGCTTCTCCGTCGCCACCCCTTTTACAACCTTTCTCCGGCAGCATTCTGAAACAACTATTCGCTAAAGAACGCGCGCTGGCTAACGCGAATGCAATCTTGACGCCTATCATGCTGGGTGCTGTCGTCGCGTTTGTCTTGCGATCAGCGCTTGTCGGCCCGATACAGGCATCTCTCTCCTATTGGGTACCAATGCTGCTTGCTGTTTTGGCGGTCGTGATTACAGTCTTGTTTGGCTATTTCACCCTGGCTCCCGGTCCGGGGTTGGTCCAGGAACTAGCGGTAGTTCGGGAGACCTTCCTTGATGGCCAGACTACCGTTAGTGCCTCGGCGGCAGATCGGCGTAAATGCTTGCACGACTCGCTCCTTTACTAAGACGATAACCGGCTGTCGGTGGTCAGAAGAAGTAGGGGTGGGTGTTTGGACTGTTTTTATCTTGGAGGCATCATTCTCTTTTTTGTGACGAAAGGGGAGGCCCCATTACTGTCACAACCTTCATTTCCTCGCGGCCAGCTACAGCATGGCCGGCGATTTCGCGCGCTACCGGCACCGAAACCTGGCATGGCTATGACCGATGCATTCGGGCATTTCGCACGCGGCTCCGCATTTGCCGCGAAGGGCCAAATTGCCCATGCAGAAGCCGAACGGCAGATTCTGGCTACAGCTCGCAAGCAAACACCTGCCGATGTCGAGTTCAGCTTCTATTTCAACATAGCCCAAAGATTTCAACACCCATGCCCCGCGCCCCGAAATGGGGTAAGCGCCTGATGAGGACCAGGGCAGGGCGTCGATCACGGGAACGGCGTGGGGTGGGCAGAGCAGCGCGGCGGTGATACGGGTCACAGACCCTCGTGTAGCACAAGGCGTACAGTGCGATTTCCGGAATACTCTGGTTCCGACATTTCGGAACTGACTATGCCAGGCGCTGACGGCTCCGTCAGAGCGACTCTAGCGACGGTTGGTCGTCCTTTTACGCCCGGCTCTCTGGGCCGCTGGCTCCGTTAGGATGAGAAAGCGTCATAGCGAGCGATCTTAGAATGTTCGAACGCGTAGCCAAGACTCTCGAACTGAATTCTTGGGACGGTAAACAATGGAAACCGATTCCCCTTTGGGCAAGGTTCTTTATCTCGCTTGGCGCCGCTCTGTCGGCGGCTCATTCACCCAAACACCGGATCGTTGCAGCCTTATCGGTACCCACTCCATCATTCGCCGCTGCATTTATTGCCCTGGGGCGCGTTGTCAGTGAGCCGATTTCGGAGCCCGCGAAGAATGCTGTTGATGCTCACTTCGACAAGCTGGCCGCTCAGCCAAAGCAAACTCCGCTGATCTAATGGAAAGTCTGCTCTCGAGGCGATAGCGTCACCCAAATGGAATGACGCTGCAAATCTCTCCCCGCCAGGCGTGACTTTATTGTTGGGAAGCTTCGTGTGCTACTGACGTGAGGTAAGCAAACGGGCACTAGTCGGACGTAATGTTGAAACGAATGCGAGTGATATTGAACATGTGTAGACATTTTGAACATCTGTTGAAGGTTCTTCACTGCTTCATCGCAGTTGGGGGACTTGCATTTGTGTTGAGTTCCCCTGCCTCGGCACAAAGTGGCCCCATGATAGAAGAACCAGGTGGCACCATTGCCGAACAGCAATCGATCCGAACGGCGACCCTGTTCCAGGTGCCACTGTGACTCTACGATCTTCGCGAGCCGGCGACCGTTACTCCACCATTGCAAATGAGACCGGCTACTTCGAATTGCACAACATTGAATCAGGAAAGCTTTATCACGTTACGGTACACGCCGACGGATTCGAAGACTGGACATCACCGGACATGGCGCCGTTTCAACAGGCTGGCAACTTTCTTCATCGGCTCTAACCGACTATGGGCCGCCCAGTTATACCACCACTGAAAATGCTTGCGCTCGGTCCTATAATTGCAACGCTGGCAATTTGGAGCAAGCGAGGATGATGGCGGAGTCGCAGTCGCAAATGGCGGGTGGCAAGGTAGAGAGCCGTGACGAAAGGCACCTGTTTCCGATGCTGGGCGTGACCACGATTGTACTCCTGATTGCCGCGTGCAAGCTGGTGGTGCATTTGTACGCAGGACACAGGTATGGGTACTTGGGTGACGAGTTGTACTACCTGGCCTGCAGCCGTCATCTCGCTTGGGGCTATGTCGATCAGCCGCCGCTGATCGCGATGATTGCCCGGCGGTGCGACATACGCTGGGTCAGTCGCTGCTCGCGATCCGATTTTTGCCGGCGCTCGCGGGGGCGGTGAAGGTTGTGCTAACCGCGCTGATTGCGCGCGAACTCGGTGGGAGGCGCTTCGCGCAGGCACTTGCGGCGATTACAACGTTCACTGCGCCCGGCATTCTCGGGTCGGACAGCGTCTTCACGATGAATGCGTTCGAGCCACTGTTCTGGATGACCTGCGCGTATCTCGTGATTCGCATCATCAAAACCGGAAATGAGAGGCTGTGGATTTGGTTCGGCGTGGTCGCGGGCATCGGTCTCGAGAACAAGTACTCGATGATGATCTTCGGCGCTGGGATTGTCCTCGGACTACTGCTCACGAACCAACGGAAGCTGCTCGCGAATCGGTGGTTATGGATTGGTGGGGTGGTCGCGTTTGT
>Ga0306920_100013123_pt1 | contig 11269 bp, 9 predicted proteins | sample flu12Cox44000170_FD_204666 | JGI IMG/M metagenome (GOLD analysis project Ga0306920, IMG submission 204666) | Lab enrichment of tropical soil microbial communities from Luquillo Experimental Forest, Puerto Rico - flux4day.12C.oxic.44.000.170 (v2)... | ecosystem: Environmental > Terrestrial >...
CAAAAACGTCCTGGCACTGAACACCGCGATGTTCGGGCTCTACGACACGGCGGAACACGTCTTCCAGAAGAACATCCTGGCGCAACACCCTGTCATCCTCGCCCTTTTCTCAGGTGCTGGCGGACGGTTCATTTTGTATAGACCGGCAACGGCCCCGCTCGAGGCGCCCTCGGTACCGATTGCTTATCAGCTGCTGAAATCCTCCGGGCACAGCGTCATGGCCCTGAGCGAGGTTGTCACGCCATATTTGGACAACGCGGCGAATCAGTCCTGGCGGGGGCCGCTGCTTGCCTATCGCAGCCAGATGCAGACAGCCCTCGATACTCTCGACGCTGTCGATCTGCCGTCGGATTGGCGAGCGAATAGCCGCGCGCTGCTGCAAAACAATGTCGCGTTCATGGACGCGTGCATCGAAAAGGGCACGATACGACCTCCGACCTGCAAAGTTTCGGCCGCCAACAATCGCCACTCTTGAAAAAGAACATCGCTTGGGCAGCGGGGCTTCAAGTCAGCCACTGGGTGAACGTGGTCGCAGAATGGAAGAAATTGCTCGGCGGCGACTGGAACAAAACATACGCAGCCAGCAACACGATTTACGTCACACGCCAGAACAACATACTTTTCAGTGTGCTCGCTCAGTTTTTTGGCCCTGAGGCAATCAATAGCAGGCTGATCCTGGTCGAGACGATCTCCTTCACGACCACGCCGGAAGACATGCTCGAGCTGCTGACCCGGATCGTCGCCGATCGCTCGGTGGGCGCGGTGTTTTTTGGCAACTACTACCTGATGGATTACGAGCTGATGGGCGGGGATGCGCGGAAGGCGATCGTTGCGGAGAGCACGAAATACGGTCTGAAGCCGTCTCTACCGCCGGCGGTACCCTTCGGCTCGCATCAATGGCCGGCTCTGATTACCCCGGGCATTGGCCCCGCCTCGCTCGACGATCTGCCCGAGCCCATTTCAGGCCGCGCGCAATGAACCTCAACACCATCACCGCATTGCGCCATCCTAAATCGGCGAGCGAGATCGCGGAGTGGCGCAACGGCCTTGCCTGGCTTGCCGGCGGCACGTGGCTTTTCTCCGAGCCGCAGCCTGCTACCGACACGCTGATCGACCTCGGCTACCTCGACTGGCCAGCGCTGGAGGCCTCGACCGCCGGGCTCGAGATCGGGGCAACCTGTCGCATCGCCGAGCTCTACGGGTTCGGGGCTCCCAAGGAATGGGCTGCGGCTCGGCTGATCCGAGATTGCTCCAACGCCCTCTTGGCTTCGTTCAAGATCTGGAATGCGGCTACGGTCGGCGGAAATATCTGCATGTCGCTCCCGGCCGGAGCGATGATCTCTCTCACAGCCGCTCTCGAGGGAGTTTGCACGCTCTGGCCGCGCGATGCGCCGCCCCGGAGGGTATCGGCGGTCGATTTTGTCACCGGCAACCACACGAATGTACTGCGTCCCGGCGAGTTGCTGCGCAAAATTTATTTACCGAGCTCGGCGCTCAGGAAACGGGTAGCCCTGCGCCGGGCTTCCCTCACCAAACTTGGCCGCTCGGCCGCGTTGTTGATCGGCATGAGCGACCCCGCGCGACAGGACTTGCTGCTGACGATCACGGCCGCAACCCCGCGCCCGGTGCAGCTTCGGTTTGGCGCGACGCCATCTGCCAAAGCGTTGCGGAATGCCATCGACGCTCGAATTCCGGCGGTCGGCTATTTCGAGGATGTGCACGGCAGCGCCGCCTACAAGCGTCACCTGACATATCATTTCGCGGAACAGATCCGCGCCGAACTAGCGGTCCCGGAGGCTGCGGTATGAACGAAGTCGCGCACTGGACGAACCCGACCACCGACGCACTCTGCTTCAGTGTCAATAATCGCCGGTTCGAAGCCGAGCCGGGCCCAGGTCAGTGTCTACGCACCTTCCTCCGCGAGCACGGCTGTCTCGGCGTTAAGAAAGGATGCGACGCCGGCGATTGCGGCGCCTGCACCGTCTGGCTCGACGGACAGCCCGTACATTCCTGCCTGATGCCCGCTTTCCGTGCCGCCGGACGTAAAGTGACGACGATCGAAGGCTTGGCGGAGAGTGGCCACCTCCACCCGGTGCAGCAGGCCTTTATGGATGCCCAGGCATTCCAGTGCGGCTTCTGCGCCGCCGGCATGATCATGACTGCGGCCGCGCTAGATTGCGATCAGCGTGCCGATCTTCCCCACTCTCTCAAGGGCAATCTATGCCGCTGCACCGGATATCGCGCGATCGCCGATGCGCTTGCCGGTGTGCAGTCTGTTGAGGAAGACATTGCCGGCCGGGCCTGTGGGGCGAGCCTGCGTAATCCCTTCGCTGAAGCGATCGTCACCGGGCAGGCTCGGTATACGATGGATGTGGCGACGAAAGAGCTGCTGTACATTAAGGTATTGCGATCGCCGCATGCGCACGCGCGGATTCTGCGGATCGAGCGGAAGCGCGCCGCTTCCGTACCTGGCGTCGTCGCCATTTTCACTTGGGAAGATGTGCCGCGCCGTCTCTACAGCACTGCCACCCACGAGGACCACCTCGTCGATCCCGATGACACCTACGTCCTCGACAATGTGGTGCGCTTTGTCGGGCAGCGCGTCGCTGCGGTTGTCGCCGAAACCGAAGCAGCGGCGGAGGCGGCGTGCTGGCTGATCGACGTCCGATACGAAATCTTGCCCGCGGTGTTCGATCCGGAGGCGGCCATGCAGCCGGGAGCACCGTTGCTGCATGACAATGGCATCGCTGCCTACGGCAATGTCTATGTCGACATTCACGGCGAGGTCGGCAACACGGCGGAGGGTTTTGCCACTGCCGATATCGTGCATGAGGGCCTCTATTCGACCTCGCGTGTGCAGCATGTGCATCTCGAAACGCACGGCTCGATCGCCTGGACCACGCCGGATGGACGCGTCCATGTCCGCACCAGCTCGCAGGCGCCGTTTATTGCCCTGCAGAAGCTCTGCCATATCTTTGGTCTGCGCCAGCGGGACATCCATGTATTCACCGAGCGGGTTGGGGGCGGGTTTGGCGGCAAGCAGGAGATGCTCACGGAGGATCTCTGCGTGCTCGCGGCGTTGAAAACCGGACCGCCGGTGAAATGGGAATTCACCCGCGAAGAGCAGTTCATTGGCGCCACCACCCGACACCAGATGACTACCAAGGTGCGGCTTGGAGCCCGATGCGACGGCACACTCACCGCGATCGAGGTCAGGGTCGTCTCCAACACCGGCGCCTATGGGGGCCACGGCGGCGAAACTTTGGCAGCGGCGCTGGCTGGCCCGCTCGCGGCCTATCGCTGTCCGAACAAGAAGGCCGACGGCTATGCCGTCTATACCAACATGGTGCCTGCCGGCGGCTTTCGCGGCTACGGCTCCTCGCAGACCACCTTCGCTATCGAATGCGCGATCGACGATCTGGCAAAAGAGCTTGCGCTCGACCCGATCGAGATCCGTCGCCGCAATATGATCCGCGCTGGCGACTGGATCGAGTCGATCTGGGGCGAGCCGTCGGATGTCGATTTCGGCAGCTACGGACTTGACCAGTGCGTGGACCTCGTCGAGGCCGCGCTGAAGACCAGGCGCGGCATACCGAAGCCGGAAGGCGAAGAATGGCTCGAAGGAACGGGTTCTGCGCTCGCCGTGCTGGAATGCGGGCCCCCGACCGAACACCGGTCTGGCGCCGTGATACGGCTGCAGCCCGATGGGCGCTATCATCTGGCCGTAGGTTCGACGGAAATGGGCAACGGCTCTGTCACCTGGCACCGGCAGATCGCCGCTGAGGTTTTGGGGACGCGAGCCGGACAGATCGACATTGTTAATGCTGACACCGACCTGACGCCCTACGACACTGGCACGTTCGCAAGCACCGGGACGGTCGTGGCCGGCCAAGCGGTAGCGCTGACGGCGGCGGCGCTGCGTGACAACATCCTGGACTATACCAGCCGACACTCGGGGGTTCCCGTAGCCGAGTGCCGCTTAGACGATGATATGGTAATCTGCGGCTCGCGCCGGGTCCCGCTTTCAGAACTCTATGCCATCGGCACGCGCGAGCGGCACCGCTTCGAAGCGCGCCGAAAATCATATCTTTCCCCGCGGTCGATCGCCTTCAATGTACATGGTGTTCGGGTCGCCGTGAACCGGGTCACCGCCGAGATTCGCATCCTACACAGCGTGCATGCCGCGGACATCGGGCGGCTGATCAATCCGATGCAATGCCGCGGTCAGATCGATGGTGCGATCGCGATGGGCTTTGGTTGGGCACTGACCGAGAACATGGTGCACGACACCAGTGGGGCGATCGTGAACCCCAGTCTGCGCAATTACCGAATCCCTGCCTTCGCCGATGTGCCGGCGAGCGAGGTATTCTTCGCTGACACCTACGACCGTATCGGCCCGCTCGGCGCCAAATCGCAGGGCGAGTGTGCCATCAACCCGGTGGCACCAGCGATTACGAACGCCGTTGCCAATGCCACCGGTATTCGCTTTGCGCACCTGCCGCTGACGCCGGATCGCATCTTCGCCGGACTTTCGGCGCAACCGTGAACGATCACGTTTCGACAGCCGACGAGGCGGTGACGCTCGTCACCCAGACCCGTGTGCGCGAAGGCATGGCGGAGGAATTTGGCTGCTGGCAAAGTACGATCAGTGCTGCGGCGGCAGAATTTCCCGGGTTTATCACCCAAAGCATGTTGCCGCCCAATCCGCCTTTCCAGACGGACTGGGTGATCCAGCAGCGTTTTACCAATGTTGTGGCCGCGTCGGCCTGGCTTCGCTCCGAGCAGCGGATGCGACTCCTGGATGCCGGGCAAACGATGCTGGCTGGACCGGACGATGTGCACCTGGTCCGCGATGGTGCCGGCGGCGCGCGGCCGGCACCGGTCTCCGCAGTAATCTCCTCTCGCGTCAGACCGGGCCAGGAAGCAGCCTTTCGCGCTTGGGAGCAGCGCATCGCGACGGCCCAGGCGCAGTCACCCGGTTTTCAAGGCTACCGGTTCGAGCCCCCGATACCCGGCGTGCAGGACGATTGGCTGGCAATCCTCCGCTTTGACAGCGAACGCAATCTCCAGACCTGGCTCGATTCGCCGGAGCGGAACAGGCTGCTGGAGGAAGCGGAACCCTTCCTCGAGGAGTTTCATGCGCGCGTGGTGCGTACCGGCTTCGAGCAGTGGTTCCCGTCGGCAGAGGACGGCGCTTCGGCACCGGCTGCCTGGAAGCAGAACATGATCGTTCTGCTCCTACTCTATCCGGTTGTATTCCTGTTCGGTATTTGGGTGCAAACACCGGTCCTGATGGGAAGCGCCAAGCTGCCGTTCTGGCTTGCGCTGTTCATCGGCAATGTCGTCAGCGTGGTATTGCTCAGCTGGCTGGTGCCATTGGCGAGTCGCGGCTTTGGCTGGTGGCTCTCGCCGGCGCACGGTGCGACGAGCAGGCGTATCAGTCTGGCAGGCGCAGCACTGGTAATCAGTCTTTACGCGGTCTGCCTCTTCCTGTTCTCGAATATGGCCTAGGGAAAGGGCACCCCTCCTGGGAAACCTCGGGTGCGTCGGCGCCTCGATCTCCGCAAGCTGCCGCTGGCGGGGGCTCTTCTCCTGGCCTGGGTTCCCTGCTTGGCGCAGGCTCAAGCCCCGCCCGACGCGGACGCGACCAGTTCGGCGATCGCAGGAAATCCCGGCGCAGTCAATATCGCGCCAGGAACCGGCGAGCTGGGACGGCTGCTCGGCTTCGAACCGGAAAGCGGTCTCCGCTTGGGCGGCGCTCTCGTCAGCAACGGCAACTATGTGATTTCCGGTGGCAATGCGCCGAAGACGACCAGCTTTAACAATTTGCTACTAACCGACTTCGAAGCAGATTTGGACCGGCTCGCGTATATCCCGGGCGCCAGCTTTAGCACGGCAATGCTTCGCTTTGACGGACAAGCGACCAATCAGCAAGCCGGTGTCGTGACCGGCTACAACGGCCTGACTGGTGCGCCGCCGCTACACTGGACCGAGCTCTACGAGCTCTGGTGGCGACAATCCTTTTTCGCGGATGGACTGGTGGTGCGGATCGGAAAAACCGTTCCGACTTATGATTTTGGCAACGTAATCCGTCCGGTCCCGGTGCAGGACCTGTCGCTGCAAATCCCGGGGGTGACCAGCCTCCTCTATACGCCGGTGTTTGTCAACCCGACGATCCTCGGTGCGCTCCCCGGCTATTACAATTCGGCTTATGGCGTCACTGCGACCATCGCGCCGACCAGGCGTTTCTACGTCTCCTGGGGCGGTTACGACGGCAATGGCGCGCGGGGTGTGCAGACCGGCCTGCAAGCGACGCCGACTTTCAACGCCTATCGGTTTCAAATCGCCGAGACCGGTACCGCCTGGCTGCTGGGAAAAGACAATCTGCCGGGCGCCTTTGCCATCGGCGGCTGGAATCAGACAGGGACTCTAACGCTGTCGATGCCACAAAGCACGATCACGCAGAACGGGACTCATGGCCTTTACGCGTTCGCCTCGCAGCGGCTGTGGCGCGGGAGCGGCGAGGCCGAGGCGAGCGGTGTATCGGGATTCGTGCAATTGGGCGCCAACAACTCTCGGACGATGATGGCAACACGGTATGTGGGCCTCGGCCTGACCGCATTCGGGGTTATTCCGGGCCGCCCGGAGGATTCACTCGGCGCCGGCATTGCTTGGTCCGGCCTGAACCGCAACCATGACTTTCGGCCTACTGAAGCATTGATACAGGTCTATGACCAGATCCAGGTCTTCGGCACTTTCTATCTGCAACCTACTCTGACGTTTTCACCCAACCCCGGGGAAAAAACCGCACACGCGCCCGCCGTTGCCTTCACGCTGCAGTCCACGGCACTATTCTGATAGAGTGCGGGTAACAGTCAGCTAACTGCCCCCGCCCGGTTTCGCTTCGCGGAGGGGATTGCGTAAGCTTTTACATGGGCCGGCTGGGCTTTGCCTCACGCAGCGGGGTGCCGCTTTCTGCCAGTTGGCGTAATAGCGCAGCGGGGGCCCAGCGCTCGCCATATTGCTGGTGCCAGGCCTGGATCTGGCGGTAGACCTCGGCCACCCCAATGCCGTCGGCCCAGTACATCAGCCCGCCGCGGTAGCGCGGGAAGCCAAAGCCATTGAGCCACATCACATCGATGTCGCTGGCGCGGTAGGCCTTGCCCTCTTCGAGGATCTTGCAGGCCTCGTTGACCGAGGCGAACAAGAGCCGGCGGAGGATCTCCTCGTCGCTGAAGGCTCGCTGCGGGATGCCGAGCTCGGCCGTCTTTTCTTTGATCATGCGGGCGACTTCGGGGTCGGGATGCGGGGTGCGGTCGCCCTTCTCGTAGCGGAACCAGCCGGCTCCAGTCTTCTGGCCCAATCGGCCGGCCTCGACAATCATATCGGCGATCGGCATCTTGCGATAGTTCCTGACCTGCGCGGCGCGGCGCTGGCGGCTGTCATAGCCGATGTCGAGCCCCGACAGATCAGCGGTCGCAAAAGGGCCGATCGGATAACCAAAATCGACCATGACCTTGTCGACCTGCTCCGGCAAGGCGCCTTCCTCGACCATGATGTTCATCTCGGTGCCGAATGGCGTGCGGCTTCTATTGGCGACAAAGCCGTCGCCATTGCCGGCCATTGCACTGATCTTGCCAATCCTGCGGCCGAGCGCCATTCCTGTCGCCAAGGTGTCGGGGGCGCTTTTTGTTCCTTTGACGACCTCAAACAGTTTCATGACATTGGCCGGAGCGAAGAAATGCGTGCCGGCGACGTCCTGCGGGCGCTTGGTCGCATTGGCCATGATGTCGATGTCGATGCCGGAGGTGTTGGTGTAGAGCAGCGCGCCGGGCTTCATGACCTCGTCGAGCTTTTTGAACACCTCCTGCTTTACAAGGATGCGCTCGAATACCGCTTCGATCACGACGTCGCATTGGGCGATGTCGTCATAGCTCTTGACCGGCTCGATCAGTTTGAGCCGGCGCTGCATCTCCGCCTCTGTGAGGCTGCCGCGCTTGACACTCGTCTCATAATTGGCGCGGATGCGCTGGAGGCCGCGGTCGAGCGCCTCTTGGCTGACTTCGAGCAGCTTCACCGGAAAGCCGAACTCGGCAAAGCTCATCGCAATGCCGCCGCCCATTGTGCCGGCGCCGACGATTGCCGCGGTTTCGGTCGGCCGCAATGGTGTCTCGCGCGGGATGTCCGGCAATTTGGCGACTTCGCGCTCGGCAAAAAAGGCATAGCGCAGGGCGCGCGCCTCGGCCGAATTTTCGAGCTCGTCGAAGAGCTCGCGCTCGCGCCTGGCCCCGTCGTCGAATGGCATCGCGCAAGCTGCCTCGACCGCCGTGATACAGTGGTAGGGCGCCCTCTGGTTACGCGCACGCCGGGCGATCGATTTGCGCATCGCGTCGAAAATCCCGGGATCGGCCTTGGCCTCGGCCAATTTCTCGTCATGGTCGCGGATGCGCGGCACCGGCCTGGTGTCGGCGACACGGCGCGCCATCCCGATTGCTGCGGCGCGCAGGTCGCTGCCCTCCGGCACCAGCTCGTCGACGATGCCGAGCCGATGCGCTTCGTCGGCCGGTACGTGGCGGCCCGAAGTGATCATCTCCATGGCCGCCTTCGGGCCGATCAGCCGGGGCAGCCGTTGCGTCCCGCCGCTGCCCGGCAGAATGCCGATCAACACTTCGGGCAGGCCGACCTTGGCGCTCGGCACGGCAATGCGGTAGTGCGAGGCCAGCGCAATCTCCAACCCGCCACCAAGCGCATAGCCGTGGATCGCCGCGACTACCGGTTTTTGGCTGTTGTCGAGCACCTCGTGCGTGCGCCTTCCCGGAACCGGTGGCGGCCGACGGGTGCCGAACTGGCGGATGTCGGCGCCGGCGATGAAAGACCGGCCGGCGCCGACCAATACCATCGCCTTGATCGCGGGATCGGCATTGCCGCGCTCGACATTCTCGACGATGCCTTCGGGGACGCCGGGCGAGAGCGCGTTGACCGGCGGGTTGTCGATTGTGATGACACCGATCCCGTCGACGTTCTCAAAGCGAACCAATGCGGTCTCCGCCATTTTATCCTCCTAGAAATTCACAATGAGGCGGTGAGATGTCGATGTGCGATCGCTTGGCAATCTCGCTGTCTCACTGACTCATTTGTTCAACTGACCGTTGCTGCGCTCCCGAGGATGACCGTGCTCTGCGACGACAGCACGCCGCCGTTGCCGTGCGCAATCGCAGTCTCACAGTCGGCGACCTGGCGTGCACCGCATTCATGACGCAGCTGGCGCGTCGCCTCGATCAATAGAAACAGTCCATACATGCCAGGGTGACAATACGACAGCCCGCCGCCGTTGGTGTTGACTGGCAGAGCGCCCTTTGGCGCGATGCGCCCGCCCTCGACAAAGGAGCCGCCTTCGCCCTTGGTGCAGAATCCCAGATCCTCAAGAAACAGGATCGTGTTGATCGTAAACGCGTCATAGAGCTCCACGACATCGATGTCCTTGGCGCCGAGCCCAGCCATCGCATAGGCGGCGCGGCCCGATGGCAATGCCCCGGTCATGGTCAGATCGGGCATGCTCGAGATATTGGCGTGGGTGATCGCTTGGCCGCAGCCGAGCACATAGACCGGGGGCTTTTTCAAGGATCGCGCGCGCTCCGGGGTGGTCATGATTACCGCCCCGCCGCCATCAGTCACAAGACAACAGTCGCGCACCGTAAATGGATAGCTGATCACCCGCGCCGACAGGACCTCGGCAATCGTCAGCGGCTTCTTCTCCCAAGCGACCGGATTGAGCAACGCCCATTCGCGTGCTGCGACGGCGATAGCGGCCAATTGCTCGCGCGTCGTGCCGAATTGGTGCATGTGGCGCGACGCGGCGAGCGCATAGGCGGTCGACGGCAGGAACGGCCGGAACGGGGTCTCATACGGATTGTACTCGCGCACCGAGGCCTGCCGACGCCCGATCGTGCGCTGGGTGCTGCCATAGGCGATGACCGCAACCTTGCAGAGGCCGAGCTGCAGTGCCGCCTGCGCATGGGCGACATGGAACATAAAGGACGAGCCGCCGAGGATCGTCGTGTCGACAAACGCCGGCGATATGCCGAGATATTCGGCGAGCGCCAACCCGGAGGTACGGCTCTGCGCTATCGCGCAGACGAGACCATCGACGTCGCGCAAGCCGAGGCCGCAATCGGCGAGTGCCCTGTGAATGCCCTGCGCCATCAGGTCGATCGGGCTCATGTCCTGGGCGACGGCGCCGAGATCGGATTCGGCGACGCCGATGATCGCGGCCGAGCCGCGCTGCAGCCCATCCATCAGGGCGACTCCACCGGCACGAAGACCGGGTAAGGCGGCTCGTCGCCAGCGGGGCGGTGAACGCGGAATTTGACCCGCATGCCGATGCGCACCACCTCGGGCGGCAAATCCTCGACCCGGCTCATCAGTCGAAAGCCCTCGTCGCAGTCGATTAGCGCGACATTGTAGGGCGTTCCCTCGCGCGCCGGATGCACCACCGTCGTCGCGTAGACCGTGCCGAGCCCGGCGCTGACCCGCCATTCGAGCCGATCGCTTCCGGTATAGGGACAGATCACCCGTGGGTAGAAGACGGCCTTTTGCGCCTCCGGGCTCCACTGATAGGCGAGCTCGCCCTTGTCGAGGTGCGCCTGATAGACCGCCAAAGGTGATTGCTCCATCCGCCCGATCGCCCCTTTTTCGCCCCGGTATTCTGTCGGGTTAACAGGACCGCAGCAAGAGTCGGGCGTAGGCCGCAGCCGTGGCGGATGCGGCCGACCTGATCCCTGCAACCCCCGGGTTGCCCTACAGGCGTTCGAGCATATATGGTCAGATAGAGATAACCAGTGGTGAGAAATCATGGACGACAAGTACGTCGCGGCGACGGAGTTCAAGGCCAATTGCCTGCGTCTGATGGATGAGGTGGCGCAACAGCGCCGGCCGATCACCATCACCAAGCGGGGCAGGCCGGTCGCCAAGCTCGTGCCGGTCGAAACGGAGGCGACCGATCTCTTCGGGCGCATGGCCGGAAGCATCAAGATATGTGGCGACATCACCAGCCCGATCGACGAGGAGGAATGGACTGGTGATGCCGAGAATATCTGATCCCGATCTACTCCTACTTGACACTCATGTGTGGCTTTGGCTTGTCGCCGGCAGTCCGGATCTTTCAGGTGACGCGCGCGACATCATCAAAGGCGCCATTGGAGCAGGTACCCTTCGGATCGCTGCTATTTCGCTGTGGGAGATCGGGCTGCTGGCCGCGCGCGGCCGCATC
>Ga0306920_100013124_pt1 | contig 11269 bp, 11 predicted proteins | sample flu12Cox44000170_FD_204666 | JGI IMG/M metagenome (GOLD analysis project Ga0306920, IMG submission 204666) | Lab enrichment of tropical soil microbial communities from Luquillo Experimental Forest, Puerto Rico - flux4day.12C.oxic.44.000.170 (v2)... | ecosystem: Environmental > Terrestrial >...
GCATCATGAAAAACCCTGAATTGACCGCCTCTAAACCCGGAAAGTTTGCTTTCACGCGCAAGAATAAGCTCGATTTTTAGCCAATTTTGGTGCCTAGTCACGCTGGAACGGAATTTCCTGACCCATTCTCAGGCGCGGCCCAATCGATTGGCGCAAAAACGGCCGTTGGCGCTGCTCACGCCGCCAGTAGCCCCCCGCATCCCGTTCGGCGAATGCGGTGAGCGCGGATCGGTCGCCTGCCCTTGCGACGAGCGCCGCTTGTACGTTCATATCCTCATGGTGGTGATCGATCGACGGCCCGTCGATCGTCGGAAAATTGAGACTGCGTGCCGGGTTATACGCAAATTGCGGGACGCGTATACCTTTTGCGGAGCGAGCTCACGCCGCGCGCAAATCGGCGTCGCGCTCGGCGAGTTCGGCGAGGCGCCCGTCGGCCGCCTGCTCTTCCGCAGAGGTTCTGCTCGAGGATCGCCGCGCAATCCTCGCGTTCGAGGCGCTTCGCCCACGCGATCAGCGAGCCGTAGCGGATGCAGATCGGACGCGGGCCCGCGCTCGTGCGCGTGTTCGCCGCCGCCGGCCTGCTATGGGTCAGCATCCTGCTCGGGCTCGGCAGCCTCGATCCGCTCACGCGGCACGATTATACGGTAGGCACACCGGTTCGGTGATAAAAAAAGACGCCCGGCGCAGGGCCGGGCATCACGCTTTGTTTGCTTGATCGGATCGTCAGCCTTTGGCGATCGGGACCGCGACGAAGTGCATTCGGTCGGCGGTCTTCACCCGCATCAGCACGTCGTGCTTGCCGTTGGTGTGCGCCTCGTTGAGCGCGCTGCGCACGTCGTTGACGCTCGACACGGACTTGCCGCCGACCTGGAGGATCGCATCGCCGGTCTTGAAGCCGCGGTCGGCAGCGGGGCTGCCCGGTTCGACGCCGAGGACGGCGACGCCGTCGCTGCCCGCGCCGGTGACCTCGTTCGCCGGAGCCAGCCTCAATCCGAGGTGCGGCTCGTTCTGCGCCGGCTTCTGCTCCTCACTCGCGTTCGCCTGCTGGTCGCGCGGCATCTCACCGAGCGTCAGATTCACGGTCTTGCTCGTGCCCTGATGCAGCAGGTCGAATTTGACCGAAGCGCCTGGCGCCAGCATGCCGACTTCGCGCGCAAGTTCCCGCGAGCCCTTGATCGGCTTGCCGTTGACGGCGGTGATGACGTCGCCGGCCGCGATGCCAGCCTTGGCGGCGGGGCTGTTCGGCGTCGGCTCTTCGACCAGCGCGCCCTCGACTTTCTTGAGGCCGAGGCTGTCGGCGATGTCGGGCGTCACCGGCTGCACCTTCACGCCCATCCAGCCGCGCGTGACGTGGCCCTGATTCTCGAGCTGAGCGACCACAAGCTTGGCGGTATCGGCCGGAATATCGAAGCCGATGCCGACCGATCCGCCCGAGGGGGAGAAGATCGCCGTGTTGACGCCGATCACGTTGCCGTCGGTGTCGAACGCCGGGCCGCCGGAGTTGCCTTTGTTGATGGGCGCGTCGATCTGAATGTAATCGTCATACGGGCCCGAGCCGATGTCGCGGCCGCGCGCCGACACGATGCCGGCGGTCACGGTGCCGCCAAGGCCGAACGGATTGCCGACCGCGACGACCCAGTCGCCGACGCGCGGCGCCTGGTCGGCGAACTTGACGAAGGGGAAGTCGCTCTTGCCGTCGACCTTGATGAGCGCGAGGTCGGTCTTGGGGTCGGTGCCCACGACCTTGGCGGTGTATTTGGTTCCGTCGTCGGTCGTGACTTCGACGGTCTTGGCATGGTCGACCACGTGATTATTGGTCACCGCATAACCGTCGCCGGTGATGAAGAATCCCGAGCCTTCGCCCGTGATGACCTGATGGCGCGGCTGCAGCGCACCTTGGCCGTTGTCGAACCCGAACTGACGGAAGAATTGATCGAACGGCGTTTTGTCGCCGTCGTTTTCGTTCATGCTCGTCGTCGCGGTGCGGTCGATCTTGACCCGCACGGACACGACGGCGGGTTTTACCTTAGCGACCAGATCGGCGAAGCCGGCGGGCTGCTGCACGGTCTCGGCCGCCTGCGCCGGCGACGTTAACGCCGGCAAGGTCGACGAACGGTAGCCCGGTCCCCCGAGCAATACGGCGACGCCGATGCCCGCAACCGAGGCAAGGAGCGCCAGCCGACGCTTGGCGAGCGGCTTGCCCGAAGCGGGGCGAGAAGCGTTGTTGGGATTCATACGGTCTCTCCAGAATGAAACGCGGCCCAAAAGGCCCTGGAGACATCAATTGGGCATCCCACGTTACGAAGTCCTGTCGGACGCATTAATTCTCTGAAAGGCGCGGCGGCCTGCCCTGCGCCGGATTTTTACCGCATCCAATCGACCTAAGCGCGTAATGTTACTATTACCTCTCAACGCGTTTTCTTCCTTTCGCGGTTCTCTCCACTTTGTCGCGACTTTTTCGGCTGGTCGGGCCCCGTTCCTTATATAAAATCGGCAACCGCTACCCTCGCGGGCGGCCACATCATGCCGGCGGTCGGCTTCGACGATGGGGTCAAAAACTCGTGGGGCACCGGCTGGGGCAATGGCGGGTTTGGCCTCATAGCCTGTGGCCAATGCGGCATCGATGCGAGCAACAAGCTTGGTGTACGGTTGACCAACCCGGATCCGTGGGCCAAGCGGCGGTCGCATGCCGGCGGCATGATGGAAAGCGGCGACGGCGCACTGCATCGTAATTTCGAACTCATCGCGCCGAGCGCCGGCCATTCCTGGACTCATTGGTGGCGCGACAATTCAAAGAGCAACCTGTTTACCCTCCCGCGCGCGCGACCGGTGCCGCCGTCTTGTCGCGACGCGATGAAGTTCGTTACGCCCTGACTTTTACTGTGCATTAACGCTGGTGTCGCTTTCACGTTGGCGAAAGTCGGCTGCCGGCCGTGACGCGCGCAAATCAGCGACGCATACAACGCCATATTGACGATTATCCCCTAGGTGGAATCCCTGGGCGGCGACGCGGGAGGATATCCCTATGCGATCTGACGGCCTTGGCTTGGCCGAGGCGCGGCCGGTTGCCCATGGCGGCGACGCCGTCGCCGAGCGCGTGCAGCCGGTCTCGAGCTGCGATGTGGCGGTGATCGGCGCGGGGCCATACGGCCTTGCGGCCGCTGCGCACCTGCGCGCCGCTGGCATGGCAACCCGCGCCTTCGGCCAGACGATCGCGTTCTGGCGCCGCAATATGCCGAAAGGCATGAAGCTGCGTCACGCGACCGGCATCTCGCATCCGCACGGCTCCTTCTCGCTCGAGGCGTTCGCGAGCGTCGATCCTGCGGCCGCCATCCGGCCGCTGCCGATCGAGATCTTTGTCGCTTATGCGGAATGGTTCCAGCAGCATGCGGTACCGAATCTGGACCGCCGCAAGGTCACGCGCGTCACGCCCGCAGCCGATGGTTTCGCCCTGCAGCTCGAGGACGGCGATGTGGTCGAGGCGGGACGCGTCGTCGTCGCGCTCGGACTCAAGAATCAGGATTTCCGCCCGGCGCAGTTCATCGGCCTGCCGGAGCGGCTGGTCAGCCATTCGTGCGAGCACGCCGACTTTTCTCAGTTTCGCGGCCGGCGCGTGGCGGTTATCGGGCGCGGGCAAAGCGCGTGCGAATCCGCCGTGCTGTTGCACGAGGCCGGCGCCGACGTCGACCTGCTCGCGCGCGGACCCATTCACTGGATCGGCTCGGAAACGCCTAACCATGGTCCAGTCACCTTGAAGTGGCGCCTCTACGATCTGTTGAACCCGCATTTCACGGTCGGGCCGTTCCCGTTGAGTTGGCTCGTCGTGATGCCCACGCTCCTGCACGCACTGCCGCCGACGCTGCGAGAGCGCATCGGCACGCGTTGCCTGCGGCCGGCCGCCAACGCGTGGCTGCGGCCGCGCTGGGGCGAGGTCCGGTTTTCCGACGGCTGCGCGGTGCGTGACGTCCAGCCCGCCAGCGCGGGCGTGTCGCTGCGGCTCGACAACGGCACAACGCTCGAAGTCGACCACGTGCTGCTCGCGACCGGCTACCGCGTCGACATCGCCAAATACCGGATGCTGGCGCCCGAATTGCTCCACCGCGTGGACTGCGTTGACGGCTCGCCGGTGCTCTCCGCCGGCTTCGAGTCATCGCTGCCCGGCCTGCATTTCGTCGGCTCGAGCGCGGTGATGAGCTTCGGCCCGCTGATGCGCTTCGTCGCCGGCACCGGTTACGCGGCATCGGCGCTGACCCGGGCGGTTGTTACCGCCGGGCCGTGACGGCCGAGACGAGGCGAGTGCCACCGATGCGCCCCGACAGCCTCGACGTTCTCCTCGATCCGGGTGCCGTGCCCATCGGAGCGGGCGGCTCGGCCGGATCGGCGCCGAGCATCGCGCCGATCGAACAAACAAACGAAGCGTTTCCCGAGTCTGGTTGCGGCGCGCTGATCCTGGGCGGTTCCCATGGAGCGCTGGCGGTGGCGCGGAGCCTCGGCCGCCGCGGCATTCCCGTCTGGTTCGCGAGCAACGACAACATGCTTGCGCGGCTTTCGCGCTTCGTGCGCAAGGGGGTGTCGTGGCCGGGACCGAACGCGGCCGGGGCCGCGGACTTTCTGCTCGAACTCGGCCGCCGCCATAACCTCCGCGGCTCGGTGCTGATCCCATGCGCCGACGAAGAGGCGCGGCTCATCTCACAGCACCACGCCGCGCTCTCGCAGCTGTTTCGAGTACGGACCCCGCCGTGGGAGACGATGCGCTGGGCCTACGACAAACATTATATGAACGAGCGCGCCGCCGCGCTCGGCTTCGACCTTCCACGCAGCTTCTCCGCTGTAAATCGCGAGGCGCTTCTCAATGCCGACCTGCGCTTCCCGGTGATCCTCAAGCCCGCGGTCAAGCACCAGGGCAACGCATTCACCTTGGCCAAGGCGTGGCGCGCCGACGACCGCGCTGCCTTGCGCGCGCGCTATGACGATGCCGTCGCGCAGGTTGGAGCCGAGGCCGTGGTGGTGCAGGAATTGATCCCCGGACGCGGCGCGGCGCAGTTCTCTTATGCGGCGCTATGGGATCGCGGGCGGCCGGTCGCGTCGCTGACGGCGCGGCGCTCGCGCCAGTATCCGATCGACTTCGGCTACACGAGCACGTTCGTCGAGACCATCGCGCGTGCCGACGTCGAGCACGCCGCGTGCCGCTTCCTCGAGTCGCTCGACTACGACGGGCTCGTCGAGGTCGAGTTCAAACATGACGCGCGCGACGGCCGCCTCAAGCTGCTCGACGTGAACGCGCGTGTCTGGACCTGGATCGCGCTCGGCGGCCGTGCCGGCGTCGATTTCCCGCACCTATTCTGGCGGCTCGCCATAGGTGAGGCGCTGCCGATCGCGCGCGGCGCGTCCGGCGTCGGCTGGATGCACGCGTCGAGAGACATTGTGGCGGCGTGCCAGGAAATCACGGCCGGGTATCTCGCGCCGCGCGATTATCTTTCGTCCTTGCGCGGCCCGCTGCAATTCGCCGCCTTCGCGGCCGACGATCCGCTGCCCGGCGTGCTCGACGTGCCGCTGTCGCTCGCTCGGGTGTTCACCAAACGGATCCCCGCCGCGTTACGCCGGTCTGTTTGACGCTGTAAGCTTTTTGTTGGAGCATGATCTTTTCGGGATCATGCTCTACGGCATCGGGATGTCGCCGACCTTCTTCGGCACGTCGTAGCCGCACTGCACTGCCGGCCGCTTGGCGATGTCCAGATACCAGCGCTTCACGTTGGCGTATTGGCCCATGTCGATGGTCTGCCACTCGAAGCGGGAAATCCACGGCCAGATCGCGATGTCGGCGATCGAATATTCGTCGGCCACGAACTCGCGGCCGGCGAGCCGCCGGTCTAGCACGCCGTAGAGGCGGTGCGCCTCTTTGAGATAGCGCTCCTCCGCGTAGGGCGCCTTGCCTTTGTTGTACTTTACGAAGTGGTGGACCTGGCCCAGCATCGGCCCGGGGCCGCCCATTTGCCACATCAGCCACTCGATCACGCGGTAGCGTTTGTCAGAGTCTTTGGGCAGCAACTTGCCGGTCTTGTCGGCGAGATAGATCAGGATCGCGCCCGACTCCATCAAATGATAACCGTTGTCGCGGTCGACGATCGCCGGGATGCGGTTGTTGGGACTGATCTTGAGGAACTCCGGCTTGAACTGCTCGTCCTTGCTGATGTCGACCGCGTGCGCGGTGTAGGGCAGGCCGACCTCTTCCAACATGATGGAAGCCTTGCGCCCGTTCGGGGTCGTCCAGGTGTAGAGATCGATCACGACACAAACATCCTGCGTTGGGGTTGAGTTCGTCGCCCTATTCGGCGGGGACCGGCACGGGCTCCTGGCGCGTGTCGGCGCGGGCGCTGCCCATGAACAGCAGGCTCGCGAGCAAGATCAACGCGACCAGCACGAGCACCAGATCCGCCCGGCCCATGTCGATTAAAAAGCCGAACGGCACCGGCGTGAGCGCCTGGCCGAGCGGCAGCCCGGCGCTGACGAAGCCGAACACCTTGCCGATCTGCCCCGGTGGCGCCGCGTCCTTGACCATCAGGTCGCGCGGCGTTCGGCTTGCGCCGAGTAGCGCGCCACCGGCGAACAGCACCGCCGCGATCATGACCTGTGCCATGGGCAGGGCGGCGACCACGAGGATCAGCGCCGAGGCCGCGATCGTCGACGCAACGGCGAACCCGAGCAACCGGTGCGTGCGGTCCGAGACCCAGCCGCCCAACAAAATGCCGCTGGTTGCCCCCGCCATATAGGCGGTGAGCACGGTCGAGGCGGCCTTGAGGTCCATGTGATGGACTTGATGCAGCACCGTAATCAACCACGCCTGCATGCCGGAGCCGGCCATCGCCGACAATAGAAAGAATCCGAAGAACAGCAGCATTGGTGCCGTGAGCAAAAACGCCCCGCCGGAAAGCGCCGGGCGCCGCGTGACCTGTACGTCGCGCACCTGCTCGCGCAGGATGCCGCTCTGCCACAGGATCGTGAGCACCAGCGGGATGCCGACCAGGCCGTACATCAGCAGCGTGTCGCGCCAGCCCATCAGCAGCACCAGCGCGGCCGTGATCGGTGGCGCGCACACATTGCCGAGGTTGCCGGTGAAAGTGTGGAACGCGAAGGAACGCCCCATGCGGTGGCGGTTGATCGAGCCGGCGAGGATCGAATAGTCGGACGGGTGGATGACCGAGTTGCCGATGCCTGAGGCCAGCGCCAGGAGGAGGATCTGCCAGTAGGATGTGGCGAAGCTCATCGCCGACATCGATAAGGTCATCAGCAGCGTGCCGCCCACCAAGAATGGCCGCGCGCCGTAACGGTCGACCAGGAAGCCGACCGGCGTCTGCAACAGCCCGGTCGCGCCGGACATCAGTGTGATTGCGAGCCCGAGTTCGGCAAACGACACCCCGAACGTCTTCTGCCACTGCAGGAACATCAGCGGCAGGCACAGGATATAAAAGTGGGAGAAGAAGTGGCCGGTGCCGATCAGGAGATTGACGCGGGTCTCGCGGGCGAAGGCGGGCATGAAGGGCATTGGCTCGACGACATCTCCAGGGCACGCAACCCGTTCGTTTAACCGGTTCGCGCCGGGCGGGCAATCTGAAGAGCCATTCGAAACCGGACCGGCTCCCATGCTATATGCGCCGGCCTATGACTGCCGGGCCATGAGGGAACAATGTCGAAATCGCTGGTACAAGAACAGTTCGGTGCTACCGCGCGCAGCTATCTCACGAGCAAGCCGCACGCCCAGGGCAAGAGCCTCGATCGGCTGGTCGAACTGACGCAGCCGCAGCCAGACTGGCAGGTGCTCGATGTGGCGACCGGCGCCGGCCATACGGCGTACGCCTTCGCGCCGCATGTCGCGCGCGTGTGGGCAACCGACATCACCGAGGAAATGCTCAATGTCGTGCGCGAGCAGGTCGGCAAGCGCTCGCTTGCTAACTTGCGCGTCGCCTATGCCAAGGCGGAGGCCTTGCCGTTCGAGGACGAGACTTTCGATCTCGTCACCTGCCGCATTGCGCCGCATCACTTTGAGAGCATCCCGCGTTTCCTCGATGAAGTGCGGCGCGTGCTCAAGCGCTCCGAGACTTTCGCGCTCGTCGACAACGTGGTGCCGGAGGGAAGCGTCGGCGACTACGTCAATGCGTTCGAGCGCTTCCGCGACCCCAGCCACTTCCGCGCCTGGACCCTGCAGGAATGGCGCGATGCCTTGCGCCGGCACGGCTTCGCGGTGGCGCACGAGGAACAAATGGGAAAGACAATGGAGTTTTCGAGCTGGGCCGGCCGCCACGACGCGACGATGCAGCGATTGCTGCGCTCGATGCTGGCGCAGACCACGCCCGACGTGGCCGCGTCGCTAGCGCCTCAGGACCAGGCGGGCGAACTGACGTTCCGGCTGATCGAAGGCGTTTTCATTGCTCGCCGCGCCGACGCGGCATAGCTGACAAAAGAATAGTCACCGCCTCCCGTCCCTCCCCCGCAAGCGGGGGAGGGTTAAGGGTGGAGGCAGTTCAGCCGCGTCAGACCGTCAGCTCGGCGGGACGATCCGCCTGCTCCGGAATGCTCTCTTGCGCTTCGCCTTCCGGCCGCGGGGTCGCCGGCAGCTGCAACACGGTCGCGTACTGCCCTTCGCACAGCGCGGTGAGCAGCACGATGCGCCCGTCCGGGAACTCGAGGGCGTCGTGATGGACGTGCGGCTTGTCCTTCTCGACCTGACGGAACCGCGCCACATTCTGAGCGAGCTTCACGGTGGGAAGGCCCGGCAAGTCGTAGTAAGCGACTTCACGGTCGAATGCGATTTCGGTGCCCGGCAGCAGGCAAACGGCCACGTTGGGCGCGCCTACTTCGGCAAAACCGCGCGTGATGGTCCCGATGAAATTGGTCGACACAAGCTTGTCGCCCACCTTCGCGCTCCGGGAAGCCACATGGTGGAGGCTATAGTCACACATGCCCAGTACTCCTTTTCCGCATATCGGATGCGAGTACAACGCGAGGCGAAGAAGCGAGTTCCGGTAAGGAAACACGGGTCGGTGAGGTCAAGCCTGTGCCGCAGGCATGACCGGCACGCCTGCCCGGTGCGCAAAGGTTAAAATAGTCCGCGGGGGACCTGCGATCGCCAATCCCGCACCCTTTCCAAGGCGGCGCGCAATGTTTGGGTGCTTTTCTCCAATCCGACGCGTTCTTCCTCGCTAAGTTCCGGTTCCAGCACCGAGACGACGCCGGCACGGCCGACGATGCTCGGCAGCGACAAGGTGACGCCGAACCCTCGCTGATAACTGCCGATCGGAATCGGGGAGTGTTCGTTACCCAACACTATTTCGGCGATGCGGGCCGACACGATGGCGATGCCGTATTGGCTGGCGTCATGCCCTTCGATGATCGTGATGTTGGCGTAGCGCACGTCTTTTTCGAGCTGCGCCCGCACCTCGTTGAGCTTCTCGCCGCGTTTTTCGAGGAGCTGCGCCACCGGCACGCCGGCAATGCGTGGGACGACCATAGGAAGAACGCGCCGTAACGCGCTGTGGTTCCTGCGTGACGTCCCGTACCACCCGGCGCGAAGTTCTGGCGGCGAGCGCGGCCGCGCTGCTGGTCGATCCCGCCGGCGGGGCCGGGCTGCATAGAAACCCTCGCGGCAACTTGATGCCACCATGGGTCGGCTGGCCGACCTCGTGAGCGTGTCTATGGATTCCGGCACTGCTCGTGATTGCTCGCGTCGCACGGTTTGCCGCCGCACCTGCGACAAGATATGCAGCGCGACATCGCGAGGAACGAATTCAAATGTGCGGGCGATACGCCATCACCACCGCGCCGGAGGCGATCCGGCGCTTGTTCGGGGTCGCCGGGCTGACGCCCAATTTCGCCGCGCGCTACAACGCGGCGCCCGGGCTCGAGCTACCGGTGGTGCGGCGCCATCCGAAAACCGGCAAGCGCGTGCTCGGCCCGTTGCTGTGGGGCCTCATTCCCCATTGGGCCAAGGACCGCAAGATGGCGTGGCGCTGCATCAACGCGCGCGGCGAGAGCGTGAAAACCACGCCTGCGTTCCGCGACGCTTATGCCGCGCGCCGCTGCCTCGTGCCGGCGGACGCGTTCTACGAATGGAAGGCCAACGGCAAGATCAAACAGCCATACGCCGTCGCGCGTCGCGACCGGCAGCCGTTCGCGCTCGCGGGCTTGTGGGAAAACTGGAAGGACAAGGCGAGCGGCGATTGGGTGCGCACGTTTTCGATCGTCACGACCAAGCCCAACGAGCTGGTCGCGACCCTGCACGACCGCATGCCGCTGATCCTCGCGCCCGGCGATTACGCGCGCTGGCTCGGCGAGGAGGCGGACCCCGCCGATCTCGTCCGTCCCTATCCCGCCGAAGAAATGACCGCGTGGCCGGTAAGCACGCGCGTCAACAAGTCGGACAATGAGGACGCAGGGCTACTGGATCCGGTTGAGGCGGCGGCGTAGTGCGCCGTGCTTACCTCCCCCTGGAGGGGGAGGGTAAGAATCATTGCGCCTCGATCCCCGCCGCTGCCGCGACGTCGGCCCATTTCGCGCGTTCAGTGACGATGAACTCCGCCAGCTCCTCGGGCGTGCTGGTGAGCGGTCGCATGGCGGCGGCGGCGAGCTTCTCGGCAGCCTCGGGGCGCGCGAGGTAGCCGGTCATCACGCGATTGAGCGCATCGATCGCCGCGCGCGGGGTGCCGGCCGGCGCGACGATCGAAAACCACCCGCTGGCGGCAAAGCCTGGCAGCCCCGCCTCGCCGATGGTCGGAATGTCGGGCGCCTGCGGCGAGCGCGTTGCGGTGGCGACGCCGAACGCCTTGAGCTTGCCGGCGCGGATCAGCGGCAGCGCGGCGGTGAGGTCGCACATCATCATCGGCACGCGGCCGGCAACTACGTCGGTGAGCGCCGCCGGACTGCCGCGATAGGGCACGTGCTGCGCGGTTGCCCCCGCCTCGCGCAGGAACATCGCCATGATCAGATGGTGCGGCGTGCCAATGCCGGCGCTGGCGTAGGTCATGGCGCCGGCCTTCGCGCGCAGCAGCGCGATCAGGCCGGACACGTCGTTCGCCGCGAGCTCGGGATCGCCGATGAGCACAAAATCGGTGGTGCCGACGAGTTCGACCGGCGCGAAGTCCTTGAGTGGATCGTAGGCGAGCGCCTTGTAGACGCTGGGCGCGATCGCCAGCGTCGAGGTGGTGGCGAGGAGAAGCGTGGCGCCGTCGGGCGCGGCGCGCGCGACCGCAGTCGCGGCGAGCGTGGTCCCTGCGCC
>Ga0306920_100013125_pt1 | contig 11269 bp, 13 predicted proteins | sample flu12Cox44000170_FD_204666 | JGI IMG/M metagenome (GOLD analysis project Ga0306920, IMG submission 204666) | Lab enrichment of tropical soil microbial communities from Luquillo Experimental Forest, Puerto Rico - flux4day.12C.oxic.44.000.170 (v2)... | ecosystem: Environmental > Terrestrial >...
GGCATCACGGCGTTGCCCGGTAACATGGTTCGCCCTCGCTGGCAGCCAAATCCGCCGAAGCAGCCCGAGCCGACGGTCAACTGGTGCGCGCTGGGCATCGCCGTCCAGACGCTCGACGATGGGCCGGCAATCGTTCACAACGGCGCGGGCAACGGATCGGACACGTACATCCGGCACGAACAGATTGACGTGCTGGCGTCGTTCTACGGGCCGAACGCCATGCAGAACGCGCAATTGCTATCGGACGGTCTCGCGATTCCGCAGAACCTCGAGCAGTTGAAGGCGCAGGACATGAACAGTGTCGATACCGGGCCAATCCGGGCAGCACCCGACCTGATCAACGAGCAGTGGGTCAGGCGGTATGACATCGAACTGACGTTCCGCCGCAAGATCACGCGCACGTATAGCGTCCTCAGCATCCTGACGGCGAATGGAACGATTCAGGCCAGCACGCCGCTGACCAGCACTATCAACGTCACGCAGTAACCCGTTTCACTCTTTTCGACAGGCCCGCCACTGAGCGGGCTTTTTCATTTCTGGAGCGCCCAAACAATGGCGAACACTTTGCCGGTCTCGCGGCTCATTAACGTCACGATCAACATGTCGCCGCAAGCGGCGCAAGGTGCGAACCTGAATACGGGCCTCATCATGGGCGCGTCGACGGTCATCGACACCGGCGAGCGCTTCCGTTCGTACGCATCGGCTTCGGCCATTGCGACGGACTTCGGTACGTCTGCGCCGGAATATCTCGCGGCAAACCTGTACTTCCAGCAGGTTCCGCAGCCCGCCAACCTGCTCATCGGTCGCTGGGCCAAGGCAGCGACCTCGGCCAAGCTCAAGGGCGGGCTGATTTCCGCTGCCGCTCAGGCGATGGCGAACTGGACGACCGTGTCCAACGGTGGCTTCACGATGACCATCGACGGCACCGTGAAGAACGTCACGGCGCTGGATTTCACGGCGCAGACGAACCTGAACGGCGTCGCCTCGGTCATCTCGACCGCACTCGGTGCTGCGGCTTCGTGCGTGTGGAACGCGAACTACAGCCGTTTCGAAATCACCGATGCGTCGACGGGCGCGGGTACGGCAGCAAGCGGCACGATCACGTTTGGCGGTCTGCCTGCGGCTAACGATACCGTCACCATCGGCGGCACGGCGGTTACATTCGTCTCAGCCAACCCGACCGGCAATCAAGTTCTGATCGGTGGCACGGCAGCGCAAACGGCAGCGAACCTGCAGGCGTTCCTCCAAGCCTCGGCTGACGTCAACATCAGCAAGTGCAAGTACTCGACCAACCTGGCCGTCACGACGGTCACGTATGCGTCGGTTGGCACGGCTGGCAACGCTTTCACGCTAGCCAAATCGTCGACTAACATCACAGTATCGGGCGCGACGCTGACGGGGGGCGTGAACGCTTCGACGGTCACGTATGCAACTTCGCCGGCGAGCGGTCAGGACGTTTCGACGCAGCTTGGTCTGGTGACGGGTGTTGCGTCCGCCCCGGCCAACGGCGTGAACGCTGAGCAGCCCGTTGATGCAGTGTCGGCAATGATCGGCTATGCCGGCACGCAGTTCCTCGGCGTCGCCTTTGCAGACACGACGGTCACAAACGTCCAGCATCTGGCTGTAGCGGCATTCATCGAAGCCGACCAGAAGCATCTGTACGGCGCGACGTCGCAAGAGCCTGCGGCGGTTGACCCGACGCAGACGAGTGATCTGGGCTACCAGATGACGCAGCTCGGCTACAAGTACAGCATCGTGCAGTATTCGAGCACGAGCCCCTATGCCGTCGCCTCGCTGTTCGGTCGCCTGTTGACCGTGAATTTCAACGGCAACCGCACGACGATCACGCTGATGTACAAGACGGAACCGGGCATCGTCGCCGAATCGCTGAACACGTCGCAGGCGAACGCACTGGACGCGAAGCGCTACAACTACTTCGTCAACTACGACAACTCGACGGCGATCGTCCAGACGGGCGTGACGCCGAGCGGCATTTTCATCGACTCGGTCTACAACGCGATCTGGTTCCGCAACCGCGTTCAGACGGACCTGTACAACGCGCTCTACCTGAGCCCGACGAAGATCCCGCAGACGGATGCGGGCAATCAGATTCTCGCCGGCACGATCGAATCGTCGTGCGCTGCTGCGGTGAACAACGGCTATCTGGCTCCGGGCGTCTGGAACTCGGCAGGCTTCGGCGCGCTGAATCAGGGCGACACGCTCTCGAAGGGCTATTACGTGTACGCCCCGCCGATATCGTCGCAATCGACGTCGGATCGTCAGGCGCGCAAGTCCGTGCCGTTCCAGGTGGCCGCGCTCGAGGCCGGCGCAATTCATTCGGTTGCCGTAACCGTCAACGTTTCTCGATAGGGTAGAACATGCCGAGCTATTCCTTTAAATCAGTCAACGCAACACTCGTCGGCCCGACTGGCTCGTTCTCGCTGGGCTACGGCTCAGCGAACGCCGAAGAAGGCATCGACATCGCCGCGGCTGGCGACAAGAACACCATGACGGTCGGTGCCGATGGCGAGGTGATGCATAGCCTGCACGCCGACAAGTCCGGCCAGATCACGGTGCGCCTGCTCAAGACATCGCCGCTCAATCAGAAGTTGATGGCGACGTATGACGCGCAGTCGCTGAGTGCGTCGCTGTGGGGCTTGAACCTCATTACCGTCACGAACATTGACAGCGGCGACGTGACGGTCGGTCGCAACTGCGCATTCAAGAAGAAGCCTGATATCGCCTACAAGAAGGACGGTGATGTCGTGCAGTGGGTGTTTGACGCCGGAAAAATCGATACGGTCCTCGGAACTTACTGAAAGTTTGCGTCGGCTTAGGGTAGCTCCTGAAAAGCGCTAGTCCAGCGCCTGCCGACGCTCCCTCACTGGACTATCTCTAAGGACACGAGATGTCTCTCGAATTTGAAATCGCCGGCCAGCGGTATCGTGCCGAAAAGCTTGACGCGTTCAAGCAGTTGCACGTCTCGCGCAAGATTGCCCCGATCATCCCGAAACTTCTGCCGATGTTCCTGAAGTTTGCGGAGAAGAAAGAAGCGCTTAAAGATGACTTGGCGGTAATGGCTGAAGCGTTTGAGCCTCTTGCGCAGGCGCTGGCAGAAATGCCCGATGCTGATTGCGAATACGTCTTCAATGCCTGCCTTGGCGTCGTAGCGCGACACCAGCAAGGCAACTGGGCTTCCGTCTGGTCTGGGGGCTCGCTGATGTTTGACGATATCGACATGGGCGTCATGGTTCAGATTGCCGCAAAGGTAATCTGGGACAGCCTCGGAAATTTTACGCGCGGCCTGTTCGCGAACGCAGCAGCGGGCCAGACTACGGCGTAGCGTGGGAATGTCTTCCTGACGGGCTGGACTGGCTCCTGCGCCCGGTAACCAAGCATATGTGTTTGTATGAGAGCTTGAAGACCGGCGCCGTCGATCTCGCCGACATTGCGCTCATGAACGAAGCACTTGATGTGCTCTCGGAAAACCAGCAGATCGCCCAACGCATAAACGAGAATCAGAATGGCCGGTAATGCTGAAATTCTGCGCGAGTTTTTGGTCTCACTCGGCTGGAAAATCGATGAGCAAGGCCAAAAGAAATTCACGGATAGTGTTGCTGCCGCCTCGCTGAAGGTCGCGGAGCTCGGCGTCGCAATTGCCGCTACTGCTGGCGCAGTCGTGGCGGGCGTAGCGAAAATCGCCGACCAGATGGAGGCGCTCTACTTCGCATCGCAGCGTACGGGCGCATCTGTCGCGAACATTCAGGCGCTTGGTTTTGCTGCTGCCCAGATGGGCTCGACGGCCTCTGCTGCTGCGGGCTCGCTCGAGAACCTGGCGCGTTTCATGCGCAACAGTCCGGGCGCATCGGGCCTGATTCAAAGCCTTGGCGTCCAGACGCAGGGGGCTAATGGGCAGCTTCGCGATACGACCGAAATCCTCGCGGACCTCGGCAAGCAATTCGCAAACATGCCCTACTACCGGGCGAATGCGTACGCGCAGGCGCTGGGTATCGACGAAAAGACCCTGATGGCATTGCGTCAGGGCATGGGCGAGTTCGGCGACGAATACCGAGACATGCTCGCGAAGGCCGGTCTGGACTCGCAGCAGGCCGCAGCGTCGTCGCACGAGTTCATGAATCAAGTGCGCTCGCTTGGTTCGGCGTTCGTGATTCTCGGACAGAAGATCGCTACTTCCCTGACCGGGAAGATGGGCGATTACATCAAGCGGTTCCGAGAAGGCATCGTCGACAACTTCGGTCGCATCGCCGATATCATCGCCAACGTCGTTAAGGGAGTCCTGTTCCTAGCTGACGTTATCAGCACGCTTGGCCTCCGTGCGATGCAGATCGTCGGCGGCATCATCGACTGGTTCAATAGCCTCGACGATGGCACGAAAAAGCTGATCGAAAGCGTTGGTGGATTGTTGGTCGCATGGAAATTGCTCAATGCGGGATTCGTGGCGACGCCATTAGGCAGGCTGGTGCTGCTCGGCACTGCGATCCTCGCCCTTTACGACGACTTCAAGGTCTGGAAGGAGGGCGGCAAGAGCCTGATCGACTGGTCGCGCTGGCTGCCCGATATCCAGCTCGCTCAGCGCCTGCTGCACACGATGGGCGAGCAGTTCACAGAATTGGGTGAAATCATCCATGCTGTGATGGATAAGCGATGGGCCGACCTCGGCACCCATGCTGCGAGGTTTGCCAAGTTGGCAATCGGCGGATGGAAAGACCTCTACAACACCATCAGAGGTCAGGTCGAAGGAGCGCCGGTCCCGGCCTCAAAGGCCGCCTCATCATCCGGTATCGCCAATTCCGCTTTCGGCGCATTGATTTCTAGGGGGGAAGGCGATTACAACAGCGTCAATCGCGGTGCGCGCGGCGGTTATAGGGCAGGCACTGAAGACTTGGGAAGCATGACCGTCGCCGAAGTAATGGCCGCCCAAAGATCGGGGAAATTCAACGCTGCCGGTCGCTATCAGTTGATCGGCGGCACCTTGTCCGATGCCGTCAAGGCAATGGGTCTGAAGGGTGATGAGAAGTTTGACAAGGGCACGCAAGATCGTATCTTTGAGCAATACCTTGTCAACAACAAACGCAAGGCGATCGGCGATTTCATTGCCGGCAGAAGCAATGACATCAAGGCCGCCATCAATGCGGCGGCACTGGAATGGGCTAGCGTTGCCGATCCCTCGACTGGAAAGAGCCATTACGCAGGCGTAGCCAACAACCTCGCATCTATTTCAGTTGATGACATGACGCGAGCCTTGCAGGCTTCGCGAGTGGGGGCGCGCAATCCATACGCAAATGAACAATTGGCCCTCTCGCCCGGAGAGAGTGTAGTCGGCGCATCGGATCAGGCTCCGGTGTCGATCAGCCAGAGCACGACGATTCATGTATCCGGTTCTGGCGATCCGCACGCGACGGCTCAGGCGGTAGCGCAGGCTCAAGGCGGCGTCAATCAGCGCCTTGTGCGTAACATGAAAACGGCGGCGCAATGAGTGGCTTTCTGCAAACCGGCATCGGGATCGCTGCCTCGCTTGGCGGCGAACTCGTCAGTGCTTTTTTTAGCCCGCGCCGGTCGATCAATTCGCAGCTCGGCTCGTTCTCTCTGTATGTGACGATCGAGGAACGGCACCACGACGAACTGGTGATCACCGATCACCCCGTCGAGCAAGGTGCCGCAATCTCCGACCACGCATATAAGAAACCCTCCGAACTGACGATGACGATCGGCTGGTCGAATAGTAGCCTGGCTTCTATCGGCACGCTTCAATTCGGCAACTACTCCCGCAGCACGTATCAAGACCTTCTGGATCTTCAGAAGTCGCGCACCCTGTTCGATGTTTCGACCGGGAAGCGCAGGTACTCGAACATGCTCATCCAGTCGCTGAGCACGACGACCGACGCCAAGACTGAAAACTCACTGATCGTCACGCTTCATTGCCGCGAGGTCATCATCGTTCAGACGACGACCACGCAGCTTCAGCCAGCGGCGAATATGGCGAGCCCGCAGAAGACGGCGGGAACGTCGAATACCGGCACGAAGCAGCCGCAGGCGACGACGACTAGCCTGCTTTACCGACTAGCGAACTGATGTCCTCTAAATTCGAAATCCCGCTGACGCCCATCCCTCAAACGTTCCTCGTCTCGCTGGTCGGCGTCCAGTATCAGTTCACGCTGCAATGGCGGGACGCGACGAACGGTGGATGGGTTCTGGATATCGCGGATGCAAGTGGCAACCCCCTGGTGAGCGGAATTCCGCTGGTGACAGGCGTCGACCTCCTCGCGCAGTACAAGTACATGGCCTTCGGCTTTGAATTGTGGGCGCAGACGGACGCCGCTGATGCTCCGCCGACCTATACAAATCTCGGCACACAAAGCCATTTGTACGCGATCACCGCTTAAAGGTGAAATCCCCGTTGCTCTGCTGGGCTGATTGCTCCATATCGACGCAACCCTCCAGCGCTGCATAGGATCCGGTGTAATGCGCGATGCGCTGGCAATAATTGCGGGTCTCGGTAGAGAGGGAATCCCACACCGGCTTGACATGATTGTAGGCGGCCTGCTCATTCTCAAAGCAGCCCTGCTTGACCATCTGTGACGATGCGCCACCCATACTGGATATGCGTGCGCAATAGGATTTCACGTCGTAATCTGGCATTTCGGCATGGGCGAGCACTGGCAGTACCAGCAAGACAGCGGCGATCTTTTTCATTTGGTTCCTCGGTTGGTGGGTTTCGATGACGGCTCAATTTATCAGGAAAGTCAGTCTCGTCGTTGGCGATTCTGGCACGCAAGGCCTTGATCTATCTGAGTTGCATATTCGCTTTACGATATGGTGCGCCACAATCCAGAGTCCCAAGCACACAGTCATTCGCGTCTACAACCTCAGTGACGCCACCGTGAACCAGATGCAAAAGGAGTTCACTAGGGTTTTCCTGAGTGCGGGGTATGGTAGCGATGACGTTGCACAGATTTTTAGCGGCTCGATAAAGCAGATCCGGCGCGGGCGTGAGAATGCCACTGACACATTCGTGGACATCATCGCGGCGGATGGCGACACGGCTTACAACTTCGCGACGCTCAACGCGACACTAGCCGCTGGCTGGACTGCGACTGATGTCTATAACGCGATCCTTCTATCACTTAAGCCTTACGGTGTCACGGCAGGATATGCGCCCACGTTCCCGCCAACAAAGGGGACTCGTGGGAAATCGATGTACGGCATGACGCGCGACTTTCTGCGTGAGCTAGTCAACTCAGTCGGATCGTATTGGTCCATTCAGGACGGCAGACTCAACATCATCCCGATTTCTGGATACATCCCCGGCCCCGCGCAGGTGGTAACCGATAAAACCGGGATGATCGGCGTTCCGACCCAGACAGTGGATGGAATCATCGTCAAGTCTTTGCTGAACCCGAACATCATTCCGGGCGGGCGAATCCAGATTGATAACGCGAGCGTGCAGCAGATTCAATTCGATGTCTCGTATGGCGCGGTCAACAACTTTTACGATCCGAACAACGCCAGCAAAAACACCGGGCTAGACGCCGATGGACTGTATAAGGTCTACGCCCTCACGATGACCGGCGACACGCGCGGACAGGCCTTCTACAGCGATATGATTTGCGCAGCGGTCAACGGTACTGCGCCGCTAACATCGAACTACACAAACGCGGTGGCAAGTGGATCCTAGAGAGCGTTTTGATGACCCGGAGGAAGCGCTCCGCGTCGCGATGGAAGGCATGCGATCCGGCCTGTGGACCGCCATGCCTGGAATCATCCAGTCCTTCAGCGCATCGGCCGTCACAGCGACGGTGCAGATGGCAATCAAAGGCATCGTTCAAGATCAGGCTGGCAAATCTCAGTTCGTAAATCTGCCATTGCTGGTTGACGTGCCGGTTTTCTTCCCGCGTGGCGGAAATTGCACGCTCACTTTCCCAGTGGCGAAGAACGACGAATGCCTAGTCGTGTTTGCTTCGCGCTGCGTGGATGGATGGTTTCAGTCGGGCGGCATCCAGGCACCATTGCAGCCACGCATGCACAGTATGAGCGATGGCTTTGCACTTGTTGGCTTCTTCAGTCAGGCAACCAAGATTTCTGGCATCAGCACGAGCACGGCGCAACTCCGCAGTAACGACGGTTCAACCTATGTTGAAGTCAATCCCTCTGGGCAGATCGTCAATGTGGTTGCGCCTGGCGGGATGACCGTCACGACGCCGACCTTCACCGTGACGGGCGTCATCAACGTGCAGAACGTGAACGGCGCGACGAATGCGGGGACCATCACTGGAAGCCTCAACGCGACTGGCACGGTTACCGGCCAGACGGACGTTGTTGGCGGCGGCAAGTCGCTTAAGTCGCATACGCATACCGCACAAGGCGCTACTGCGGTTACAACGGCACCGAACTGACGGCAGCATTTACTTCGTATTTCGAATAAAATAGTTTTGTCGCGGCTAGGTTAGCTCCCGAAAGCAGGCATCCTGATCCTGTTGCCGCGACCCCTTCTATCAGGCAGTCATTGCAGGAATGACAATGCAAAAAGAGCAAGACAAGTCGTATTACGTCTACATCCTTTGTCGCGAAGACGAAATGACGCCGTTTTACGTCGGCTATGGGAAAGGCAGTCGTTGGACGGCGCACGAACGTCGCGCTAAGCCTGGCGGAACGCACAAAGACAATATCATCTGGGGGATGAAAAGTCGCGGCATCAAAGTCCCGAAATTCAAGGTGGCAGAGGGATTAACAAAGGAAGTCGCGATTGCAATGGAAATTGAAATCATCGCCTTGATCGGAAGGGAGCCGAATGGTCCGCTCGCCAATATTTGCAGCGGCGGCGAAGGCGCCCCAGATCTTCCGCCCGAAACCCGTGCGCGCATGACGGAGATGCAGAAGTTGCGCTATCAAGATCCCGCCGTTAGAGCAGCACATGGCGAGGCGATCAAGCAAGGATGGGCTACGCCGGGCTCAAAAGAGTATCAAAGTGAGCGAGCCAAACGTCAAATGGCTGACCCTGAGTCGCGGAGGCGTCTCAGCGAACAGGCCAAAAAGATGTGGGCCGATCCTGAGACGCGTGATCGGATGCTTTCGGCGCGATGGACGGATGAGCAGCGAAAGGCAAACGCCGAAAGGCTGCGGCGCCTATCCGAAACCATATCTCTGAGCACCCGCGAGAAAATGAGCATCGCCCGCAAGCGCTATGCGGCCATTCCAGAAAACTCCAAGGCTTACGGCGAGGCAATCAGCAAAGCCCTATCAACGCCGGAAATTCGGTCGAAGCTTAGCGAATCTGCCCGGAATAGATGGAATGCAAGGCCGAAAGAGGAGCAAGCTGCCATCGCCGAAAAGATGAGGCGTATGCACACAGATCCTGAAATAAAGCGAAAGAGCATAGAGTCGAAAAAGAAAATCTGGGATGACGCAAGGCGCGAACGCTATCGAGAGATCGGCAAGAAAGCGGCGCAGGCCAGATGGGGCAACCGAAAGACAGAGGTGGAAATTGCGTGTCAGGAAAATGACGTCTGATGGGGACTACATTTGGGGCCATCAGCAAAACGACTTCTGGCTCAACGCCCCGGATGGCGTCGCGCAAGCGGTCCTGACTCGACTCCGGCTATTCGTGGGCGAGTGGTACCTCGACGTGACAGACGGCACGCCCTGGACGACGCAAGTCCTCGACAAGTACACGCAGGACCAATACGACGCGGCCATCCGCGATCGCATTCTCGGCACTCCCGGCGTTGTGCAGATCACGAGCTATTCCAGTTCCGTCAATAAGACGACTCGCACGCTGACTGTCACGGCGACGATTAACACGCAGTACGGCACAACGACTCTTTCGACGACGATATGACCATCACTTCCGTTGCGCCGGTCATTAGTGCGACCGGGATTAGTGCGCCGGCCTTCTCAGATGTGCTCGCGTATGTTTTGCAGCAGTACAAAAACATATACGGGTCGGATGTCTATCTCGGCAATGATTCGGCTGACTACCAGTTCCTGTCGGCTGGCATCGCGACGCCGATCAACGATCTGAACGCCGCGATCATCTCGACCTACAACGCCTATTCGCCCGCCACGGCGCAAAACGCGAACCTTTCGAGCGTCGTCAAGATCAATGGCCTTGCGCGCAACATCCCGACCAACTCGACGGTCGACCAGATCATCGTCGGTCAAGCAGGAACGCCGATCGTTAATGGCGTGACGCAAGATGCCAATCAGAACAAATGGAGCCTGCCGGCGCTTGTGACGATCCCGCCGAGCGGCACGATCACGGTAACGGCGACTTGCCAGACTCCTGGGGCGATCCAAGCCGGCATCGGCACTGTCAATATCATTGCTACGCCCACGTTCGGTTGGCAGTCGGTCACGAACGCCAGTGCGGGGAACGCTGGCGCTCCGGTCGAAACGGATTCGCAGCTCAAGGCGCGTCAAGCGGTATCGACCGCGCTGCCCTCGCGCACGGTTTTGGAAGGCACGGTCGGAGCCGTCTGGGCCGTGACGGGCGTCACGCGTGTGACTCCGTACGAGAACGACACGAGCACGACGGATGCGAACGGCATACCCGGCAACAAGATTTACATCGTAGTCGAAGGCGGCGATTCGACGGCGATTGCGAACGCGATCGCATCGAAGAAAACACCGGGGACTGGCACCTACGGCACGACGACCATTACGGTCACGGATGTCTACGGCATCGCTCACGCCATCAACTTCTATCGCCCGACCTACGACGCGATCACGTGTGCGATCACGATCAAGGCGCTGACAGGCTACACATCGACGGTAGGCACGGCGATTCAGAATGCGGTGGCCGCGTACGTCAACTCAGTCGCGATCGGCGGCGCCCCAGGCGGTACGGTCGAATGGGATTCGGCGATGGCGGCGGCGAAGGGCGTGTCTGGCAGCAACACATTCCGTATCACGTCATTCACGCTCAGCGGCCCGGGCGGCGCGGGCACGCCCGACGTGCCATTGGCGTTCAACCACGCAGGACAGATTCTGACGGCTTCATCCGCCGTAACGATCACGGTGACGTAAATGGCGGCATCCTCTGATTACACTTCGCTCATCACATCGGAGCATTCGAGCAAGCCTCGTTTCTCGGCAATGGTCGCGGCAGTCGCCCAGTGTTTCGCTGATCAGATCAACGTCATGCAGTCGATCCCGGCTGCGTTCGACCTCGATCAGGCGATCGGCGTGCAGCTCGACGCGGTGGGCCTATGGGCTGGCATCACGCGCCAGGTTGCGACGCCGCTGAGCGTCT
>Ga0306920_100013127_pt1 | contig 11267 bp, 6 predicted proteins | sample flu12Cox44000170_FD_204666 | JGI IMG/M metagenome (GOLD analysis project Ga0306920, IMG submission 204666) | Lab enrichment of tropical soil microbial communities from Luquillo Experimental Forest, Puerto Rico - flux4day.12C.oxic.44.000.170 (v2)... | ecosystem: Environmental > Terrestrial >...
GGCGCGCGCGCTTCCAGCGCCCGCCCGCGCGCGTATAGCGCAACCGGTCGTGCATGCGGTCGGGGCGGCCCTGCCAGAACTCGACCGCGTCGGGCACGAGCCGGAGCCCGCCCCAGTGGGGCGGCCGTGGCACCGGGCCGCGTTCGAACCGGGCTCGCGCTGCGGCGAGGCTCCGGTCCAGCGCGGCGCGCGAGGCCACGACGCGGCTCTGCTGCGACGCCCACGCGCCGAGCTGCGCGCCGCGCGGCCGCGTGGCGAAGTAGGCGTCGGACTTGGCGGTGGGAACGAGCTGGACCCGGCCCTCCACGCGCACCTGGCGGTGGAGCTCCGGCCACCACAGCACGACCGCGGCGTACGGGCGGCCCGCGAGCTCGCGTGCCTTCGCGCTCCGGAGGTTCGTGTAGAACGTGAGCCCGCGCGCGTCCGCCTCCTTGAGAAGCACCATCCGGGCGCGCGGCTTGCCGCGCGTATCAATCGTCGCGAGCGTCATGGCGTTCGGCTCCAGGAAGCCGTGACGCAGCGCATCCCGGAGCCATCGGCTGAGAAGCGGAAGCGGCGCGCTCGGTGCGCGCGACTCGAGCAACACGGGCCCGCGGTACTCGCGGCGCACCTTGGCGAGCGTCATGGCGCGAGCGTAGCGGCGCCGGCGACCGCGCGCGAATCTAGAACCGGATGCTCAGGCTCCCGGCGACCAGGTCGTCCACGAGCGCCTCGACGCCGAACGGGTGACGCCGCGTCCGCTGGAACGCGAGCTTCGCGCGCACGTCCTGGGTCACGCGGTAGCCGAGCACGCCCTCGTACCGATCCACGTCGTCGTCCCACGGCCGCGTCACGGCAGCGCTGGTGGTGACGTCGGAGTAGCGCAGCGTCTCGCCGCGCGCCGCGAGCCAGGCGCCGTCCGGGAGCGTCCAGCGCGCCTCGGCGTAGCCTCCGTTCACCTCGAGCGTGCCCGTGAACACGGTTTCCCAGCGCCGCCGCACGCCTTCGCCGCGCAGCTCGAACGGCCCGTGCAGGAACTCGGCGTCGGCCATGACCGTGGTCTCGTGGTAGTCGCGCACCGCCTCCCCGGGACGGAGGACGGTCGCATACCACGCCGGCATCCACGTGCCGTCCGCGCCCGAGACGCCCAGGCGGATGCCGGGCGTGGGCACGAGGCCGAGGCGCCCGAGATATGTGTTGCCGGGCGTGTTGTCGGGCCCTGGTGACGGCCAGCCCGGCGAGCCCTGCACCACGCCGAGCGAGAACTCGAGCGGGCGCTGCGAGCCCACGATCACCGCGCCCACGTCCCACCAGCGCTCGTCGACGATCGGCAGGTAGGGATGGTCCGCGTCGTTCAGGAACTGCCCGGTCCCGGCCTTCGCCACCTGCGCGTCGACGCTCATCGCCGGGAACCCCCAGGCGAGGCTCGTGCGGTACTGGTAGATGAGTGGCGTGCCGATGAACGAGCTCACGTCCGAGTACGTGCGCGGCGCGTACGTGCCGATCGGCCACGGGATCTTGCCCGCCTCGAGCGAGAGGTCGCGGTCGAGCCACGGCGTCCACAGCGCGTACGCACCGTCGGCGCGGATCCTTCCCATGCCTTCGTGCAGGATGGTCTGCACGTGGAGCTCGAGGTTCGGCGACAGCCGGGCGTCGAGGAAGAGCCGCAGCCGGTAGGGATCGAAGTTCGAGTCGCCGAACGTGAGCCGGTTGAGCGAATCACCCATCACCGACGACACGAGTCCCAGGTCCAGGAGCCCGTGCACCTTCACGTCGGGCGCAGCACCCGCCACGGCCGGGAGCACCGCGAGCCACGCGAGCACGCGCGCCACGGCCCGCGTCACGCGCCTCATTCCACCCACGCACCTCATGCGGCCCTCCCCAGCTCCTCGCCACTCGCCCGTGCGCCGGGGAATAGCATCGTGAACACGCTGCCGCGGCCCTCCTGCCCGTCCACGAGCAGTCGCCCGCCGTGCGCCTCCACCACGCGGCGCACGAGCGCGAGGCCGAAGCCCATGCCGGCGACGTTGAACTCGAGACCGGTCGCGGTGTGGTGGTGCCGCGAGTCGTGGGGCACGTATGCCTCGTCCAGCAGCCGGGCCCTTGCCTCGTCCGAGAGCCCGATGCCCGTGTCGCGCACCTCGATCCAGAAGTCCTGGCCGCTTGCCACCGCGCGCACGGTCACCGAGCCGCCGTCGGGCGTGAACCGGATGCCGTTGCGGATCAGCGCGTCGAGCGCGTGCATCACCTGGTTGCGGTCGAGGATCGCCTGGCGCGAGTCCGGGTCGGTCTCGACCGCCAGCGACACGTGCCGGCCCGGGGCGGCGGCCGTGGCCTCGCGCATCGCGTCGGCGAGCAGCCCCTCGACGTCGCAGAGAGTCGGCGCGGGCGGTCCCTCGCTGCCGTCGCTCTGCGACATGCGCGTGGCGGAGACGGCGATCTTCTCCAGCGAGTGGCAGGCGCGGCCGATGGCGTCCAGGCCCTCCAGGAACGCCGGCGTGCCGGCCTTCACGAACTCGCCGCGGAACAGGTCCTCCCAGCCGCGGATGATGCTGATGGGCGTGCGCAGCTCGTGCGAGGCCACGGCGATGAACTCGCTCTTCGCGCGCGCCACCTCCTGCAGGCTGCGCACGTACGTGCGCTGCCGCCGTCGCATGTGGTCGAAGCGCGTGGCGAGGTAGCCCATCTCGTCCTCGCGGTCGCGGTCGATCGGCACGTCCCATTCGCCGCGCTCCATGGCCGATGCCGCGGTGACGAGCTGGCGGATGGGGTACGTGATGTGGCCGGCGATGAACAGCGACGCCAGCGTGACGGCCGCGAGCAGCAGCAGGCCCAGCTCGACCAGGTGCCCGCGCACCGAGCGCAGGAATTCGGTCTCGGCCTCGAGCGAGCGCTGCAGCACGTACACCTGGCTCGTGGGGTCCGCCGCCATCGGCACCGGGCGCACGTACGCGATCCAGCCGCCGTCGTGGATGGGCCGCGACCCCGGGAGCAGCGGCCCGGCCGAGACGCGGCGCGCCACCTCGCGGTCCTCGGGCTCGTTGAGCGTGGTGCGCGTGATGTGCCGGTCGGAGAGGAACGTGACCTCGCTGCTCGTGAGCTCGCGCAGCCTCGCCGCCAGCGCACCGCTCACCTCGCGCCCGAGCAGCAGCGCGCCCACGACCCGGTCGTCCGCCACCACGGGCGTGCCGACGAGCAGCACCTGGGCGCCGCGCTCCGAGACGGCGCGCTTCTCGGCGCGGCCCGCGAGCGCGGAGTTCACGAGCGTGTCGCGCCCGATCGCCATCGTCATGCGGCCCACCGAGGCCACCACGTCGCCGCGGCGGTCCACGATCTCGAACACGTCCGGGTGCGCGAGCTGCTGGAAGTCCTGCGCCACGCCCGCGACCGTGGCGAGGAACTCGCGGTCGTGGCGGGCGTGCGGCAGCGCCAGCACCGAGAAGAAGCGCGGGTCGCGCACGATCACCGCGCCCGTCACGGACAGCTCGGTGGCGCTCGCCGAGAGCATGTTCTCGAACAGGTCGGAGGCGCGGCGCAGATCGCCGGCCAGGTCCTCCTCGCTGCGTGCGGAGACGCCGCGGTCCACGAACCACAGCGTGGCCGCGGCCAGTGCCAGCAGCGGCAGCGCCGTGAGGAGCAGGATCTTCCAGCGCAGGCCGACGCGGAGCATTAGAAGCTCACGTCCAGCAAGACGTCGCCCGAGGCAGGCACATCGATCTCGAGATCGCGCGCGGGGAAGTCCGGGTGCCAGGCGCGCACCCGGTAGCGGCCTGGAGGCAGACCCGCGAGCTCGAAGCTGCCGTCGGCCGCGGGCCGTGCCCAGTGGTGGTTCGGCACCACGAGGATGAACGCGGCCATGTTGCTGTGGATGTCGCAGAACACGTTCACCTGTCCCGGCCGCGGGAACTTGATCGAGCGTGACTGCCCGCGCGGGTACTTGCCGAGGTCGAACCGGCGCGGCGGCGAGACGCTGAAGACGTTGTGGTAGATCGGGTCCAGGTTCGGGAAGTCGACCGTGCCGCCAGCCGGGACCACGACCACGCGCGGGTCGAACGCCTGTCCCTTCTGTGCGAGCTTCGGGTGTGGTACGGGCGGCGGGTCGTGGTCGTCCGCGACCGAGTCCACGTAGATCACCGCATCCGTCACCAGGCCGCGCGGCGGCCGATCCGGCTTGGGAAGGCTCGCGGCGCGACCGGCGTAGGGCTTGAACGGCACCTCCGCCGGCGGGGCAGGCGGGACCGTCACGCGGCCGTGGATCGCGCCGGCATGTGCCGGCGCGGCAAGCGTGAGCAGGACTGCGAGCGTGAGCGAACGTCGCTGCATCGCGTCTTCCCTGAGCGGTGGACGAGAAGCCGGGTCCCCGGAGTTATCGACCGCCGGAAACGCGCGCTGCACGCTGGGTTACGGCGCCACGAGGCCTGAGAAGTCGCTGGAAGTCTGATATCCAACGCAAAGGACCCGAGCCAGTTAGCCATGGTCCTTCACGTGGGCAGCGAGGGGCTCAGCGGTACGCGGGCAGCCCCGTCACCGCCTCGCCGAGCACGAGCGTGTGGATGTTGTGCGTGCCCTCGTACGTGTACACCGACTCGAGGTTGCACATGTGGCGCATCACCGGGTACTCGGCGGTGATGCCGTTCGCGCCGAGGATGTCGCGCGCCTCGCGCGCGATCTCGAGCGCGATCTCGCAGTTGTTGCGCTTCGCCAGCGAGACCTGCGCCGGCGTCACCGTGTCGCGCTCCTTCATCCGGCCGAGCTGCACGCACAGGAGCTGGGCCTTGGTGATCTCCGTGAGCATCTGCGCGAGCTTCGCCTGCACCAGCTGGTACTGCCCGATCGGCTTGCCGAACATGATGCGGCTCTTCGAGTACTCGGCGGCGGAGTGGAAGCACGCCATGGCGGCGCCCACGACGCCGAACGCGATGCCGAAGCGGGCCTGCGTGAGGCAGCCGAGCGGGCCCTTCAGTCCCTCGACGTTCGGCAGCAGCGCGGTCTCGGGCACGTGCACGTCCTGGAGGATCAGCTCGCTCGTCACCGAGGCGCGCAGCGAGTGCTTGCGCTTCTGCTCGGGCGCCGAGAACCCCTTGGTCTTCGTGTCGACGATGAAGCCGCGGATCGAGTCCTTCCCGCTCGCCTCGTCCTTGAGCTTCGCCCACACGATCGCCACGTGCGCCATGGTGCCGTTCGTGATCCACATCTTGGCGCCGTTCAGGACGTAGCCGTCGCCGACCTTCTTCGCGCGCGTGATCATGCCGGCCGGGTCGCTGCCGTGGTCCGGCTCGGTGAGGCCGAAGCAGCCGATCAGCTCGCCCTTCGCCATCTTCGGCAGGTAGTTCAGGCGCTGCTCCTCGGAGCCGTACGCGTAGATCGGGTACATGACGAGAGAGCCCTGCACCGATGCGAACGAGCGCAGGCCCGAGTCCCCGCGCTCCAGCTCCTGCATCGCCAGGCCGTACGCCGTGGCCGACACGCCGGCGCAGCCGTACTTCTCCGGGAGCGACGCGCCGAGCAGCCCCATCTCGGCGAGCTCCGGGATGACGTCGGTGGGGAAGTAGGCCTTCTCGTATGCGTCTTCGATCAGCGGCAGGTAGCGCTCCTCGACCCAGTCGCGCACGTGGCCGCGGATCTGGATCTCGTCCTCCTGGAGCAGCGAGTCGATCTCGTAGAAATCCACTCCGGTGAAGCGGGGCATGGAGGCTCCGGGAAGGGGAGGGCACCGGCGCGTGGCCCGTGCGTCGGGCGACGTAGGACGCGGCTCGAGTCCGGGACGGGTCCTCCGCGGGACCGACCGGGTCCGGCGCGAAGGTGGGCCGTGGGGTGAAGGCGGGGCGGAGTATAGGCGGCGCTCCCGACGCCCACAAACCTGGCGGATTCCGCTTCGAGCACGCGGGCGCCCTCGTTATCATCGTGCCGCATCCGCCCGCACATCTCGCCCCGACGTCCGGGAGGTCTCCCCATTCGCGCTCGCCAGCGGATCGCTCGGCCCTGGCCCGGTGCCGTCCGGGCCGCGTCCACGCTGTGGCTCGCCGCCGCCTGCGCGTGCGTCGGGACCCACGGGGCCCGCGCCACCGTGGACGCGAGCGTCTGGGTGACGAACGGCGCGGTCGGCGCGATCGTCGCCGACGGCCGCACGCTGTTCGTGGGCGGCGCCTTCACGCGCGTCGGACCGGCGAGCGGCGGCGGCGTTCCCATCTCCGCGAGCACGTTCGCGCCACCCGCGGGTTTCCCGCGCGTCGTCGGTAGCGTCACCGCGGTGGCGCCGGACGGCGCAGGCGGCTGGTACATCGGCGGCCAGTTCACATCCGTGGGCGGTGTTCCGCGCCAGAACCTCGCGCACATCACCGGCGGGCTCGCGGTCGATTCGTGGAGCCCGAGCGTCGACGCCCTGGTGCTGGCGATCGTGGTGACGCCGGCGGACGTGATCCTCGGAGGAACGTTCACGACCGTGAACGGGCTCGCGCGGCCGAGGCTGGCGCGCCTCTCGCGAACGACCGGGCAGCCGAACTCGTGGGTGCCGGCTCCCGACGATCGCGTCTCGTCGCTCGCGGCCGACGGCACCACGCTCTACGTTGCGGGCGCGTTCACCACCGTCGCGCTCGCGCCACGGGCGGGCCTCGCTGCGTTCACGCTGGCGACCGGCGCGCTCACGACCTGGGATCCCGCGGCCACGACGATCTCGCCGCCGCTCGCGGTCGAGACGCTCGCGCTGGCGAACCGCGTGGTGTACGTCGGCGGCGACTTCGACCACATCGGCGGCCAGGAGCGAGCCGGCTCCGCCGCGCTGCTCCCGGGCTCCGCCGCCGCAACCCGCTGGAATCCATCGCTCGGCTTCCCGCTCGACGTCACCCGGCTCCTCCCGCTCGGCGACCGCATCGTGCTCGCGGCCGATTTCACGTCGCCCGGCGTGGGGCTCGCGGCTGTCGATACCGCGACAGGAGCCGTGTTCCCGTATTGGACGCCGACGCTCTACCCGCTTCCGGGCTCGACCGGCCGCATCCGCGCGCTCGCGGCGCTCGACGGTCGCGTCGCGGTCGGGGGCTCGTTCGCCGCCGACATCCTCGAGGGCGTCTTCACCGGGGACTTCGCCGTGTTCGACACCGCGAGCTCGGTGCCGCTCGTGGCGCCCGAGCCGCCGAGCGACGTCTGGGCGCTCGCACGCCAGGGCGCTACGCTGTTCGTCGGCGGCCAGTTCACGACGTTCAGCCGGACGGCGTGCAGGAACCTGGTTGCGATCGACGCCGTGACCGGCCAGGCGTCCGCGTGGACGCCGGACGCGACCGAGGAGAGCGTGAACAGCGGCCTGGGGAGCGTGAGCGCGCTCGCCGCCGATTCGTCACGCGTGTACGCGGTGGTGACGTTCACGGATCCGCAGAGCGGTGTGCCGCGCTCGCACGTGCGCGCGTTCTCGCGCGCCAACGCCGGGCTCCTGTGGCAGGCGGAGTGCGACCGGGTGGTGAGCGCGCTCGCGCTCCGCGCCGGCGTGCTCTACGCGGGCGGCGCGTTCGACTCGCTCGCCGGCCCGCGGCAGAACCTGGCGGCGCTCGATGCCGCGACCGGCGCGCTCACGCCCTGGGCGCCGGCGCCGAACGGCGCGGTGCGTGCGCTGCTGGCGATGCCCGCGGCGCTCGCGATCGGTGGTGACTTCACCGGCGTCGGCGTCCAGTCGCGTGCGCGCCTCGCCCAGCTCGACTACGCGAGCGGCGCGCCCGCGAGCTGGAACCCCGGCGCCGACAACACGGTGTGGGCGCTCGCCGGCGCGGGCTCGACGCTGTTCGCGGGCGGGGACTTCGCGCACGCGGGTGGCCTGGTGCGCGCGCGCGTGGCCGCGCTCGATCTCGGCGGCAACGCGGCGCTGCCGTGGAACCCCGGCGCCGACGGCACGGTGCGCGCGCTCGTCGCCGACGGCGCGAACGTCTACGCGGGCGGCGCCTTCCTCCTGTTCTCGGGCCAGCCGATGGGGCGCTTCGTTCGCGTCAGCGCCGTGACCGGCGCGCCGCTCGCCTGGGGCGCCCAGGCGAACGGCCCGGTGAACGCGCTCGCGCTCGCCAACGCGCACATCTTCATGGGCGGCGCGTTCAGCGCCGTCGACCGCGAGCCCGTGTCGGGCCTGGCCGGCGTGTTCGACCCGACGCAGCTCGCGGTCGAGCCGCCCGCCGCGCCGCCTTCCGGGCGAATCGCGGTCGGACCGTCGCCGCTTCGCGGGAGCGGCCAGGTGAGCTTCACGCTGGACCACGACGCGCCTGTGTGGCTGCGCGTCTTCGACGTGAGCGGCCGCGTCGCGCGCACGCTGATCGGCGGTGAGCCGCGCCGCGCTGGCCGACAGCGGGTGGAGCTCGATCGCGCGGGGCTTCCGCCGGGCGTCTACCAGCTCCACCTCGAGGCGGGCGGCACGCGGACGTCGGCGCGGTTCGTCGTCGTACCCTGAAGGGGCCGCGCGTCGAGGCGAGCGAGCCGGCGTTGCGACGACGGACCAAGCCGGCGTAGGGTCGAGCGTCATGTGGTCCCTCATGACCCCGCACCCGAGGATCCGCCCATGGTCTTCCGCCCCCTCCTCCAGCCCGCCGGCATCGGCGGCCGCGTCGCGCGCTTTGCAGCCTCGCTGGCCGGCCTCCTGCTCGTGAGCGCCATCCCCGACGGTTTCGACGCGCACGCCGGAACGCCCGGGACGGGCCGCGCCGGCGCCACGCGCTCCGTGGTCTACGCGAAGCACGGCATGGTCGCGTGCGCGCAGCCGCTCGCGGCGCAGGCCGGGCTCGAAGTGCTGAAGGCCGGCGGCAGCGCGGTGGACGCTGCGATCGCCGTCAACGCCTGCCTCGGGCTCATGGAGCCGACGTCCAACGGCATCGGCGGCGACATGTTCGCGATCGTCTGGGACCCGAAGACGAGGAAGCTCCACGGGCTCAACGCGTGCGGTCGCTCGCCGCTCAACTTGAAGGCCGGGCAGATCCCGCCGGATTCCGACGGCACCATCCCGCTCTACTCGCCCTATTCGTGGAGCGTGCCCGGCACGGTCGACGGGTGGGCGGAGCTGCACGCCAAGTTCGGCAAGCTGCCGCTCGCACGCGACCTGGCGCCGGCGATCTCGTATGCGGACGAGGGCTTCCCCGTGTCGCCGGTCATCGCCGGCGACTGGGCGCGAGGGGCGGAGCGCATGAAAGACAAGCCCGGCTTCGCCGCCGTGTTCATGCCCGGCGGACATGCGCCCGCGGAGGGCGAGATCTTCAAGAACCCGGCGCTGGCGCAAACGTTGCGCTTGATCGCGCAGAAGGGCCGCGACGCCTACTACAAGGGCGCGATCGCGCAGGAGTTCGTGCACTACTCGAGTTCGGTGGGCGGCTTCTTCACGCTCGAGGACTTCGCGAAGCACCACTCGGAGTGGGTGGATCCGGTCAGCACCGATTACCACGGCTACACGGTGTGGGAACTGCCGCCGCCGGGCCAGGGTATCGCGGCGCTCCAGCTCCTGAACGTGCTCGAGAACTTCGACCTGAAGGCGATGGGTCGGAACTCGGCCGACTTCTGGCACGTGATGACCGAGGCCAAGAAGGTTGTGTTCGCCGACCGCGCCCGCTACTACGCCGATCCCGAGTTCACGAGCGTTCCCGTGGCGCAGCTCCTGTCCAAGGCGTACGCGAAGGAGCGCGCCGAGCTCATCGACATGAAGCACGCGGCGCAGACCGACCTGCCGGGCGAGCCCGCGGCGTTGAATCGCCGCGAGACGACGTATTTCTGCACCGCCGACGCCAGCGGCATGATGGTGTCGATGATCCAGAGCAACTACACAGGCTTCGGCAGCGGCTATGCCATCCCCGCGCTCGGCTTCGGCATCCAGGACCGCGGCAACCTCTTCGACCTGAAGCCAGGGAGGCCCAACTCGTACGCGCCCGGCAAGCGGCCGTTCCACACCATCATCCCCGCGTTCATGAGCAAGGACGGCGCGCCGGTGATGGCGTTCGGCCTGATGGGCGGCGACATGCAGCCGCAGGGCCACGCGCAGATCGTGGTGAACCTTGTGGACTTCGGCATGAACCTGCAGGAGGCGGGCGACGTCATCCGCTTCCACCACACGGGCTCGAGCGAGCCCACGGGCACGGTGATGACCGACGGCGGCGTCCTGCACATCGAGGACGGGCTCCCGGAGAGCGTGCTCGCCGAGCTCAAGCGCCGCGGCCACGTGCTGAAGAGCGAGCCCGTCGGCGCCTATGGCGGCTACGAGGCCATCTGGCGCGATCCCAAGACCGGTGTGTACTCGGGCGCCACGGAGCGGCGCAAAGACGGCTGCGCGCTGGGCTACTGAGCCGCGGCTGAGCCGCCTCGCGGCCTGGGCGCTGGCCCCGCCGCTGCTCGCGGCGTGGCTCGCGGCGCCCGCCGAGGCGAGTCCCGCCGCCACGGTGGCGGCGCACACGTGGACCACGGTGCGCACGCCTCACGTCGAGGTGGTCACCGACGCCACGCGCGCTGTCGCGCTCCGCGTGGCGCTCCGCCTCGAAGACCTGCGCCAGGCGCTCGCCGTGCTGCTGCCGCCGCTCGTCGTCGACGCCTCGCCGGTGCAGGTGATCGTGTTCCGCGACGCGTCGCTCGCGCGCGCCTACGCGCCTTCCTGGCGCGGGCTCCAGGACGACGTCGCCGGCTTCTACCACGCCGGGCCCGACCGCCGTCGGCTGCTGTTCGTGGACGACGTGGACGATCGGGGCCGCACGCCGAGCGTGGCCCAGCACGAGTACGTCCACAGCCTGCTCGACGTCGCGTACCCGGAAGCTCCGCTGTGGTTGAACGAGGGGCTCGCCGAGTACTTCAGCACGTTCACGGTCGACGGCGGCCGAGCGCGCGCCGGCGCGCCCCTGTCGGCGCACGTGGACTGGCTCGATGCGCACGACCTGTTGCCGCTTTCCCAGCTGTTCGCGGTCACGCAGGTCTCGCCCGACTACCACGAGGGGGACCGCCGCGGCACGTTCTACGCCGAGTCGTGGGCGCTCGTGCACGTGCTGCTCTCCGGGCCCGAGGCCGACGTCGACCAGCTCGGGCGCGTGATCGTCGCCTGCCGCGACGGTGCGCCCTTCGAGACCGTGTTCGCGCGCGAGTTCGGGAGCGAGCAGGCCCTGCGCGAACGGCTGCACGGTCAGCTCGAGCAGGGGAGGTGGGAGGAGCACGTGTGGGAGCAGCCGGCCGCATCGGGCGCCGCGGAGCCGCGCGTGCGCGAGCGCACGCCGGCCGCCGGCGTGCTCGGCTCGCTCGCGCTCGAGCTCCTGTCGCGCCCGGTGGCGCAGCGCGAGGAGGCCGAGGCGCACCTT
>Ga0306920_100013128_pt1 | contig 11267 bp, 9 predicted proteins | sample flu12Cox44000170_FD_204666 | JGI IMG/M metagenome (GOLD analysis project Ga0306920, IMG submission 204666) | Lab enrichment of tropical soil microbial communities from Luquillo Experimental Forest, Puerto Rico - flux4day.12C.oxic.44.000.170 (v2)... | ecosystem: Environmental > Terrestrial >...
GTACTACCGCGAGACGGAAACCACCGCGGCCCACCCGAACGCGCGCTACTGCACGCCGATGTCGCAGTGCCCCACGCTGGCCCCGGAGTGGGACGATCCGCAGGGCGTGCCGATCTCGGCCATTCTGTTCGGTGCCCGTCGCAAGACCACGGTGCCGCTGGTCACGCAGGCCACCGACTGGCAGCACGGCGTGTTCATCGGTGCCACGATGGGCAGCGAGCAAACGGCGGCCGCCGAGGGCAAGGTTGGCACCGTGCGCCGTGATCCGATGGCCATGTTGCCGTTCCTCGGCTACAACGTCGGCGACTACTTCCAGCACTGGATCGACCTGGGCAAGAACTCCGACGAGTCCAAGCTGCCGAAGATCTTCTTCGTGAACTGGTTCCGCCGCGGCGCGGACGGCCGGTTCCTGTGGCCGGGCTTCGGCGAGAACAGCCGCGTGCTCAAGTGGGTGATAGAGCGCGTCGAGGGCAGGGCGAACGGTCAGTCGACGCCGATCGGCATCGTCCCGACCGCCGGCGACCTCGACCTCGACGGACTCAACGTCGACGCCGCCGACGTCGACGAGGCGCTGTCGGTCAATCGCGACGAGTGGCGCCGGGAGCTGCCGCAGATCGAGGAGTGGTTCGAGTTCGTCGGCGAGAAGCTGCCCACCGGCATCAAGGACGAGTTCGACGGTCTCAAGCACCGCTTGGCGTGAACGCCGACGGGTCGACGGTCGCCTCGATCTTGAGGACCCTGCCGTCGCGCACGGTGAGCACGAGAACGGCGAATAGTCGCCGGCGATGAGCGCTCGCGCGAAGAGCAGAAGGCCGGGGCGCATAGCCGAGCAGCACGGGCTGCCCGACCGGGGCGCCGACGAGCGTGGCGCCCGGGCCTAGGAAGCGCAGCAGATTCGTGGCCACCGCGTCGGTGCCGCGATTGACTTGCGGCGGAAGCGGCGGCTCGCCCACGAACGTCGCGGCGCCCCAGACACCCGGATCCAGCACCGCGGTCAGCGCCGCCAAATCGCCGGTGGCGCAGGCCGCGATGAATTTCTCCATGACCGCCTGATGTTCGTCGCGGCTCACCTCGGCGACCGGTGGGGCCGCCGCCTGGACCTTCAAGCGGGCACGACGGGCGAGCTGTCGGCACGTGCCGACGGGCCGCCCGACCGTCTCGGCGATCTCGTCGAACGGGACCTTGAACACGTCGTGCAGCACGAACGCGACCCGCTCGCCGGGACTGAGTCGGTGAAGGATCGCCAGCAGCGCGCCGCTGACCTGATCGTCGAGGGTGACTCGATCGGCTGGGTCGACCGACGGGGTCAGGCGAGTTTCCAATACCGTTGTCTCAGCTGGTGATTCATATCTGTGCCGCGCCGACCGAACCTGGTCGAGGCAGAGCCGTCCGGCCACCACGGTCAGCCATCCCCGGACGTCGTCGATGCCGGAATATTCCACGCGGGACAGCCGCAGGAACGCCTCCTGGGCGACGTCCTCGGCATCGCCGATGTCGCCGAGCATCTGATAGGCGAGGTTGACGAGGTAGGGGCGGTGGCGGCGCCACTCGTCGTCCAGGCGCGAATCGGTCATCCCCATGAGACGAAGCAAACCACCAAAAAGTTACCGCCGGCAGGGCGTAACTTTCCCGGTCGCTGCTCCGTCTCTGTTGTAGATCGAGAAAGTCTTAGCTCCAGGGTCCACGGACGCGAGGAGCGAGGGGAAGGAGTTAATCATGGCAATCGTTGTCACCGGAGCGACCGGCAATGTCGGGCGGCCGCTGGTCGCTGAACTGGTCGCCGCCGGCGCGGAGGTGCGGGCAGTCAGCCGCGATCCGAAATCCGCGGGGCTGCCCGCAGAGGTCAAGGTGTTCGACACCGCCGCAGCGGCGATTCCGGGCGCCACCGCGCTGTTCCTCAACTCGCGAGCCCTGCAGGGCGAGATGGCATCCGTGGTGGCACAGGCGCGGCAACAGGGCGGCATCCGACTGGTGGCGTTGTCGGCGATCAACGCCGACGACGACTTCTCACGCCAACCCTCTCGATACCGCGGAGACCGCAACACCGAAGCCGATCAGCTGGCCGCCGGGTCCGGACTGCCGTGGGTGAGTCTGCGGCCGTCGGTGTTCGTGACCAACTTCGCGGGAATGTGGTCGGGCCAGATTCGGGCCGGCGACGTCGTCAACGGGCCCTACGCCGCGGCGTCGAGCGCGCCGATCGTCGAGGCCGACATCGCGGCAGTGGCGGCCCGCGCGCTGCTTTCGGATGACCTTCTGGGACAGCGGATTCCGTTGACCGGGCCACAGGCGCTGACCAACACCGAGATGGTCGACATCATCGGGTCGGTCTTGCACCGAGCCCTGCACTACGACGAGATTCCGGTCGACCTGGTGCGTCAGCGGTTCGTCAGCCTCGGGTTCCCGGCCGAATTTGGTGCTGCCTACGTCGCGCTGCTCGCCACTACTCTCGGCGGACCCGCCGAGGTCACCGACAGCATCGAGAAAATCCTCGGGCGCCCCGCGGTGACGTTCGAGCAGTGGGTGCGCGACCACATAAGTCTGTTCACGAACTAGCAAGGGAGTATCGATGTCCGACCCTCGACCCCCTCGGTATCTCAAGCCGATGAACAAGATCATGATGGCGATCCAGAAACTCGGCATCCCCACGGGACCGGCCATGGTGCTCACGGTGCCGGGGCGCCGGACGGGACAGCCCCGCAGCACACCGATGACACCGTTCACTCTCGACGGCAAGCTCTACACGGTAGCCGGGTATGCGGGTTCCGACTGGCCGCGCAACGCCCGCGCCGCGGGCGAGGGCACCTTGAGTCGAGGCCGCAAGTCGCGGCGCGTCAAGATCGTCGAAATATCGGCCGACGAGGCGCGTCCGGTGCTGCGCGAATTTCCCGTACAGGTGCCCGTCGGTGTCGGCTTCGCCAAACGCTCAGGACTCGTGACAGTCGGCACGCCCGACGAATTCGAGGCGCTCGCGGGGAAGTTGAGTGTGTTCCGGTTCGACCCGGTGTAAAACCAGCAGCACCCGCCGGCCGTGCTGACTAGTCACCGGGCGGTAGCTCCCGCGAACCGTGACCAGGACCCAGCGCATCAGGTCCGTCCCAGCCGCCTAGCTCGGGCTGGGCCTCGTGGCTGCCGGGCTCGACCGCACCGTGCTCCCGACGCGACGGGTCGAGACGCGACGAGTCGAGACGAGACGAGTCGAAACGCGACGGGTCGAGACGCGACGAATCGATCCGCTGCGTGCCGCTGTCCGACCGCGCTCGTCCCGTCTGTTGCTCGGTCTCGGTGCTCTCCAAGGAGTCGACGGTGACCTTGTGGGTGCGCTTGAACGCGAACGTCACCTCCTCGACCTCCTCGAACACCTGGCGCGCAGTGCGCAGCGGCCCTGTCGTGGTGTCGATCGCGCGGGCGACGATCGGCGGCACAAACGGACGGATCCAGCGGGCCGCCGCCTTCGTGACGTTCGGGATCGTCGGGATCACCGTGCCCCGCTCCTCCTCCACTCGCGCCGGGAGCTTTTCTTCGCCCGACGGCAGCGCCGCACGGCTGGCGGCTTCGGCTTCGGCGGCAATCGGCAGGTACATGTCTTCCTCCACGGGTTCGGCTGCAATCGGGATCGGGGCGTCGAGCGCCTCCACGACGCGGCGCCGATGCATTTCACGGTCGATCTGGTTCTGGGCCTCGATGGCCAGCCGTGCACTGGCGAGTTGCTGATCGGCCCACATGGTTTCGATTTCCGCCCGCACCTCGGCCCGCTTGACGGCGATCGTGGTGTCCGCGTCGAGTTCCGCGCGATCGCGCTCGGCGCGTGCGGCCACGCCGCGATCTCGCGTGGTCTCGCCGCGCAGCAGCGTCAAAATCAGCGGCAGCAGACTCAGCAGCGCGAAGAATGCGATCGTCAAGGTCCACAGCCCGAGCGCGCCCGCGCTGGCGAGCGTGTGATCGTGCATGGCGACCCAGCGCGCGCCGAGGCCACGGTCCGCGTTCGCGACCGCGGTTTGTCGTGCCTGCGCCAGCGTCTGTTCGGCGCCGGCGATGTCGGAGTCCAGTGCGGGCGCTTGACGGTCACGCCCGGCGATGGCGTCGTCCAGCTCACGCTGGGCATCGGCCAGTAGGTCATTCGCCGTTCGGGTTTCGGGCCCCGGGCCGGGTACCCCGGTGATGCGGGTTTGCGGGCAGGCCGGCGTCGGGTTGTACTCGCAGCGGGCGACGACCAGTGCCTGGTCCCGGTGAATGCGTGCCTGGTCCACCGAGGCGTCGAGCGCCGTGCGAGCAGCACGCATTTGCCCCAGGTCAGCCGACACCTGCGCGACGGCAGGCGTGGAATCGGCGTGGCGTGCGGCCTGCTCGTCGATGCGGCGGTCGATCGAGCCGGAGAACATCACGACCGCAGCGAGCTCCCCGACCACGACGCCGACGAGGACGGCTACAGCGCCCCGGGCGACGACGGCCCACCCGCGCGTGGGGCCGCTCGCGACGGCACGGCTGACGACACCGACCAACAGGCCGAACAGCAGGGTCAACGGCAGAATCGCCCACACCGGCCAATCGGTCGCCTCGGTGACGGCAACCGTCGCCACAAGCCACGCCAGCGCGGCATTGATCAGGACCACGACGAGTTCACGCCAATGACCGCCGCCGAGCCACGTCAACGCCGCCGAGAACCACTCGGAAGATCTGCGCGCGCACATCACTCCAACACCTCCAGTTCCCAGCGTGTCAGGAGGATCCCCGACACACCGAATCCAACCGACGCGGTGTGGCACGGTTCACAGACGATCGCCGCGGCGACGTGCGTTGACACTTGTCAAGTGCGAGCTGCGGTACCATAACCGGCCACTCGTCACGGGAGGAGGATTATGCCCTTCTTCGACGAACTGCGGGTGGGCCAGGTCTTCGACTCGGCGCCGTCGATGACGTTGACCGCCGGCGTGGCCGCCGCGCACCAGGCGATCCTCGGCGACCGCCTGCGCTTGCCGCTGGACGCGCACCTGTCGTACGTGGTGACACAAGCGACGGCCGCCCTCGCGCACCCGGGCCTGGTGTGCGATGTCGCGATCGGGCAGTCCACGCTGGTGACCCGCCACGTCAAGGCGAATCTCTTCTACCGGGGCCTGGTGTTTCACCACTTTCCGGTCATCGGTGACACGCTGTTCACCCGCACCGAAGTGGTTGGCCTGCGCCAGAATTCACCGAAACCGGGCCGCGCGCCCACCGGCATGGCAGCCTTGCGGATGACGACAATCGACCAGCTGGGCCAGCTGGTGCTCGACTTCTACCGCTGCGCGATGCTCCCGCTGAGCCCGGACGCTGACCCGCAGCGCGAGGCGCCCAGCGACGACTTGTCGGCAATCGGCGCCGAACCGGTGACCCTCACGAAAGCCACCGAGGAGTGGGACGCCGCCGAGTTCCGGCGACGGATCCCCGGGCCGCATTTCGACCCGACGTTGGCCGGGTCTGTGCTTCACAGCAGCGCCGACGTGGTGACCAGCGCGCCCGAGCTGGCCCGGCTCACGTTGAATATCGCCGCGGTTCACCATGATTCGCGGGTCAGCGGGCAGCGGTTGGTGTACGGAGGCCATACCATCGGCCTTGCCCTGGCCCAGGCCAGTCGGCTGCTGCCGAACCTGGTCACCGTCCTCGGCTGGGAGTCCTGCGACCACACCGGTCCGGTGCACGAGGGCGACACGCTGGTCAGCGAACTGCACGTCGAGGCGGCCGAACCGCTGCCGGGCGGCGGCGGCGTCCTGCGGCTGCGCTCGCTCGTCACCGCCGTCGACGAAACGGAACGCCCCGTCCTGGACTGGCGGTTCTCGGCGCTGCAGTTCTAACCCGATTCAGCCGCCGGCGAACGCAGGCATATCGGGGTCGAAACTGGTGCTCAATGGGTCATGACCGAAGACAGCAGCCGCGACGACGACGCGTTAGACGCGTATTCGTCCGTGGTGATCGCGGTCGCCCGCACGGTGCTGCCCAGCGTCGCCAGCCTTGCCGTACGCACCTCGCGCGGCGACGGCGGTGGCAGCGCGAGCGTCATCACCCCCGACGGTTACATGTTGACCAGCGCGCACGTGGTCGCGACCGCGAAGTCGGCGGACGCCGGGTTCAGTGACGGCACGTCCGTGCGCGTCGACGTGGTCGGGCGTGACGTGTTGTCCGATCTCGCGGTGCTCAAGGCGCGCGGGCCGGTTCCGCCGCCCGTGACGATGGGCCGGGCCGAGGATCTGCGTGTCGGCCAGCTGGTCGTGGCGGTCGGCAACCCGCTCGGCCTGGCGGGCAGCGTCACCGCGGGCATCGTCTCCGGGCTGGGCCGGTCGCTGCCGACCCGCAACGGACGCGTCGTTGACGAGGTCATCCAAACCGACGCCGCGCTGAACCCGGGCAACAGCGGCGGAGCGCTGGCCGACAGCCGCGGCCACATGGTCGGGGTGAGCACCGCGGTGGCAGGTGTCGGGCTGGGCTTGGCCGTGCCGGTCAACGACTCGACACACCGGATCATCGCGTCGCTGATGAGCACCGGCCGGGTGCGGCGGGCGTGGTTGGGAATCGCCGGCGCGCACGTGCCGGTCGCCCCTGCGGTCGCCAGCAAGCTGGGCACAACAAATGGGCTGCAGATCGCCAGCGTGGTTCCCGGCAGCCCGGCCGCCGAGGCGGGCTTGCGCCGAGGCGATATCGTGCTCAGCGTCGATGGCCACAACGTCGTCACCGCCACCGCGATCCAGAAGCTGATGGTCGAGGACGCGATCGCCCGCCGGATCGAGATGACCGTGTGGCGCAACGGCGCTCTGGTCGACGTGTTGGTCGTGCCACGCGAACTCACCAACACCTAGCCAACCTACACAGTCGGCGCACTCAGAGCCGCCTGCACCGCAGCACACTGGCTGTCGAAGAACGCGCGCGCGACTGCCGTGCGGGCGGCCACACGGTCGAAGCCGTGGAAGGCGCCTTGCACCACCTCGAGATGGCATGGCACGCCTGCATCATTGAGGCGTTCGGCGTAGGCGACGTCTTCGTCGTAGAACAGGTCTGCGGTGCCGGTGCCAATCCACGCGGGGGGCAGCCCGGCCAGGTCGTTGCGCCGCGCGGGGACAGCGACATCGGGATCGGAGCCCCTCAGGTAGGCCGCCCACGCGAATCGGTTCATACGCTCGTTCCACAATCGATACCTATGGGCGACCGCGGGGTTCGACACGGATCGGTCGTCGAGCATCGGATAGCTCAAAAGTTGTAGGACAGGCTCGATTTCGCCGCGATCGCGGACCATGAATGCCAGTGCCGCGGCCACGCCTCCGCCCCCGCTCTCGCCGGCGATCACCACCCGCGTGGGATCAACGGACGGCAAGGATGCCAGCCATTTCAGCGCCGCATAGCAGTCCTCCAGCGCGGCCGGATACGGGTGCTCCGGAGCAAGCCGATATTGGGGTGCCGCGATGGTGATCCCCAGCCTGCGGTTGAGCCGCCGGCAGAACTCGTCGCTATGGTGCGGTCTGCCGATCACGTACCCGCCGCCGTGGATCCACAGCAGCGCAGCCCCGGGTCCTCCACGTGGCGGTGCCCGGTGCAATCTGACGTTCCTGCCGGACGTCAGGGTCAGCACCTCGACATCCTTATCGACGCCGACAGGCATCCACTCCAACGCGCGCATGAGCCGCAACGTTCGCGGTGATAGTGCGGTGTGCGGCAAGAACTTCGCCATCCCGCTCAACTCGGGATGGAAACCGTTGTCACGCCGCATCAATCGTCTGACCCCACATGCCGTCACGACTTCGACGTTAACCGGCCAGGTCACAGGTTCGTAAGGCGGCGCGCAACGTTTTTCGTTTCCGACCAACTACGCAGAGGTACAGTGCCCGAATGGACTCCCGAAACCCCGGGCGGCGTAAGCCGGGTCTGCGATCCCGGGCGATGTGGCTCTTCCGCGCCCGGCCCGTCGATTACATGCTGGCGATGAGCGAGTTCTACGCGACATTGCCGCTGGTCGGCAGGCATCTCGAGCCGCTGGGTGCGATTACGGCGATGGGCGCCTGGGGCTACCGGCACGCGCCGGATTTCGTCTCTACGGTGATCCGCAACCGCGCTCCCGGCACGGCCGGGCAGCGCCGCCAGGACCGGGAGATGACCCACCAGGTGTCGGCCGCGGCGCTGCGCGAATTCGTTGCGCCCGAGCGGTGCAACGTCGAGTGGCCGGCGCCGGACCGGATGGCACCGGTGCTGCGCAACGCCCTGCAGCGACGCCGTTATCTGTATCGCGGCAGCGTCCGGTATGGCGATTCGCCGGGCCAGGTTCTCGACGTGTGGCGCCGGCAAGACCTGCAGGGTCCCGCGCCCGTCCTGGTGTTCGTGCCGGGCGGCGCATGGGTGCTCGGCAGCCGCACGCTGCAGGGGTATGCGTTGTTGAGCCATCTCGCCGAACGGGGCTGGGTCTGCCTGTCGATCGACTACCGGGTGTCGCCGCACCACCGGTGGCCCCGCCACGTCACCGATGTGAAGGCGGCCGTCGCGTGGGCCCGCGCGAACGTCGACCGGTTCGGCGGTGACCGCGACTTCGTCGCAATCGCGGGCTGTTCGGCCGGCGGTCACCTCGCGGCCCTGACCGGCCTGACCCACGACGATGCGGACTTCCACATCGATCTGCCCGACGACGCGGACACGTCGGTCGACGCGGTGGTCGGCATCTACGGCCGTTACGACTGGGAGGACAGGTCCACCGCGGAGCGCGACCGGTTCGTCGACTTCCTGGAACGGGTCGTCGTCAGGAAGCGGCTGGCCAAACATCCCGACGTGTTCCGCAATGCGTCACCGATCGCGCGGGTTCGTGCCGACGGCCCGCCGTTCCTGGTGGTGCACGGCTCGGCCGACACCGTGATTCCGGTGGCTCAGGCGCGCGCGTTCGTACAGCGCCTGAAGGCGGTGTCGCGGTCGACGGTCGGCTATCTGGAGCTGCCCGGCGCCAGCCACGGCTTCGACATTGTTGACGGCGCCCGTACCTCCTCGGCCGCGTTGGTGATCTCGTTGTTCCTCAACGAGGTTCACCAAAGGCATCTGCAGAGCAGGGCCAAAGAGGTTATATAGCCTCGACCGATTTTTAAAGGGGGTGTCGTCCTTAAGGGGTGGGGTAGTGAAACGGCTCAACGGCTGGGACGCCATGCTGCTGTACAGCGAGACGCCCAACGTCCATACGCACACGCTGAAGATCGGTGTGATCGACGCCACCGACTTCGATGGCGACTTCAGCTTCGAAGTGTTCCGGCGCACGCTGCGCCGCCGCCTGCACCTGCTGGAGCCGCTGCGCTACCGGCTCGTCGACATCCCGCTGAAGTTGCACCACCCGATGTGGCTGGAGAAATCGGATATCGATCTGAGCTATCACCTGCGCCGGGTGCGGGTGCCGCCGCCGGGCGGACGCCGTCAGCTCAACGCGGTGATCGGCGAGATCGCCGGCACGCCGCTGGACCGCAGCCGCCCGCTGTGGGAGATGTACTTCGCCGAAGGCATGAGCGGCGACCGCTTCGCGGTGATCGGCAAGGTTCACCACGCGCTGGCCGACGGAGTAGCGTCGGCGAACCTGATGGCCAAGGCCATGGATCTGAAGGGGCCGATCCAGGACGAGCGGGACCTCTACGCCACAAATCCGCAACCGTCGACAGCTGAGCTGCTTCGGGCGGCCTGGCACGACCACGTGAACCAGTTCCGCAAGCTGCCGATGCTCGCCAAACAGACCGCCGCGGGCATTGCGCGGGTCCGCGCGCGGACCAAGGAACGCGGCGAGCACCCGGACCTGGCCAAGCCGTTCTCGCCGCCGCCGACCTTCCTCAACCACGTCGTGTCGCGCGGGCGCCGGTTCGGAACGGCCACGCTGGCGCTGTCCGACGTCAAGGAAACCAGCAAGCACCTCGGGATCACTATCAATGACCTCGTGCTGGCCACCGCGGCGGGGGCGCTGCGAGAGTTATTGCTGCGCTATGACGGACGCGCCGATTCGCCGCTGATCGCATCCGTCCCGGCCAGCCTGGATTCCTCCCCGGACCGGCTGACCGGCAACGAGCTGTTCGGGTTGAACGTGTCGCTGCCCGTGCACATCGACGACCCGATCGAGCGGGTGCGGCTGACATCGCTGGCTACCGCGATCGCCAAGGAGGACTTCCATCTGCTCGGGCCCGAGGTGATGACGCAATGGGCGGCCTACTTACCGCCGAGCCTCGCTCCAGCGGTGTTTCGCTGGCTGTCGAACCGCGAGGCGCAGAGCAAACTGATGAACCTGCCGATCTCCAACGTGCCGGGACCGCAGGCGCGGGGCCGCATCGGCGGTGCGACGATCAGCGAAATCTATTCTGTCGGGCCGCTGATCGCGGGTAGCGGCATCAACATCACGGTCTGGAGCTATGTCGACCAGCTCAACATCTCGGTGCTGACCGACGACATCACGCTCGACAACCCGCACGAGGCCACCGACGCGATGGTGCACGCCTTCACCGAAATCCGGTCGGCCGCCGGGCTTTCCGGCGAGCTGACCGTGGTTCTGACGGCGATGGCGCCATGACCTGGGCCGAGACTCACTGTCGCCGGGCGTAGACCCAGGTCAAAAACCGCGCCACCGCCTCCGCCGTCTGATGCGCCCGCGGTGACCCGTACATATCGAAAGCATGCTGGGCATGGGGTAATTCGGCGTACAGCACCGGGCGCTTGGCGATGTCGCGGAGTTCGCGCACGAAGTCGCGGGCCTCTTGCACCGGGATCAGCGAGTCGTCATGTCCGTGCAGCACGAAGAACGGTGGCGCGTCGGCGTGCACCCGCGCGATCGACGAGGCGTCGACGTAGACCTCCCGGTGCCGCGTGAAGTTCTTCTTCACCACGAACTTTTCCAGAAACGCCACGAACTCACGCCGACCCTCCCCGTCGGTCGAATACCAGTCGTAGCGGCCATAAATCGGCACCGCGGCGACGACCGACGTGTCCGCCTCTTCGAAGCCGGGCTGAAACGCCGGGTCGTTCGGCGTGAGCGCGGCCAGAGAGGCCAGGTGCCCGCCGGCCGAACCGCCGGTGATCGCCACGAATTCGGGATCGCCGCCGAAATCCGCGATGTGCTCCTTGACCCACGCCAGCCCGCGCTTGACGTCGACGATGTGGTCCGGCCAGGTGTGCCGCGGGCTGACCCGGTAGGCCAGTGACACGCACACCCAGCCGCGGTCGGCCATGTGACTCATCAACGGGTAGCCCTGTGGGCGGCGCATGCCGATGAGCCACGCACCGCCCGGAACCTGTACCAGCAC
>Ga0306920_100013129_pt1 | contig 11267 bp, 11 predicted proteins | sample flu12Cox44000170_FD_204666 | JGI IMG/M metagenome (GOLD analysis project Ga0306920, IMG submission 204666) | Lab enrichment of tropical soil microbial communities from Luquillo Experimental Forest, Puerto Rico - flux4day.12C.oxic.44.000.170 (v2)... | ecosystem: Environmental > Terrestrial >...
TCGCGGAGGCGAGGACAACCGGGATTGCAGCACCGCGGGCGCGGACCACGGCCATGTCGCGGGCGTGATAGCGGGCGCCGTCTTCCTGCTTGTAGGCAGGATCATGTTCCTCGTCGACCACAATGAGACCGAGACCCGCAAATGGCAGGAATAGCGCCGAACGCGCCCCGACAACGACGCGCGCCTCGCCGGTCGCTACCGCAGTCCACGTCCGCGCCCGCCGGCGCGGAGTGAGCGCCGAGTGCCATTCCGCGGGACGCACGCCAAAACGCGCCGTGAAACGATCTAGCAATTGCGATGTCAGAGCAATTTCCGGGACCAGCACCAGCACCTGTCTCGTTCCGCGCAAGATCTCGGCCATCGCCTCGAGATAGACCTGCGTCTTGCCCGAGCCGGTGACACCATCAAGCAGCGTGACGCTGTAGCCGCTCCCGCCGACGATCGCGCGCAACTCATCCGCCGCCACAGCCTGACCCGGAGCAAGCGCGGGCGTGACGAAATGGGGATCGGGTGGAGGCGCGATCGGCTCTGGCGGCAACACGAGAGTTTCCAGCGTCCCTTCGTCGATCAGGCCGTCAATCACTCCGGGCGATACCGCGGCGGCGCGCGCGACATCGCTTTTTACCTGGGCAAGTCCATCGGCGAGCAGCGCGAGCACGCGAGCGCGCGCTTTCGTGATGCGTGCCGGCGCTGCTGCCGCGCGGCGCACCGCGATTTGCTCGCGTGCGCGCCCTAAATGCTCACCCATGCGCAGCGCCATGCGCAGCACCATCCCGCGTGGTGCCAGCGTGTAGTCGGAGACCCAATCGATGAAGCCGCGCAACTCGGCCGTGAGCGGAGGAAGATCGAGTTTTCCCTCGACGTCCTTGACACGGTTGTGCAGGCCGGGTCTGACGTGAACGTTGTCGGCCCAGATCACGCCTGTGGTCGTACGCGTTCCCAGCGGCACGCGCACGAAGTCGCCGGGCGCAAGGTCAACCCTGTCGGGGACGCGATAGGAATAGGTGTGGTCGAGGGCGACCGGCACGAGCACATCGACAAAGCTCATCGCCGGAAGCGATGCGGCTGCGCTCCTCTCACGCATCTGAGCTCAGGTGTGACTCCTCAGCGTGTCCGGCCCGTATTGGTTGTCGCCATGGGTCCCGCGCCGGAAGCCAAGGTCCACCATGAATGCAAGCGCGATGACGGTGGTGGCGATCAGCAATAGGGTCTCGACCACTCCCATGTGCTCAGGGTCGCCGCTCATGCCCAGGAGGTTCGTGATCATGAGCACTGAATAGGGAACGATCAGCCATCCCACGAGGTCACCTGAGCGATTGCGATCGTGCAGGCGCTTCACCATGATAACGATCTCGGGATAAAGCAGGCCCGCATCGATCAGAAAGCTGAGCAGGCGGACTGAAAACGGATCCTCTGGCGTGGGAGTGAAGGGTACGCCAAGCGCGAACCGCAGCGCCGCCTCCACGCATAGGAGGCTCAGCCATCCGAGCCAGAACGCAGCACGCCCGATGCGACCTTCCGGATTGAGAAAAAGTCTCCGCACATCCTCGATATTCATCTCTTACTTCCGATCATGCGAAATAAGCCTCGCGAATCTCCTCGCTCTTCGTAGCGTCGCGGGCTGAGCCTCGCCAAACCACGCGTCCGGCGGAAAGCACCACGCATGTCTCGGCGAGCGCCGCCGCGATCTCGAGGTTCTGCTCGACCAGCAAAACCGCGACTCCGCCGTCGCGGATGCGTTTTACCGCATCGACGAAGGCCCGCACGATACCGACTGCGAGGCCGGCGGAGGGCTCATCGAGCAACATCACCTTGGGATTGGTGACCAGCGCGCGCCCGATTGCCAGCATCTGCTGCTCGCCACCGGACAACGAGCCAGCAAGCTGCCGACGCCTTTCGGCCAGTCGGGGGAACAGGTCGTAGATCCTCTCGGCCGGGATCGGTGAACGCCCGCGCGCGGCATTGCTGCCTGCAAGCAAAGTCTCCTCGACGGAAAAGTTGGGGAATAGCTCTCGCCATTGTGGCACCAGGGCGAGGCCTTTGCGCACGACCGCGCTTGCCGGCAGCCTGCTGATATCCTCACCCTCGAGCATGACACGTCCGGCTGCCTTCGGCAGCAGCCCGGCGATTGCCTCCACGCTTGCAGTCTTGCCGGCCCCGTTCGGACCCAGGATCGCGGTGCAGCCGCCGGTCACGAGCGACAAATCGAGCCTATCGACGCGCACGATCGCTCCGCTTGCCACCCGCAGACCGCGCACGTCCAGGACCAAGCCGCGGCCTTCGCTCACTAGCGTGGCGGATTTGACGTTCCTACCAGTCTTGCCGCGAGTCATTCGTAGGAACGTCAAATCCAAAGCCACACTAGAATCAAGCAGTTGCTAGTGTCCCTTTGGTTCCGACGTTTGTACGAGAGCGTGCTGCAAGGGGATACAAACGTCGGAACCGGGACACTAGTTTCAGCCGACGACGCGCCAGGAGCCATCCACAATCCGTGCCGCAGCAACCAACTTGTTGCCCTGATGGTCCGTCGGCGTTACCGTCTCCGGGAAGATCACGTCATAGCCCCCCATGTCCGATGGCTTCGCATCCTTGAGCGTCTCCCAGGCCGCGATCAGCCCGTCCCAAGTCAGCTGGCGACCGGCTTTTTTGAGGACCTGCGCCAGGATGTAAGTGTCGCCATAGCCGATCAGATCGTAGATATTGGGCCGTCCCTGCGGCGGCGGGCCGTATCGTTCAGTGAGCAGGCGCCGATAACCCGCCATAGGGGGATCGCTCTGGGTGGGAAAATAGGGAGCGTTGAAATAGCCCCAGACGTTTTTCGTATTCTCGGCACCGATGATGGGAATGACGGCGTTGTTCACGCCCGAGCCATCCAGCACGTAGCTCACATTGATCAAGCCGGTCTCCGGCGCCTGCTTGATGGCGTAGCCCGCCTCCGTGAAACTGCCGAGGATGATTACCGCCTGCACACGGGCGCGGGAGAACGAAACCAGCTGGGCGGTGTAGTCGCGCGCCGCCGCGTCGAACTGCTCAACCACGACATCAATTCCGCCCCGCTTGGCAAGCCGGGGCGGGATTTCGGCGAGGTGAGATTGTGGAAACGCGTAAGTGCCGGCGAGAATGCCGATTTTGGTTGCGTTCGGCACCGCGCGAAAGGCGATATCGATCAGCCCCTGGGCGCTCCCGCCGGCATCGGTGATGGTGCCGTGGAACACATTGCGAGCGAAAGGATTGCGGATGATCGGCGTCGCCCCCACCGTATTGTAGGTTGGAATCTTCGCGGCGCGCACGTAATCGGCGGCGGCCGCTGCTCCCGTGCTGCCAGTGGCGATGACGAGCACGAATACCTTGTCGTTCTCGACGAGCTTTTTCGCAGCTGCCACACTCTCAGCCGGTGTTGAAGCGTGCTCGAAGAGCAGGCGGAGCTTGCGACCGTTGATGCCGGTCTCGTTGAGCTTTTCGATGGCGAGCGCCATGTTGTCGCGCCCGGGCACGCCGATGAATGCGAACGGTCCATTCAATTGGCCGATCGCGCCGATAAGAATCTCGTTGTCCGTCAGGCCCTGTGTCGCCTGCGCAAGTGCTGGGCGTGGGGGCAGCCGGAGTGCTGTCGCCGCAGCCGTGCACGCTGCTCCGCACAGCAGGGCACGTCTGTTCACGCGACAGGACCTGCTCATCATTCCCTCCGCAGCTGCCGGATTCGTGATCCGGGCATTTGAACGCATCGGCGCCGCTCGCGCTTGGCGTATGGCATCAACCGCGAAACCAAGCAATTTACAGACCAATGCCCGCGAGTATACGTATGCCGCATGAAGGTCCGCAACACACCCTTTGACAGCAAATGATGTCGGGCGTGCGGGAGAGGGTCGGCTCGTCCCCAGCTACCGATGTTGCCGTTGCTCTCACGCAGGAAATGGTGCGCATTGACAGCACCAACGGCAAGGAAGACGAGCTCGCGCGCCACCTTGAGGCGCGGCTGAGGTCATTGCGTATCGGCAAAGCCTGGTGTGAAAAGACCTATGCCGGCCGCCTCAACACCTTATGGCAGATCGACAGCGGCAGCGCCGGCCCGCATCTGTTATTCACGGGGCACCTCGACACCAAACCGGTATGCGAAGGCTGGGAGCGCGATCCGTTCGACGGCGCGATAGAGAACGACCGGCTCCACGGCCACGGCGTCATGGACATGAAGGCGGGACTTGGCTCGCTCATCGGCGCCATCAAGACCCTCGTCGACAGCGGGGCGCAGTTCAAGGGCAAGGTCACCTTTGCGGCCGTTGCTGATCACATGGGCCAGCAGACCGGCAGTATCGATCTGTTCCGGCGCCATCGCTTCGATCATTGCGTGCTCGCCGAGCTCACCGACATGCAGGTCTACATTGCCCATCGCGGCCGCTACTATTTCGATATTTCCACCATCGGGCGCTCGGCGCATACCTGCCACAAGCATCTGGCGATCAACGCCATCGAGAAGATGCTCCCGGTGGTCGATGAGCTTTCCAAGACTCGCTACTTCCCGGCTATTTCCCAGGAAATGCAGGAGCTCGTGGGCGCCGAGCTCTACATCGCAGTGGGCCGTATCTTCGGCGGCCTGTTTCCCGGAGGCCCCTCGATGATTCCGGATCGCTGCACCATTCGTGTCGATACCCGGCCGCAACCGGGAGTGCCGATCGAGGAGGTGCAGCGCGTGATTCAACAGGCGCTCGATCGCGCAAAGGCGCGCGATCCGCAGATCGTGCTGGAGACGACGGTGGCCGACGTCAAAAGCTCGTTCATGGTCGACCGCAATTCCCGCATCGTCACGGCGCTCAAGACGGCGTGGGAAGAGACGATCGGCAAGCCCGTCAAGTTTGTCGGCGGATCATGGCTGGGCGACACCGCAAGTTTCGGCGAGCTTTGCGAAACCGTGATCTTCGGTCCCGGCGGGGAGCCGGTCTATCAGCCCAACGAGTCGCTCGCGCTCTCCGACATCGAAGCGGCAACGAAAATTTATGCCTTGACGGCCGCCGATATCTTGCAGGCGGCCTGATTGGCCGCTGATCATGCGCGTCACCACGTCGGATAACATCGAGCTGTATGCGCATTCTACAGGGCGCGGGGAGCCGCTCGTCTTCGTGCATGAATTCTCGGGGGATACGCACAGCTGGGACGCGCAGGTCGGCTATTTTTCTCGCTATTTCCGCTCCACGGTTTATTGCGCACGCGGCTATCCGCCGTCCGACGTGCCTGGCGAGATGAGCGCCTACAGCCAGGAACGGGCCGCCGATGACCTTGCCGATGTTGTGCGCGCGGTTGGCGGCAGACCGGCACACATCGTGGGACTCTCGATGGGAGGTTTTGCCGCCCTGCATTTCGGTCTGCGGTGCCCTTCGCTGGCGCGCTCGCTCGTGATGGCCTGCGTTGGCTACGGCGCTAAGCCGGAGGAGCAACCGCACTACACACAGCGCATGCAGCGGGAGGCCGATCATGCGCAGGCGATTGCCATGCCTGCTTATGCGCGCGAGCTGGCGCAGAGCCCCTACGCGCAATGCCTGCGTGCCAAGGACGAGAGCGGCTGGAAGCATTTTGCACAAGCACTGGCCGGGCATTCCGCGCTGGGCATGGCGATGACCCTGCGCGGCATCCCGTCGCTGTGGCACATGGAGGATGCGCTGCACCGCATGGACGTGCCGACGCTCCTCCTCACCGGCGACGAGGACACTCCCTGCCTGGAGCCCAATCTTTTTCTCAAACGTACGCTACCGGACGCCGCCCTTTGTGTGCCGCCGCGCACGGCCATCTCCTCAACCTCAAGGAGCCCGGCTTGTTCAATCAGATCGTGCTTGCATTCCTGACCGCGGTCGAGCAGGGCCGTTGGAGCGAATGGAGAGGATAACATGAGCAATTCGGGGAGGCTCGCAGGCAAAGTCGCGCTGGTGACAGGCGCCAGCCGCGGCCTCGGGCGCGGCATTGCGGAAGGCTTTGCCGCCGAGGGCGCAAAGATCATCGTCAATTACATCAAGGACGCTGAGTCGGCGAATGCCGTGGTCGATTCCGTCAAAAAGACCGGCAGTGATGCCATCAGCATTCGCGCCGACGTCGGCGAGACCGATGACGTGCGCCGGATGGTGGATGCTGCAATCGAGAAATTCGCCAGCATCGATATTCTGGTCAACAATGCAGGGGTGCTCAATTCCTGCCGGCTTGCGGACATGCCGGTGGAAACCTGGGACAGCATGATCAAGACGCACCTGCGCGGCATGTTTCTGTGCTCACGCTTCGTCATCCCGCACATGCTGGCGAAAAAGCGTGGATGGATCATCAATATGAGCGGCACCTTCGGAGTGGTCGGCGGCGCCGAATTCACGCACCTTTCGGCGGCGAAAGCCGGCATGATCGGCTTTACCCGGGCGCTCGCGCGCGAGGTCGGCCACGACGGTATCCATGTTAACTGCATCGCGCCGGCGATCATTCGCACCGACCTCTACAACTTCATGCCTGATGACGTCCGCGATTCCATCGTCGGCGCCTATCCCCTCGGGCGCGTCGGCGAGGTCGCGGATGTGGTTGCGACCGCGCTGTTTCTGGCCAGTAAGGACGGCGATTATTTCACCGGCCAGACGCTCTGTCCGGCCGGCGGCGACGTCATGGTGTAGCACCCGCGCGGACTGCCATGCCGCAGCGCAATAACGACATACCAAGGCGTAGCTTGCTCTGCTGCTCACGAATATCCACCTCATGGACATGAAATTATCGCCATATAAGGCTCTTGCCGTCGGGCTAGCGCTTGTCTTTTGCATTTTCGCTGCCGAACAGGCGTCGGCTCGATCGCAGAAGCATCGGCTCCATCCCCCATCCGTCCCAAACATCATGGTGGATGAGACGGGGACGCCCGTGATCAGGCAGGGGCTGGAGCGGCCGAAAAGAGCCATTCGGGAGCGGGGGAACACAAGCAAAGAGGCAGAAAGGCCAAAGAAAGAGCCAGAACGCCGGGTCGATATCCCGAGAGGCAGCTTCAACATCGTTGCGCCGGCTACTCTGCCGCGAACGCCTTTGATGGGGCAGGCACCCGCTGTGGCTCCTTACAGCCCGCCCGCCGTGCCAAACCCGAGCCAGCGCATCATGCAATCCAATGAGTCCTTCCCACTGAACAGGGGCTTGGGGAACAATCCGACCGACCGCGATTCCTACGTGCGCTACCGCTTCAACAACTGAACGCAGCGGCCTGTCCGGCACGAAGTTTCAGGACTAAACTGAAGCACGTGAAGCATTCACAGGGGGACGTGCAGATGCCCAAAGACAACCTATCCGTGAGCCTGCCTCCGAAAATTCGTTTGCTCGTAGAGAAAGAGGCTAGGCGCGGCAAGCGAAGTCGCTCTGCCATCGTCGCTGATGCGCTGCAGTTATATTTTCGACTACGACGGATCGGCATCGAGGAGCCGACCGATGAAGAACAGGCAATTGTAGCCGAAGGAAAGCTTGCTTACGAGCAGGGCGAGTTCGTCCCGCTTGACGAGTGGCGGCATGCTGTCGGACTTGGTAATCACTAAGCCGGCCGAGCGCGATCTCAAACGACTTTCATCTGACGATTTGCGCCGCGTCAATGTGGCCTTTGAGGCGATGCGCAGCAATCCATATGGTGGCGACATTAAGTTCCTGGCAGGTTCAGGAGGGGCGCTGCGGCGACGGGTCGGAGCGTGGCGTATCTTTTTCGTCGTGGATCACCAACAACGCAGAGTTGCTATTCTTGGTGTGAAGCGCCGCACCTCTACCACATACTGACACCGGGACGGCTCGCATAGGCCGCTGGAGTGCGTTGGTGGGAAGCTATCTCTTCCGTCGTTTGCTGCTGATGATCCTGACCCTGATCGGGGTTTCGGTGGTGATTTTCGTGATGCTGCGCATCGTTCCCGGCAACATCGCCGATATCCTGTTCGATGCCGCCGGTATGGTCAGCGCGGCGGACAAGCACAAGCTTGAGAGTGAGCTTGGCCTCGATCAACCAATCGTCATCCAGTATTTCAGCTGGATTGGCGGTCTCCTCCGCGGCGATTTCGGTTACACGTACTTGTCGGAGCGGCCGGCGCTCGAGGAGATCCTGCCGCGTATACCGGTCACCGCCAAGCTTGCCGGCCTGGCGTTGCTGTTCTCAACGGTCCTCGGCGTGCCGCTCGGGGTGGCGAGCGCCGTGCGCCAGAACACGGTCCTCGATTATGTCCTGCGCGGGGTCAGCCTGAGCGGATTGTCGCTGCCGTCATTCTGGCTCGGGCTTCTGATCCTCATGGGGTTTGTTCAGTATCTCGGCTGGATCCCGATCTACACGGAGCAGCCGGCGAGCCTCATCGACGAGCTGATTTTGCTCAGCATCCCCGCGGCCGCCGTCGGCTTTCGCTCATCCGCACTGGTCATGCGATTGACGCGCTCATCGATGCTGGAGGTGCTGCGCCAAGACTATATCCGCACCGCGCGCGCAAAAGGCGCCACGCGACGGGTGGTCAACTATGGCCATGCGCTGCCCAATGCCTTGCTGCCGATTGTCACCATCATCGGCATCGAGGCCGCGTTTCTGGTCGGGGGACTGATCGTCACCGAAACGGTGTTCAATATTCCAGGCGTCGCCCGCTTCCTGGTAGAGGCTATCCGCTGGCGCGATTATCCAGTCGTCCAGAACCTGGTGATGTTCATCGCGCTTATTGTCGTCACCATCAACTTCCTCGTCGACATCGCTTATGCGGCGCTTGATCCTCGCATCAGGTACACGGCTTAGGAACGCGCGCGAATGCATGGGCAGGCAGAAACCGGAGTCGTTGCTCTCGTCCCCAGGCTGCGAGCCTCGGCTGCCGAATTTCTGCGCCGTTACCCGCTCGGTGCGGCCGGTGCGGCGATTATGCTCGCTATCGTGCTCATGGCCGTCTTCGCCAACTGGATTACCGGCTTCGATCCCACCGCAACCAACTCGCATGCGGCATTGGCAAGGCCCGGCCACGAGCATCTGCTCGGCGCCGATTTCATGGGACGCGACATGTGGAGCCGTATCGCATTCGGGGCGCGCATCTCGCTTGCCGTGGGTATTGGCTCGACGGCACTGGGTTGCATTATCGGCGTCGTCATCGGGCTCATCTCCGGCTATTTCGGCGGCGGTCTCGATCTCGTAGCGCAGCGCTTCATGGACATGTTGCAAGCGCTGCCGCTGCTGGTGATGGCGCTGGTCATGGCGGCGGCGCTTGGACCTTCGGTCGAGAACACCATCATTGCCGTCGCGATTCCGCTCATCCCCACCGTCGCACGCGTCATCCGCTCGAACACGCTGATGTTACGCGAGATGCCGTTCGTCGAGGCGGCGCGCGCGGTGGGCATGAACGAAGTCTCGATTGCGCTGCGCCATGTGCTCCCCAATACGCTGGCTCCGCTGATCGTATTGGCCACTGCGCAACTCGGCTCCGCCATTCTGGTCGAGGCCGCATTGTCGTTTCTCGGCCTCGGCGTTCCCGAGCCATATCCGTCCTGGGGGCGTATGCTCTCGGAATCGGCCGCCGAATACGCGCGTACTGCGCCGTGGCTGGTGATATTCCCGGGGCTTGCGATCAGTCTCGCAGTTTTCGGGACGAATCTGCTCGGCGATGCGCTGCGCGATATTTTCGACCCGCGCCAGCGTGTCTGACGTTGGTGGCATAATGCACCCCGCAAACGAGCACCTGTCGAAAGCGGCAGGAGCGGCAGCGGCGGAAGAGAGCGGCGACGCTGCCGCGCTGGTCGAAGTCGAAGGTCTGCAAACCGTTTTTGTTACGCGAGACGGAATCTTACGGGCTGTCGATGGTGTGAGCTTTGCCGTCCACCCTCGAGAGACCCTGGCCGTTGTCGGCGAGTCGGGCTGCGGCAAGAGCGTCACGGCGCTTTCTTTGCTGCGACTCGTTCCCGATCCGCCCGGCAGGATCATTGGCGGCACGATCAAATTAGGGGGCGTCGATCTTCTCAGCCTCGGCGAAGAGGCAATGCGGCGGGTCCGCGGCAAGGAGATTTCAATGATCTTCCAGGAGCCGATGACCTCGCTCAATCCGGTGATGAGCATCGGCAGGCAGATCGCGGAAGCGTTCGTCTGGCACGAGGGCCTCAACCACTCGGCTGCGCATCGAAGAGCCGTCGAAATGCTGCGCCTTGTGCACATTCCCGAGGCCGAGCAACGGGCACGCGAGTATCCGCACCAACTGTCCGGCGGCATGCGCCAGCGCGCCATGATCGCCATGGCGCTGGCCTGCAAGCCGCGGCTGCTGATCGCCGACGAGCCCACAACCGCGCTTGATGTCACGATCCAGGCGCAGATTCTCGAGCTGATCGTTGAGCTCCAGCGCAAGCTGGGAACGGCGCTGATTCTGATCACCCACGATCTCGCCGTGGTCGCCGAAACCGCTCAGCGGGTGATCGTGATGTACGCCGGGCGCAAGGTGGAGGAAGCGCGCGTCGAAGATCTGTTCGCACGCCCCTTGCACCCCTATACGCGCGGCCTGCTGGCCTCCCTTCCACGCCTTTCGCCGATGCGCGGCGAGTGTGCTGGCGCTGAGCGGCGCCTCGTGGAAATTCCCGGAATGGTTCCGGCGCTCACCGACTTACCGGCGGGATGTGCCTTCGCGCCGCGTTGTGCTTTTGCGCAGGATCGCTGCCGCGCGCAACATCCATTATACGAGGAGAAGCAGCCCAAACACTGGGCTGCCTGCTGGCGCTCGGCCGAGCTCTATGGGGTGGCGAATGGCTGATCATGCGCCCGCGCGCGCAATGCGTCGCGCTGGCGCAGCGCCGCTGCTCCAGGTGGAAAATCTCAAGAAGCATTTCGTTATCCAGAAAGGACTGCTGCGGCGGAGCGCCGGACATGTCTACGCCGTCGATGGGGTGAATTTTCACATCGAAAGAGGGGAGACGCTCGGGCTGGTTGGTGAGTCGGGCTGCGGCAAGTCGACAGTAGGCCGCGCAGTGTTGCGCCTGATCGAGCCGACCGAAGGCAGCATCAGGCTTGAAGGGCAGGACATCACCCACCTCAGCATGAAAGAGTTGCGTCCATACCGCAGGCAGATGCAGACCATCTTTCAGGATCCGTTTGCCTCGCTCAATCCGCGCATGTCTGCTGGCGAGATTGTCGGGGAGCCACTGCGCGTGCATCGCATCGGCCACGGCAAAGCCAGGAGCGCGCGGGTGGCCGAGCTGTTCGCGCGCGTCGGACTACGCAAGGCGCAGATGTCCAATTATCCGCATCAGTTCTCAGGCGGCCAGCGCCAGCGCATTGGAATTGCCCGTGC
>Ga0306920_100013130_pt1 | contig 11266 bp, 5 predicted proteins | sample flu12Cox44000170_FD_204666 | JGI IMG/M metagenome (GOLD analysis project Ga0306920, IMG submission 204666) | Lab enrichment of tropical soil microbial communities from Luquillo Experimental Forest, Puerto Rico - flux4day.12C.oxic.44.000.170 (v2)... | ecosystem: Environmental > Terrestrial >...
CGCGCCGGCATGCAATGGTCCGGCACCGCTTACATCGATGGCAAGTACATCAAGCCGGCGTGGTCGGCGCCATCATCGATCCGGCGCGACTACCGGTCGCTGCCTAGCGTCGTCCCAAGCGGCTCCTCGCATAACCCGATGGGAGTGGCGGCCATGACGCTGTCCGGCGGCGGGGAATATGCCATCCACGGCACCAATGCGCCGGGCACGATCGGCGGATTCGTGTCGCACGGGTGCATCCGCATGCTTAACGAAGACATTATGGACCTCTACAGCCGCGTCGGCATCGGCACGCGCGTGGTGGTTACGAGGTAATCGGCGTCAGAAATTCAGGGATCGGGAATTCAGAAATCAGCGATTAGGATCTTGATTCCTGATCCATGTCTTCTGATTCCCTCAAAAATCCGACGCAAGTCCGTTGACTTCCCAGTCGCCATAGCGCGTCGGATCAAGGCCGCTGCGGCCGGGAACCTCATTTGGCGAATTTGGTTTCGCCGTGTCACGCTCGGTCCGACGCGCCGCGGCTTCGGCGAGCGCGCGTTGAGCGGCATCCGGCAGCGGGTGCTTGGCGGTTTGTTCTTCGCCTGCTTCGGGCACTGGCTTCGACAACGGCGGGTCGGTTGGCATTGCCATTAACTTGGCGTAGCCCTGCTGTGTCCGCAATGAGGAAGCTTTCGGATGAAAAGCGCGCGCGAGCCGGTGATGCGGCCGGTGAGATCCGCCGATGTGCCCGGGCTGCCTCTCCGCCTTCTGGCCGCCGAAATTATCGACGGCGTGCTGCACCGGCACCGCGCACTCGACGAAATTCTCGAATCCTCCAACGCTCTGACGGCGCTTACCGAGCGCGATCGCGCACTGGTGCGCGCACTGGTCGGCATTGTGCTGCGGCGGCTTGGAACGCTGCGTCGCCTGCTTGCGATACTCCTCGATCGCGGCCTGCTGCCGCAGGCGCCGCGGGTGGAGCTCGCGCTCCTTCTTGGCGCGGCGCAAATTCTCTTTCTCAATGTGCCGGACCATGCCGCTGTCGATCTTGCGGTCCGGGTCGCGCGGGCCGAGCGGCGCACGGCGCCTTTTGCCGGCCTGATCAACGCCGTATTGCGGCGCCTGGCACGCGAGGGCGCGGCGCGCCTGGCAGCGCTCGATACATCGGGTCTCGATACGCCAGATTGGCTGATGGCGCGCTGGACGGCGACTTACGGCGCCGCCACTGCACGCGCCATCGCCGAGGCCAACCGCCAGGAACCGGCACTCGATTTGACGGTAAAAGACGATCCGGAATTCTGGGCAGCGAAACTCGGCGGACGCGTCCTCGCGACCGGATCGGTGCGCCTCGTCGCGCCGGGCGCCGTCGGCGCGCTGCCTGGTTTTGCCGAGGGGGCCTGGTGGGTCCAGGATGCCGCGGCGGCGTTGCCGGCGCGACTTATGGGCGATATTCGCGGCTGCCGTGTCGCCGATCTTTGCGCGGCGCCGGGCGGCAAGACCGCGCAGCTTATCCTCGCGGGCGCGAAAGTGACGGCGGTCGATCGCGCGTCGGCGCGGCTTCAACGGTTGCGCGACAATCTTGCGCGCCTGAGTCTCGAGGCCGAGATCGTTTGCGCCGATATCGAGGAATGGACGACTGAGCCATTTGACGCCGTGCTCCTCGACGCGCCATGTTCTTCCACGGGCACCATCCGGCGGCATCCCGATGTGCCGTGGATAAAAAGTGCCGACGACATCGCCAAACTGTCACAGCTGCAGCGCCGCTTGCTCGACCGCGCCGTCACGCTGACCAAGTCGGGCGGCACACTGGTTTACTGCACTTGCTCGCTGGAGCCCGAGGAAAACGAGAATGTCGTGGCCGGTCTGCTGGCGCGCGAGCCGCGCATGCGGCGTTTGACCGTCGCGGCGCGCGACCTTTTCGGTCGGGATGAGTTGATCAACAAGGACGGCAATCTGCGCACGTTGCCCTGCCACTTTCCCGACAGCGATTCGCGCCTTGCCGGCGTCGATGGTTTTTATGCCGCACGTCTGGTAAAAGATTAATAGAACCAGCATCTTGTTGCGCGATAGCCGCGGTGCCGTGGTTTCGTTATGGTCGCCCGTGGAAGTTGCGAAAAAAGGGGCGAACTAAACGATGTCGCGCGTTGCAGTCGCGAACCATGCGAAGCTGTCATGGCTTCTGCTTCGCGGCGCGTTGCGGCGCGTTGCCGGCCGCGCCGACGGCCATCCGCTCGTTCGCTGGCCGTTCGCTCCGCTGAAGGCTGACCGTCTTCTGATCGCGCCGCAGGATTTGCGCACCGCCGATGCGACCCGCGCGAACGAGATTTATGCCGGACGTTTCACCTTTACCGGAAAGGTGGTGGTTTGCGACCGGCGCTCGATCTTCGAAATGGAGCCGCCATCCGACGAGTGGGCGTCGGCGCTCTTGGGTTTCGGCTGGCTTCGGCATTTGCGCGCGGCCGATTCCGCTATCACGCGCGCCAATGCGCGGGCGCTGGTCGATGAGTGGATCACGCTGCAAGGATCTTGGCATCCGATTGCCTGGCGTCCGGATGTGCTGTCGCGCCGCATCATCTCCTGGCTCAGTCAATCGACCTTGATCCTGCAGGACGCCGACGTACGCTTCTACCGGCGTTTTCTGCGCAGTCTCGTGCGGCAGGTCCGCTATCTTCGTCACACCGCCGGCGACGCGCTCCGCGGTGTCGCACGGTTGCAGGCCGTCATCGCGCTGAGTTATGCCTCGCTGTGCGTTGCCGGCGAGGCGCGGCATATCAATTCCACGACGGATCGCCTCAAGCGCGAAATCGAGCAGCAAATCCTTCCCGACGGCGGACACGCCAGCCGCAATCCTGGCGCGATCATCAAAATTCTGCTCGAACTATTGCCGCTGCGACAGGCCTTTGCGTCGCGAAACGTCGCGCCGCCACAGGCCGTCCTCAACGCCATCGATCGGATGATGCCGATGCTGCGTTTCTTCCGCCATTCGGAAGGCACCTTCGCTCATTTCAACGGCATGAGTGCAACGCCCGCCGATCTTCTGCTCACGCTCTTGGCCTATGATGAGGCGCGCGGGGCGCCGTTCTCGAATGCCCCCTATTCGGGCTATCAGCGCCTGGAAGCCGACGGCGCGATCGCCATTGTCGATACCGGAAGCCCGCCGCCGATCGAGATGAGCCTGGACGCGCATGCCGGTTGCCTGTCGTTCGAATTCTCGTCGCCGAAGCAGAGCCTGATTATCGTGAATTGCGGCATGCCCACCGCAAGCCGCGATGCTTGGCGACAGCTTGCGCGCGCAACCCCCGCGCATTCGACCGTCACCTTCAACGACGCGTCGTCCGCACGTTTTGTCGAAATGACCTCCTTCCGCCGCATGCTAGGCGGTTCGCCGATCGTGAGCGGTCCGGTCAAAGTGATGGTCAGCCGTGAGGACAATCCCGAGGTGACCGTGCTGCGGGCGTCGCACGACGCCTATGCCGGCCGCTTCGGCGTCATTCATGAACGCGTCATGATGCTCGCGGCCGACGGCATGCGGCTTTACGGCGAGGATATTTTCCTCGACGCACAAGGCGCGCCTCGGGTGCGCAGCACGCGCGACGAATTCGCGGTTCGGTTTCACTTACATCCTACGGTGAGAGTGACGCGCTTGAGCGACGGTCATGGCGCCGTGCTGATGACTCCAAACAAGGAAATATGGGTATTCAGCGCCAATCACGACCGCGTGGACGTCGAGGAGAGCGTCTATCTTGCCGCGAGCGAGGGGCCGCGCCGAACGTTGCAGCTCGTCATCTACGGCCAAGCCCGCACCGCTTCGCGCGTGCAATGGAGCTTGCAGCAAGCGCATGGGGCGGCCGCCGCCGCGGCGCGCCGGCGACCGGAAGACGAGGAACCAAAGCGCCCATTGTAAAAATCCCTCATGCGCGTGGGCGAAGGAGGTAGAAGAGAGCGATGACCGACAATCTACGGCGTGCCTCCCGGGCCCTCATTTCCGTTTCCGATAAGACGGGTGTCGCGGAATTCGCTCGCTCGCTTGCCGGCTTTACCATCGAACTGGTTTCGACCGGCGGCACCCACAAGATCTTGGTCGACGCCGGATTGAAAGTGCTCGACGTGAGCGAGCTGACCGGATTTCCGGAAATGATGGACGGCCGCGTAAAAACGCTGCATCCCGCGGTCCACGGCGGACTATTGGCGGTGCGCGACAATCCCGGTCATGTCGAGGCCATGTGCGCCCATCGTATCCGCGCGATCGATATTCTGGCCGTAAATCTCTATCCGTTCGAAGCGACTGCCGGCGGCGGCGGAGATTTCGCCGCGTGCGTCGAGAACATCGACATCGGCGGGCCGGCTATGATCCGCGCGGCCGCCAAGAACCACGACGATGTTGCCGTGCTGGTCGAAGCGGACGATTACGCCGCGCTGATCGACGAACTGACAAAACACGACGGCCGCACGACGCTTGCGTTGCGCCGCCGGCTCGCCGCCAAGGCCTTTGGGCGCACGGCCGCATATGATGCGGCGATTTCCAACTGGTTTGCCCGCGAAATCAAGGAAGTCGCGCCGGCCTATCGCGCTTTCGCCGGCAGGCTCATTGAGCCGCTGCGCTATGGCGAGAACCCACATCAGACAGCGGCGTTCTATCGCACACCCGATGTGCGATTCGGCGTCGCCACCGCGCGGCAGGTCCAGGGCAAGCAGCTGTCCTACAACAATATCAACGATACTGACGCGGCCTATGAATGCGTCGCCGAATTCGATCCGGTGCGCACGGCGGCCTGCGTGATCATCAAGCACGCCAATCCGTGCGGCGTCGCGGAAGCCGGCACTCTGGCCGACGCCTATCGCAAAGCGTTCGACTGCGACCGAACCTCGGCCTTCGGCGGTATTGTCGCGCTCAATCGCAAGCTCGACGCGGAGGCGGCGCGCGCCATTACCGAGATCTTTACCGAAGTGATTATCGCACCCGATGCGACCGAAGAGGCGATCGGCCTCGTCGGAGCAAAGAAAAATCTGCGGCTTCTCCTGGCCGGCGGCATGCCCGATCCCCGCGCCGGCGGATTGACTGCCAAGACGGTCTCCGGCGGCCTTTTGGTGCAAAGCCGCGACAACGCGGTCGTCGATGATATGGAATTGCACACGGTGACGCGACGTGCGCCGACCGCCATCGAACTGCGCGACCTGCGGTTCGCCTTTCGGGTCGCCAAGCACGTGAAATCGAACACGATAGTCTACGCCAAGGATCTAGCGACGGTCGGCATCGGCGCGGGTCAGATGAGCCGCGTCGATGCGGCACGGATTGCGGCGCGCAAGGCGCAGGATGCCGCACAGGCGATTGGACAGAAGGACGCCGCGACCAAAGGATCGGTCGTCGCTTCCGACGCATTTTTCCCGTTCGCCGACGGACTTCTCGTTGCAATCGAAGCAGGCGCGACTGCGGTGATTCAGCCCGGCGGCTCAGTGCGGGACAACGAGGTGATCGAGGCTGCCGACGCGCACGGCATCGCCATGGTTTTCACCGGGACAAGGCATTTCCGGCACTAATACAAAGGCTGAATGCAGCGCGGCGTTGCCGCGCCGACACGTGAAGCTTGAGCGAAAAAAGCTATACCGACGCAGTGATCCACTGTTCCAGCTTTTGCTTCGGCTGAGCGCCAACCTGGCGCGACGCCAGCTGGCCGTTCTTGAACAGCATCAGTGTTGGTATCGACATAATGCCGTATTTCGCAGCAATTCCGGGATTCTCGTCGACATTGAGCTTGACGATCTTCACCTTCCCGTCGAGCGAGTGCGAAATCTCCTCTAGCGCGGGGGCGATCATTCGGCACGGCCCGCACCACTCCGCCCAGAAGTCAACCACTACGGGACCGCTCGCCTTGAGCACGTCCCGATCGAACGTGGCATCGGTTACCTTATCGACCATGAAAAAACCTCGTCTGTTCGGGGAGTCGGGTCCAGAATCGGCTGCCCAGGGTGCATGAAGGTAGGAATGCGCCTCCGAGGCGTCAAGCCGCACTCGCCGGAGAGTTACAGCTCTTCATTGAGATTTTGCCAATCTCGGCCGCCAGCGCCGTTGCCATGACGGATGCGGGAATTTCAATCAGGAGCGGCGCAGTGGTGAAGAGGAGTGCCGCGCGGACGGTTTTTTCTGGATAAAGGCGCATCAGAAGCGCGCGGTACAATGCAACCTGCGTGATATAGGCCTCCGGCGCCTCTTGGATGCCTGCCGGTACGATGCGGTCGGTTTTATAGTCGACGGCAAGCACGGCCTCCTCCGTCACGACGAGGCGGTCCATTTGTCCCGCGACAGGAACGGCCCCACCGCCCGGGCCGGAAATACGCCCAACGATCGGCACCTCGGCGCGGCTGCCCAAAGCAAAGACACCGGCAAAATTCTCGTTGTCGAGAATGGCGAAAACTTGCCGCGCGATCTCGGCCTGCTCGGCGCTGGAAAAATCCTTTGCGGCATTGACGAGGTATCGCTCGACTGCGTTCTGGCGTCCTTCCGGCGGGACATCAGGCAAAGACTGCATGAGCCGGTGCACGATGCGGCCGCGTTCCAGGGCTTTGCGCCGGTTGCGTGGCGCTCCCGGCGCGGCGCGGCCGATTTCATTCTCAAAGGCCGCCGAGGGCGACAGCGGTGCGGCTGGCGGCGCATAGGGCGGCGCCGGCCGCCGCAGCCAGGAGGGAAATTCCGGCCGTTCGGGCCTTGCCTGTTCCTCACCCATCGGGGCGAGTGCGGCAAGCGCTGCGGTCTTGCGATAGCGCAAGACTTTCTCTTCGCCATCGGTCTCTTCGACAAGATCGGAATCGAGCGCCCGCCGTATGAGATCATACCAGCAGCCCTCCGGGCGCTTTCTTTCGCCGTCGGCACCGCAGACGATCAGCCGATCCTCGGCGCGCGTCATGGCGACATAGAGGAGGCGGCGATATTCGTCGCGCGCTTCATCGAGCGCCGCCCGCCGTGCCATCGCCATGGGCGGCGCGTCATCGGCCTTGCGTCCCGTCCAGATCACGGCATTGCCCGGTAGCGTCAGAAGCCGCGGCGGTCTCGGTCCGGTCGGTGGGGTCATGGTGTCGGCCAGGATGACGATCGGCGCTTCAAGTCCTTTCGCGCCATGAACTGTCATGACGCGCACCTCGTCACGGGCGATTTCCATGTCGCGTTTCACTTCCGCACGCGCCTGGCGCAGCCATGCCAGGAAGCCTTGCAGCGACGGTGTTTCACGGCGTTCGTACTCAAGGGCCAAATTGAGAAACTCGTCGAGCGCGTCGTTTGCTTCCGGACCAAGCCGCGCCAGAAAATGTTGCCGTCCGCCGCCGGCGCCGAGAAGGCGTGCATAGAATGCAAAAGGTGTTTCGCGTTCGGCGAGATCGGAGAGCTCTTCAAGGCGCGCAGCAGCTTGCTCGAACCGCGGGTTTTCGCCAGCTTTGGCGACCAGGGCGGAGTGCAGCGACAGTGCGCCACGATCGAAGGCAATGGCAAACAGGTCGTCTTCGTCGAAACCGAACAGCGGACTGCGCAACGCAGTCGCGAGCGCAAGATCGTCTTCGGGGAGGAGTAGCGCGTCCCCGAGCACCATCAAATCCATGACGGCGATGTGCTCTGCAAGAACCAGCCGGTCGGCGCCCGCGACCTCGACATTCTCTTTTTTCAAAGCGCGAATGATGGCCTCGAACAATTCACCGCGCTGGCGCACCAGAACGAGAAAGTCGCCGTAGCGCGCGGCACAGCGTTCATCGCCGACAAGTTCGCGGCGATCGACCATTCGCCGCACCGTGCGGGCGATCCGGCGGGCCAATTTCACCCGCGGACTGGTCTCGCTGACCTGATCGAATGGCGCGTCCCAACCCTCGATTTCCGCACCCTTGTCCGGCTCGGCCGGTTCCCAGATTTCCACAAAGCCCGGTGCTGCGTCGGGCAGCGCAATGTGCGGCGGAAATCCTCCGGCGTCTGACGAGACACTCGCGGCGAGAGCCTCGTCCTTGAAGACGGCATCCACAGCGGCAAGGATGTTTTCTCCCGAGCGAAACGAATGCTTGAACTCGCGAAATACAAATGCGCGCCCGCTGGCTCGATGTGCGCGTTCGAAATGGCGCCGCATTTCCGCGAATTCTTTCGGCGCTGCGTTCTGGAACGAATAGATCGATTGCTTTTCGTCACCGACCGCAAAAATCGTCCGTGTGCCCGGCCGGGCGCCGGCACCGGCGGTGAATTCGGCCACGAGCTGCCGGACGAATTGCCATTGTTTGCTGCTAGTGTCTTGCGCTTCGTCGATCAAAAGATGGTCGATGCCGAAGTCGAGCTTGTAGTGAACCCAGGCAGCATCGACATTGCTGAGAAGCGTAAGTGTTTTATCGATCAAGCCGTCGTAATCGACGAGACCGCGCCGCTCCTTCTCGCCTTGATAACGCTGCAGGACGTCGTGAACGATGGTGAGGAGCGCGGCCGAGCGATCTCGGCAGATCGCCGCGCGCCGCCGTTGCAGAAGCGCCAAAACGCGCTTCTGCTCCGCGGCAAGCCGTTCGGTCAGGCTTGTGTCTTTGATCGCCTGGGTGACGATCGATTTTCGCGGCGCGCCGTCCCCCGTGCGGAAAATCTCAAGGTAGACCTCGACCCGGTCGGCGCATGGCAGGGATGAAAGCTGATTAAACCGGCGGGCCTGTTCGGCATCGGTTCTGCCGCCCTTTTCCAGAACGGCCGCGATCGCGGGCCATTCTCGCTCGGCGATAAGCGAGCCGGAAAAAAATGCGTCGTCGATACTCTCGCGGGATTCCGACGGATCAAGGCCAAGTTCGTGCGAGAGCCCATCGATTGCGCCCGCAACGCCGCCAGCGCGACTGACCCAACGCGCCATTGCGTCGCGCGCGCCGATCGCGGCGCGAATGGCCTCGCGAAAAGTCTGATCGGCTGCGGCGGTGAGCGCTACGGCCAAAGACCGGCCGATCCGCCCGCCGGGCGCACGCGCGCCGTTGAGCAACACATCGAGCGTCAATCGCTCCAGGAGTTGCGTCTGCTCGGTCTCCTCGAGCACGATAAAGCGCGCGGCGACATTCGCCTCGAATGGAAATTGATGCAGCAGTTGTGTACAAAATGCGTGAATTGTTTGTACTTTGAGGCCGCCAGGGGTTTCCAGTGCGAGGGCGAAGAGCTGTCGCGCAAGCGCACGCCGCGCCGAATCGGGCTCGATCTCCGACCGGGAGCGGATTGCCGCGTCGAGTGCCGCATCGTCGAGCACCGTCCATTCCGCCAGGGTATCGAATATCCGTTTGGCCATATTGGCCGCGGCGGCCTTGGTGAAGGTAATGCAAAGGATTTTTTCCGGCGCCACGCCCTTGAGCAAGAGATTGATCACGCGCTGCGCCAGAACGTGGGTCTTGCCCGATCCTGCATTGGCGGCGACCCAAGCGGAAAGCTCGGGATCTGCCACTGCGCGCTGCAGCGCACGGACCTGGAGCGGGATGATCTCCGGCCTTCTCATTCGCCACCTGGGATATCGTCGATGACGCCGCCCGAGCTCGACCACTCCTTGACCCGGGCGAGGTGATCGTAGTCCCCGTAATACGTCGACCACATCGGGTGGACGAGCGATCGATAAGGCGTCGCTTCGTCCTCAAAGCGCCGCGCGAGGCCGCGCAGCTTTTCGAGCCCCCGATCGGCATGGCTGTCGGGCGTCCCCTTATCTTTGAACGCAATGAGTTTGGGTTCGCCGGCAGGCTCCCCACCTTTGAGCAGCACGTAGACGAGTTCGGCGACCGAACCTCCGGCCGGAATGTCGGCAAAGCCGCCATGGCGCAGCATCGCAGCTTCGAGCGTGAGCTGCGGCGCCAAACCCGTGCGCACCTGCTTCTCGGTTCGCGCAGAGCCGGTTTTATAGTCGAGAATGACATAGCGGCCGTCGTGGCGCCGTTCGACGCGATCGGCGACGCCGCGCAGCCTGAATGTGCCTTCACCCAGCGGGATCTCGATCTCACCTCGGATTTCGGCTTTAAGCGCGGCGACGGCCGCCCGCCGCTCCGCATCCCAGCGCGCGAACCAATGCGCGATGCGCAAAAAGCGCGGCCACCAAAAGGCACGCGCCTCCGGGAAATCCTCGAGCGCGGAAAAACGCGGTTCGCCGAGCGCGACAAGCGCATCGGCCGGATCGGCCGGCAGCCCCTTGGCAAACCGTTCCGTGAATTCGCCGATGACGGCATGAATGATGCTGCCGCGCTCTGCGGCGCCGGGCTCGGTGTCGACCGCTTCGAGCGGCCGCAAACGGAGCACGTGTCTGGCATAGATCGTATAGGGATCGCGCAGCCAGTCCTCGATCTCGGTGACCGAGAGGCTCTTCGGCCGCGCGGCGCGCGGCGGCCGCGGCGCGGGCTGGGGAGCCGCCGCAACACGCTCGGGCCGATCCAGCCCGCGCGCCCAGGAAAGATAACGATTGCCGCGCGTCACCGCGTCTTGCCATCGCGCCCCCGTTACCGCGGCAAGGCGCTGAATGAAGCGCGATGGGGCCGCCGGCATGCCTTCGATCTTCGCGGCTTTGCTCAGCACGACCTCGCCCGCGCCGAGAAGCTGCGCGAAATCGTGCGCGGCAAGGCCGATGCGCCGTTCCGGCAAATCAAGACCGAGCGCGAGCCGCATCGGTCGGCTCAGCCACGCGTCGGAATTGCTTTCGGGCGGCCACGAACCCTCGACCAGGCCACCGAGCACGACGCGGTCGCTTTCGATCAGGCGCGCTTCGAGACGCCCAAGAATACGGACCCGCAGACCCGGCGGTGGTTCCGGCCGCGCGACGCGATCCGCAAGCGCGGCAGCAAACAATTCCACGTAGTCGGATTTTTCGACCGGCAGGCGTGCGGCGGCTTTGCTGTCGGAGAGCTCGTCAAGCGCATCAGCGAGCCTTTCGCCGTCGGGACCTGTAAAAGCGGTCTCCACATCTCCATCCTTCGACAGTGCGCTAAGCACCGCGCGATGGCGGGAAGCAAATTCGGCGAATGGGTGTGGCGCGTCAGCCATCGTTTCGAGCGGCGCAATCGCAGTGGCGAGCTGCCGTACCAGCTCCATCGCGCCCGCAAGTTCGCGGTCGCTCAAACGGCTGCGGGGGTCGGATGGATGTAGATCGATCCTTTCGCCGCGGCGAAATTTTTCGAGAAGGGCGCTCAAATTTGTAAGCGCCCGCGCCAATCCGGCCGTCCCCGGTCGCGGTCGCGGTCCACGGAGGATCGCACGCTCGAGCGTGGCAACCGCGCTTTCGCTGCGGCCTCGATCGAGGCGCAGGAGCGGATGTTTGAGCAGGGCGAG
>Ga0306920_100013131_pt1 | contig 11266 bp, 12 predicted proteins | sample flu12Cox44000170_FD_204666 | JGI IMG/M metagenome (GOLD analysis project Ga0306920, IMG submission 204666) | Lab enrichment of tropical soil microbial communities from Luquillo Experimental Forest, Puerto Rico - flux4day.12C.oxic.44.000.170 (v2)... | ecosystem: Environmental > Terrestrial >...
AGCCTATCGGTGCGCGTCGGATCACGATAGCAGAAGGCACACGCGAGGTTGCACTCATTGGTAAGCCCCAGCCCCAATGCGAAGGAGCTGAGCCCGATTGCCTCCTTGTTTGTTACAGCGTGTAACGTCATTCTTACAGGCCCGCCAACACCAAAATTATCGCACATGACTGGGGCGGTAACGACAACAAGCGATCCTGAGCCGGACCAGCAACCGCACCGTTGGGACGAGTACGTTGCCTTGTACGAGGATGTGTTCGAGCCGCTCACGCAGCGTCTCTCATCGGCCGCAATCGCGGCGCTCGCTCCCGCGCCGCAATCGCGCGTGCTCGACTCTGCAGCCGGGGCCGGAGGCGCGGCCTTGGAGCTCGCCCGACGCGGCCACAGAGTGACCGCCATCGACGCGTCGCTGGCGATGGTGGCGCGCATGAAGGAGCGGGCGCGTGCCACGGGCCTCGTCATCGAGGCCCTGACCATGGACGGCCAGGACCTGGCGTTGGCAGATCAAAGCTTCGATGCTGCCATTTCCGTCCTTGGCGTCATCCTGTTTCCCGATGCCGTGTGCGGGTTGTCCGAGCTGCGACGCGTCGTCAAACCCGGTGGGCGCATCGCGCTCGTCACCTGGACGGCGCCCGAAGCCTATGAGCTCGCAGGCGAACTTCGCGCCGCGGCGCTCTCGGTGCTCGGCAGCCTTCCGGCCCGCCCGCTGCCGGCGCAGCTGCGCTTCAAAGAGAAAGAGGCGTTCCAGGCGCTGTTCGCGGCAGCCGGCTTGCCCTCGCCAGCGATCGCGGAAGTGACCGCCGAACTCGTGGCGCCATCCCCCGACTGGCTCGCCGCGCGGCTCGCCTTTGCTCCCGGCATGGCGGCGCTGCTGGAGGGGTTTGGAGGAGCGAAGACCCAGGTGATCGCCGCCTTTCGCGAGCGCCTCGAGACGCGGCGAGGCACCGGAAGCATCGCGCTCGCGGCGCGCGCCTATGTAGGCTCGGTTACGGTCGTGCACGCATGAGATTCCGTTCCGTCCAACAAATGCCGGCAATCAGGGAGGCGCATACGATGTTCCGCAAATTACTTCCCGCGCTCGTGCTCGCGGCGCTGCTCGTCAGCGCTTCCACCACCGCGACCCAAGCGCCCATCTTCACGTTCACGGCCATCCCGGATCAGGACGAGACGCGGCTCATCGAGCGCTTCAGCCGCTTCGCCAAATATCTCGAGGCGCAGCTGGGCGTTCCCGTGAAATACGTGCCCGTCAAAACCTATCCCGCAGCGGTCACCGCGTTCATCAACAACGACGTCCAGCTCGCCTGGTTTGGGGGCTATACCGGGGTCCAGGCGCGGCACGCCGTGCCCGGCTCGGAAGCGATCGCGCAGGGGGCGGAGGATGTCAACTTCAAGAGCTACTTCATCGCCAACAGCGAGACGGGCCTGAAATCCTCCAGGGATTTTCCGGCCGGGATCGAGGGCAAGACACTTCTCTTCGGCTCACGCTCGTCTACATCCGGGCGGGTGATGCCCGAATACTTCATCCGCAAACATTTCCCTGGCAAACAGCCCGATGAGCTCTTCAGCCGCATCGGCTTCTCGGGCGATCACTCGCGCACACTGCAGCTCGTGCAATCGGGTGCCTATCAGGTCGGCGTCATGGACTACACGGTCTACGAGGTCGAGAAAAAGGCCGGACGGGTCGATGAAAGTCGCGTATCGGTGATCTGGGAAAGCCCGACATTCCCCGATTATCAGTTCACGATCCGCGGCGATGTCGACAAGCAGTTCGGTCCGGGCTTCAAGGACAAGGTGCGGCAGGCCATCGTGAGCCTCGCCGATCCGGAGATCCTCGGCTACTTCGCGCGCAGCAAATTCATCCCCGCCTCGAACGCGCAGTACGCGCCGATCGAGGAAGTCGCCGCCGCGACCAAGCTCGACTGAGAGTGGCACCGAGATGGCTGCCGCCATCACGCTCGATAAGGTCAGTGCCGGCTACCAGGGCCCACCCGTCCTGCACGACATCACCCTGTCGGTCACGCCCGGAGAGCGCGTGGCGATCATCGGGCGCTCGGGTGCCGGCAAGTCGACCCTCCTCAATACGATATACCGTCGTTACACCGAGCACGCGGCCCTGATCCCGCAGGCGAGCGCGCTGGTCGCCAATTTGAGCGTGTTTCACAACGTCTTCATGGGTTGCCTCGACCGTCATTCGACGCTGTACAACCTGCGCACGCTCGTTTGGCCAGCGGCCGCCGAGATCACGGCGGTCACGCGCGTACTCGCATCGGTCGGGCTCGAGGAGAAACTCTTCGTCAAAGCAGGCGAGCTGTCGGGCGGGCAGCAACAGCGCACCTCGGTGGCGCGCGCCATGCTCAACGGGCGGCCGATCGTCCTTGGTGATGAGCCGGTGTCGGCCCTCGACCGCGTGCAAGCGGGCGATGTGTTGCGTGTCATGTCCGAGCGTCACGAGACCAAGATCTTCGCCATGCACGACATTCGCCTCGCCCTCGAGCATTGCGATCGGATCATCCTGCTGGAAGGTGGGCGCATCATTCTCGATGAGCCCTCGAGCCATCTCAGCTACGAGCGCCTCCTGCCTCATTTCGCCGGGGAGCAGCAGTGAGGAAACCCGGCTTCCTGCCGCGTTTGACCTATGGCTCGGCAACCCGGATCTTCCTGCTCGCGGCCCTCGTGGCATTGCCATTTGCCGATCTCGCCATTAGCGCGGTCCACCCCGGTGCCGAGTTCAGGCGGCTCGTCGCGGGGATCCTGTCGCCACGCTTCTCGGCCATCGAGCTGTGGAGCGTCGTATGGACGGTGGCCTTCGCCGTGCTCGGCGTGGTCGCCGGCGGCACCGCCGGACTCGTCCTGGCGCTCTTCTTCGATCGCTCACGTCTGGTGCGTCTCGCGGCGGCCTTCCTGCGTTCCGTGCACGAGCTCTTCTGGGCCCTCTTCCTCATGCAGATCACGGGACTCTCGCCCGCGACCGGGATCCTCGCCATCGCCCTCCCCTACGCCGGCATCTTCGCGAAGGTGTTCGCGGAGATCTTCGAGGAAGCGGACCGGTCGGCGGAGAATGTCCTGCCGCATCAGACCGCGGCGCTGTCGCGCTTTGCCTTTGCGCGATTCCCGGTGGTCGCGCAGCAGCTGAAGACCTACACCCTCTACCGGCTCGAATGCGGCATGCGCTCGACGCTGGTGCTCGGTTTCGTGGGTTTGCCGACCATCGGTTTCCATCTCGAATCCTATTTCAAGGAAGCGCACTACGCCGAGGCGACGGCGCTCCTGCTTTGCTTCTATGTGCTGATCGGCACACGGCGACTCTGGGCACGTCCCTGGACCGTGCCGCTCCTCGCGATCGCGAGCCTCTTCGTGTTGCCCGAATCGACCGGCAACGGCTCCACCTGGAGCAACATGGTGCGGTTTTTTGGCCACGACATCGTCCCAGTACCCTTGCGCTCGAGCAGTCTCTGGCACGGCGACACCTGGGCGGCATTCGGCTCCTGGGCGTGGCGGATCACTGCACAGCAGATTGGTCCGGGTACGGTCAAGACCCTCGTTCTCGCGCAGATCGCGCTTGTCGCGGCGGGCGCCGTGGCGCTCCTCGTTTACCCGCTGGTGTCGCGGCGTTTTCTCGGGCAGGTGGGCCACTATCTCGGCCGAGCGATGCTGGTGGTCGTGCGCTCGACTCCCGAATACATGCTGGCCTATCTGTTGCTGCAGTTGATGGGCCCTTCCATGCTGCCCGCGATCATCGCCCTGTCGCTCCACAACGGCGCAATCATCGGTTATCTGCTGGGCCGCCAGTCGGATCAGCTCGCCCTGCGCGTCGATGCCCCGAAGGGAGCCAATCTCTACTTCTACCAGACGACGCCCACGCTCTACGGTCAATTCCTCGCCTACCTGCTCTACCGCTGGGAACTGATCCTCAGAGAAAGCGCTATCTTCGGTATTCTGGGCATCAAGACTCTCGGCTACTACGTCGACGCCGCGATCTCGGAGCTCAGAATCGACACGGCAGCGCTGCTGCTCGTCGGTGTCGCTGCGCTCTCCATGTCGGTCGATGCGTTCTCGCGCCATCTACGGCGGCGGCTGAGGATCGAGGCGTTGCCGGTCCGCCTCTCGGCCGATCGCGGCGCCGGCTCGCCGGCACCATCCGCCGGATCCTTCACGGGTGCAACGCACGCGCAGCAACCGGTGGCGTGATTCCAGGCCGTGGCGCGAGCTACGAGACTTCGATCCCGGCAGCGCCCGCGCGCATCTCGCCGATAATGCTGGCGGACGGATAGCCGGCGTCCCGGATGCTGCCGAGAAGAATGTTCGCGCGGTCTGCAGCGCAGGCGACCAGGAGGCCTCCGGAAGTCTGCGGGTCGGTCAAGATCTGTCGCCGCCACAGCGGGCAGTCCGCCGCGAGAGCGACCGCGGCGCCATAACTCTCCCAGTTTCGTCCCGAGGCGCCGGTGATATAGCCCTGCTGAGCGAGCTCGATCGCTCTTGGCAGCAGCGGAATGGCCTCGCTCCGCAGTACGAAGCGCAGGCCGGAACCGCGCGCCATTCCGAGTGCATGCCCGAGCACACCAAACCCCGTCACGTCGGTCATTGCATGGACGCCCGAGTCCTTGCCGAGCTCGGCGCCGATCTGATTGAGCGTCGTCATGGTCGCGAGCATGTCCGCGTAGTCGGCCGGCGACAGCGCTTCCTTCTTGAAGGCCGCGGAATAGATCCCGACCCCGACTGGCTTGGTGAGGATGATGAGGTCCCCCGCCTTGGCGTCGCAGTTGCGGCGCAGCTCGGAGGGTGCGCAGATACCATTCACCGCGAGCCCATAGATGGGCTCAGGAGTATCGATGGAGTGTCCGCCCGCGACGGGGATGCCCGCCTTCTGGCAGACCTCACGCCCGCCATCGAGTATCTCCCGCACTCTGTCCGGTGCGAGCTTGCCGAGCGGCATGCCGAGGATGGCGAGCGCGAAAATCGGCCTCCCACCCATGGCATAGACATCGGAGATGGCGTTGGTTGCCGCGATGCGCCCGAAATCGTGCGGGTCGTCCACCATCGGCATGAAGAAGTCGGTCGTCGAGATCAGGCACGTACGCTCGTCAATCTGCCACACGGCCGCGTCGTCGCCGGTCTCGGTGCCGACCAGCAGCTGCTTGAAGGAATGCGCCGCGCTCGTGTTGCTGAGGAGCTCGGAAAGAACGGCTGGTGAGAGCTTGCAACCGCAGCCCCCACCATGGGCCATGCTACTGAGTCGAACGCTATCGGCAGACATTCTTGCTCGCGCTCCAAAACGCAGATCATAGCGGCGATTACACGGACCCGAGGGAAATGCAGTCTTTAATTCTTCTTCGGTGGCGATTGCCGAAGTTGTCTATCAGGCAGCGACCAACGGCACGGCAAAGCTTGGCTACGGGTTCGGAACGTCGCCGAACAATCCGGAAGTCCTTCGCTCGCATAACCGACTGAATTTATTGGCATACTCATGGAATTCGACGCCCGGCGACCGCCGTGCAGGAGAAACTCGTGTCGATTTCCGCAGGTCCGCTTCGTCGTAGTCACAACTGACGCCGGATCTGGCTCCCGATTGGGCACACGCGACTAAGGAGATGCAATGAGCACGAGCAACACATATCTCGCTGTATTCTGCGGAAGCAAAACCAGCGCGCGACGAGCGGCCTGGGATTCCCTTCCCGAAAGTGATCGCCGCGCAAGAGAACGAAACGGCATTGCGGCCTGGAAAGCGTGGGTCGACCGGCACCAGAACGCCATCGTGGCGATGGGCGGGCCACTGGGAAAAACGAAAAAGGTTGCCGAACGTGGGGTCGAGGACACGAGCAACAACCTGGGCGCTTTCACGGTTGTGCGCGCGGAATCGCACGAGGCCGCCGCCAAACTCTTCGAGCGGCATCCGCACTTTACGATTTTCCCGGGCGACTACATCGAGATCATGCCCGTGCTGCCCATACCGAACGGATAGTGGTCAGTAGCGAGCAGAGCAAGTTTCGGCGCTTTGCGCCTTTGACCGACAAATGGGACACGGCAGGCGTGGTTCACGCCTGCGCTTCGAGCCGCACGCGAAACGCTGCCTCAAAGCGCTCTCGCGGTGCGACGAGTCTCAATCCCCGGCCGCTTGTAAGCGCGCTGGTGGGCGCTGTCATCGGTTCGATCGCAACAAACTCCTGCTCGCTGGGGGCAAAGATCTGCGCGTACGGATAGCCTCCGAGGAACTCGACAGTAATGCGACGACCACCGCCCCGCAGGCTGAAAGACGGGCAGGCATCGAGCAGCGCAAAACCGTCGTCGAAGGAGCGCTCGCCCAGCTCGGAATCAAATCGATTCCAGGTCTGCTCCGCGCCGCTCGGGATTCCGCGCTCGTCGAGCATGAGCCTGCGCATGGCTGGCAGTTCGAGCCGCCACTTCGCGCGCGGGAGATCGGGTATGCCGAGGTAGGGGTGGAAACCGAAGCTGACCGGCACCGGCCCATCCGGCCCGGCGATGAGCGTCGTTTGCAGCGTCAGGGCGTCCGGATGGAGCGTCGCTGTGAGCTCGACGCTATGCGGAAACGGAAAAATGTCGAGCAGCTCTCTACGGCTCCATTGCAACCGCGCCGAGATCCGATTGCGCCGCGACTCGATTGGCTCCCATACGAGCCGCGACCAGGGCACTCCGTGCATGGGAAGCCCGTGCGCATCAAGGTGGAGCATGGGCGATGACGTATCGAGCTGTACCTCCTGCCCCGCGGCGCGGTAGCGGATGCCGTCCAGCCGGTTTGCCCACGGATGAAGCAGCGCGATCCCGGCCGTGCTTCCCTTCGCCGCCGCCCCCTGCAGGTCGCCAACGCGGCGCAGGACCTGCGCACCGCGGTGGCGCAGCGACGCTCCGAGCATCCCCTGCGCAGGTAGAAATACCGCCTCGAGATCCCCCGCGATCAGAGTGCAGGCCGCCGCACCGTCATCCACTGACTTCGACCGCGGCGTGTCGCCAGCGTTGATCGTCATCGACTTGCAGCGTTCCGCACGTCAGACCTCAAGCCTGTCTCTGCGCGAGTCGCACCTGGGCGGCTTCCAGGGCCCCCTCGTCCGCGTAATGCACCACCTCGCCAAAGCCTGTGTCGATGAGTACGCCGTCATGAAGATGCGTCCATTGCTCCCTGGTATGAGGGTGAAGAAAGATTCCATCCTCGATGCATGCCACGACGGTGCCCTCGTGCCTCACATCGATCGTGACCACATCGCCAACGTGAATGGGCTGGCCGTCGTGATAGCGCATTGCAGGTACTCCACCGGTAAGCGCAACCATGGGGTAAGGAGCGCTTGCCAGGCATTGCGACACCCGTCCTCTCTCCGGACATAGCTTACCGCACAACCTTGTGGACTCGGCCAGGCCAGCGGCTCAGTCGGCTGGGAGGCTCACGGCCCTGCGCGCCGCAGTAACGCTTGCGACTTCGGCACCGGCTCACAAGCCGGGGAACGAGGCAATCCGCCGTCAACAAGCCTATACGAGACAGTGTGCCGCGTAAATCACGAGCGCCGGCACACGTTTTGGGTAACAATGCCTGCTAGCGAATCCTGCCCGAAACAACAATGTGACAAAACACAGGAGCTGATAAATGGCTGCCGCGACCGTCATAGCCCGCCCAGGATTCTTCGACAAAGATCGCATCGTGGCCGACACCGGCTACAGCCGCTGGCTGGTGCCGCCATGTGCTCTGGCAATTCACCTTTGCATCGGGATGGCGTACGGCTTCTCGGTGTTTTGGCTGCCGCTGCACCGTGCTGTCGGCCATACCAAGCCGCTCGAGTGCCCCGCGAGCCTCGGTTTCTTCGCGACCATCACCACCACCAGTTGCGACTGGAAAATCTCGATGATGGGGTGGATGTTCACCCTGTTCTTCGTATTCCTCGGTACTGCCTCGGCCATCTGGGGCGGTTGGCTCGAGCGCGTCGGCCCGCGCCGGGCAGGAATCGCTGCTGCGGTGCTCTGGTGTGGCGGGTTGGTGATATCCGCGCTGGCCGTCGTTTGGCATCAGCTGTGGCTGATGTGGTTAGGGTCCGGCGTGCTCGGCGGCCTCGGGCTGGGACTCGGCTACATCTCGCCCGTCTCGACCCTGATCAAGTGGTTTCCGGACCGGCGTGGCATGGCCACCGGCATGGCTATCATGGGATTCGGCGGCGGCGCGATGATTGGTGCGCCGCTCGCTGATCGACTGATGAAGATGTTCGCCACGCCGACTGCGGTTGGCGTTTGGCAGACGTTCCTGGTGCTGGCGGCGATTTACTTCATCGCGATGATCATCGGCTCGCTCGGCTATCGGCTACCGGCGCAGAATTGGCGCCCGGCTGGTTGGCAGCCGCCAGCAGCGACGAAAGCGAAAGCTCTCGTGACCACCCGCAGCGTCGATCTGAACGTGGCCTCGCGGACCCCGCAGTTCTGGCTCGTATGGTGGGTCCTCGCACTCAATGTCACGGCGGGCATCGGCATTATCGGCATGGCCTCCCCGCTGCTGCAGGAGGTGTTCGGTGGCCGACTCATCGGCGTCCAGGCCGCGTTCGACCAGCTGACCGCACAGCAGCACAGCGCGATCGCGGCGCTCGCAGCGGGCTTCACCGGCCTGTTGTCGCTGTTCAACATTGCGGGCCGGTTCTTCTGGGCTTCGGCTTCCGATTATATCGGCCGCAAGCCCACCTACATGGTGTTCCTGCTGCTGGGGCTGGTGCTGTATGCGTCGATTCCATCGCTCGCGGCGGCGGGGAACCTCGCACTGTTTGTTGGCTTTTTCTGCATCATCCTGTCCATGTACGGCGGCGGCTTCTCTACGGTACCCGCGTATCTCGCCGATCTGTTTGGCACCAGAATGGTGGGCGCCATCCACGGACGCCTGCTGACCGCCTGGTCTGCGGCGGGGATTCTGGGACCCGTGATCGTGAACTACATTCGCGAGTATCAGCTGGCTCACCACGTAGCGCGCGCACAGGCTTACAGCGTGACCATGTATGTGCTCGCCGCTCTGCTGGCACTCGGCTTCCTCTGCAACCTCATGATCCGACCGGTGGCGGACAAGTACTACATGACGCCCGCACAGCTTGCGGCACTCGACGCCGCAGACAAGAGCATGGCCGCTGCTTCCACCGCCACGGTGGTAGCCAGCAGCAGGAGCACTGCGGGGTGGCAACTGGCGGCGGCATGGATCGCCGTTGGCATTCCAATCGCCTGGGGAGTGTGGGTGACTCTGCAGAAGGCGGTGGTGCTGTTCGGTTTCTAGCCACAGCGTTGCCGGGTCGCCCCGGTTTGGGCATGCTCGCGGCCATGGTCGAGGTAAGCGAGCATGCCGAGCCGATCGCGAATGTCTCGCGGAGAAAGGCCGTCCCGGGTGGTGATCCTCTGAGTGCAGAACGGCGCCCCGTCAGGAGCCGCCGGAGTCGCGGACGGCCGCGTAACGCGAACATCGACAAGCAAGTGCTTTCGGCCGTCTTGCAGGTGCTGAGAACGCGCGGCTACAAGGCCGTCACCATCGAAGGGATCGCACGCAAGGTCAACCGGGCTCGCTCGAGTATCTATCGCCGCTGGCCGAGCAAGCCGCACCTGGTGGCGTACTGCATCGTCACCGCGATGGGTGCCAGGCCGGCCACGGACGAGGGAGCACTGCGCAAGGACCTGCGGGCGGCGGCGGGTACGCTGCAGCGGGCATTCAGCGGACCTCTCAAGCAAGCGCTCCCAGGCCTGGTCGCAGATATGGCACAGGATCGCGAGCTCGCCGAGGCCGTTCGCAACCAGGTTCTCGCTGCCAGGCGAAAATCCATGCGCGACGCGATCGACAGAGCCAGGGCGCGTGGCGAAGCGCGCAAGGGTCTGGACGTCGAGTTACTCCTCGATATGTTGGCCGGTCCGTTCTACTTTCGAACTCTCTTCGGGCACGCCCCCATCAACCGGCGCATGACGCGCGACGTCGTGGAGTATGTGCTGAAGATCGTCGCGCCCAAGCGCTGACAAGGCCATCTCGCGCACTCTCGCGGCCACGCGCTCATGGGCGGTTGGCCCTGCTCGATGTCATCAGCGCGAGCGCACTTCAGCGCCTGCTCGATCTGATAACCGGAATCATTTTTTGTGCAGCGCGCAATCGGCCGCGCGAGACGCGACACGACTCCACACGTAACATCGACGCTTCGAGGTAGCCGCCACCAAGAGGGCATCCATGTACCAGCGAAGCCTGCCACTGTCTCTGTTCACGGGCGCACTATTGCTCGTCTCGACGCCTTTATTGTGGGGTGCCGACACGCCCGCCCCCGGTGTCGATGCCTCACAGACTGCGGCAAGGGACGAACTGCTGAGGCTGGAAAGAGACTGGACGACAGCGGAGAACAAGCACGACGAAGCGACGTTGCGGCGCATTCTCGACGAAAAATTCGTCGCGACCTTCGGCACGAAGAAACCGCCATACGACAAGGAAGGATTCATCAAGGCACAGCTTGCGGGTGATGTCGATCCGACAGTGTCCGATACCCTGTCGGACCAGATAGTCATAGTCGATGGCGACACCGCCGTCGTCGTTGGCACTGATACCGAACGCAGCACGAAGAAGGGCGAAGCACATACCGCGGTCGCCCGCTATACGGCGACTTATGTCCGCCGCAACGGCCGCTGGTTAGCGCTTGCGGAACACATGGCCCTCGTACCCCAGGCTAAATAGCCCGAAGGGTCCCCGAAGGCGCACACCCCGAATTGGCAGCGTTCAAGTAACCGCGGTAGGCTCTCGTAAGTGCTTACGCGCTGAGGCACCAATGGCAATTAAACGTCCATCCAAGAGCCGGGGAACCCCCGTTCGCCAGACAGTGACATCACCGGGCGTGCGCCACGTCGACGTCCGGGTGCCGCATCAGATGGTCGCGGGAGATGTCTACCTCGGCTGGGTGTGCAAGAACAAGTCGTGCGGGCTCGTCATTGCTATTGCCCTCCCACCAGCAGGAAGTAAGCCGGCCCTGGCCGAATCCGGAGACCAGCTTGCTGTGATCAAGTGCCCGCATTGCGGGGACGAGGATCTCTACCGCTGGGGCGCCCGCAGCGAACATACCTACACGGCACGAAGCCCCAGTACCTGAACCCCGCGAGTCACTGCGGCGGGAAGTTGAACAGGTCGAACAGGTCCCCGATCGCCGGCATGTTGCGCGGCACGTAGAGGTTACTCGCATCCTGCATCGGGTTCGACAGGTTGTCGCGACTGCGGTCGCTCAGCGTTTCCCGCAGCTTCCAGTTACGCTCGATGAACTTCACCACCGAGGAGTGCTCGT
>Ga0306920_100013132_pt1 | contig 11266 bp, 10 predicted proteins | sample flu12Cox44000170_FD_204666 | JGI IMG/M metagenome (GOLD analysis project Ga0306920, IMG submission 204666) | Lab enrichment of tropical soil microbial communities from Luquillo Experimental Forest, Puerto Rico - flux4day.12C.oxic.44.000.170 (v2)... | ecosystem: Environmental > Terrestrial >...
AAGCATGGCATTGTATTGCGCAGTTTTGGGCAAAACTATTCATTCATCGCTGAATGACGCTCGCCATCGAATACGAAACCATATCCCGCGCCATCTCGCACGATGGTTCCGCCGGTGGGTGTCGGAAAATGCGCAGGGAAGACAAGCCGCCCACTGTCTGCATGTTTCTTGAAGAATTCCACACGCGTTTGTCGCGCCTGATCGGGATCCGTGCAAAAGCGCGTGCTCCACGCGGGATAGCGCACTTGCAGCGGATGATGCATCAGGTCGGAACACAAGATCGCTTCCTGGCGCCCGCCGGCAAGTCGCACGAGCGTGAGGCCCGGCGTGTGGCCCGGCGCCGGCTCCAATGCGATGTCGCTCGCAAGCATATGCTCGTCGCCGATGAGATCGGCCTGGCCGGCCTTGAAGATCGGCAAAACGCTATCCGTGATGTAGTCGCCGGTGCGCGCGAGCGCCGCTCCACCGGCCGCGCGCCAATAGTCCCATTCCCGCTGCGCAATGAGGTAGCGCGCATTGGGAAAGGTGGGTACCCACTTCCCGTTTTCCAGCCGCGTATTCCAGCCGACGTGATCGACGTGCAGATGCGTGCATAAGACGATGTCGATGTCATCGGGCGTCACGCCCGCAGACCGCATAGTCTCGAGCCACGGCCAGCTGCGGCGATGAAAGTGCGGCCGCGCCCGCTCTTTATCGTTGCCGCCGCATGCGTCGACCAGAACGGTGAGACCGTTTTGCCGGATCAAAAAACTCTGGATGGCGATGATCAGGATACCGCTCACCGCATCCGCAAAACGCGGCACGAGCCAGGAGCGATTCTCATCGATATGCGCCTGCGTGCAGTCGCCGAAAATTTCGGACGGCGACAAGATCGGCCCCTCCTGCTCGACGAGCCGGTACAGCGTCGACGCGCCAAACGTCCAGTGCGAGCGACCTGACATCGGGCACCGAGGATAGCAATCTCCGGCCGGGGCAGTCGACGGCCGCCCGCGAGCGTAATGTGCTATGGTTGCGTCGGAAACATGCAAGCCCGTCGCCGAGGAGTTAATCATGAGCACTTTGGTCGCGGCGTCGGCGCAGTTGAACGTTCTGATATCCGGCGGATTCAGCGGCGCGTACGAGCAGCTGTTGCCGGAATTCGAGCGAACGAGCGGCATCAAGGTAACGACCGGATCAGGCGCGTCGCAGGGAACAGGGCCGCAAACGATTGCCGCTCAACTCGCCCGCGGCGTGCCCGCCGACGTGGTGATCCTCTCCAGGGAGGGCCTCACTGAGCTGATCGCCGAAAAGAGGATCGCCGTCGGAACGCAGATGGATCTTGCGCGAGTACCGCTCGGCGTGGCGGTGCGGGCGGGGACTGCGAAGCCCGACGCAAGCACCGTCGCGGCCTTCAAACAAGTTCTGCTGAAGGCCAAAATCGTCGCGATCCCCGCAAGCACCAGCGGTATTTGGCTCACGACCGATCTTTTTCCGCGGCTTGGCATCGCGGAAAAGGTCAATGTTAAAGCGGCGCCGCGCGGCACGGACGCAACCGGCATGGTCGCCAAAGGCAGCGCCGATCTTGCAGTCTTGCCGGTCAGTGAGATTGTGCACGCGGCAGGCGTCGCCTTCGCAGGCAGCCTCGCACCGGAGATTCAGTTCGTCCAGACGTTTTGCGCCGCCGTCGTGGCCGGCTCGGAACAGAGTGCAGGCTCTAAACGACTGATCGAATTTCTTGCGTCCGCGCGTGCTTCCGAGGCAATCAGGAAAAGCGGAATGGAGCCGCTCGCGACGTCGAGGTAGGGGCACGCCCGGTCGCAGCCTACCCGGTCAAAACAAGGAGCATCCCGTGCAAACGCTCGTCGTCTGTTCCGGCGGTCTCGATTCCGTCACGCTCCCGCACAAGACCGCCGCCGAACAAACGCTGATCCATCTTGTCTCGTTTGATTACGGTCAGCGACACAGGAAGGAGCTCGAATACGCCCGTCGCTGCGCAACGCGACTTGGGGTGACCCACGATATTGTCGACATCACCGACATTGGCCGACGGCTGACGGGATCAGCATTGACGGACGAGGAGGCAGTCCCGGACGGGCACTATGCCGAAGAGACGATGCGCGTTACGGTCGTGCCCAATCGCAACGCCATCATGTTGACCATCGCTTTCGGGCTTGCAACGGCCAAACGCGCGCAGGCGGTAGCCGCCGCCATGCATGGCGGCGATCATTTCATCTATCCCGACTGCCGGCCGCCGTTCGTCGAAGCCTTTGCGGCCATGCAGCAGCATGCGCTCGACGGTCTTGCGCAAATTGCATTGACAACCCCGTTCCTGCTCGCGAGCAAGGCCGACATTGTGCGCGAGGGCGCGCGACTTGGCGTACCCTTCGCCGAGACCTGGTCTTGCTACAAAGGCGGCGCACGCCATTGCGGCCGCTGCGGTACCTGCGTCGAGCGGCGCGAAGCGTTCGATCTGGCCAAGATCGAAGACCCCACCTCTTACGATGATTCCGAGTACTGGCGCGAAGCGCGCCGCGCGTTTGTGTCCAAGCAGCGAGCTTGACGTTTCAGCGCGCCTCCCCGCTGACGAGCCTTTGCCAATTTGCCGGATGGTTTCGCTCTTTGATCGAAATCAAAGCCCGGGACCGATTCTCCTGTATTCATCGTCGCAGCGGCGTAGCGCAATGGAGGTCAGCAGAGTTCGGAGAAAGCCTGCTCCCAACCGGGAGGCGGTTATGCGAACGATGATTTTGCTTTTAGCGACGGCGGTGTTCGTCAGCGCGTCAGCGTTGGTATCGGGTCCGGCGCAAGCATTGGCTTCGGGCGGAGGTTTTGGATTCCAGAGAGTCGTGAGTCCAAAGGATTCATTCGAGCGGCCCTCGTGTACCCGGCAGCGCGTCTGTGCGCCTGACGGATGTGTCTGGCGAACAATCTGCCGCTGAGCGCTGGTGTATCCCTCCCCCGCTTTGCGGGGGAGGGATTTTACGCGCTCACCACCTGCTTGCCCGCTACTGCTACGGCCGGCTTGACAAGATCGTCGTTGATCTCCTCGATCGAGCGGCCTTTGGTTTCGATGCCGAAGAAATAATAGACGCCGCCCGCGAGCAGATACCAGCACGCAAGATAGGCAAAGGCGGGCAGGATCATTGCGACCGATGCTTCCGGTTTCACGACATTCGACGAGCCCACAATCAGCGCCAGACCGAGCGGACCGATAATCTTTCCGATCCCGCCAAATCCATAGGCCGAGCCCATTCCGCTCGTTCGCAGGTCTGCCGGCCAGACCTCCGCCGCGTACGGGCCAACGATTGCAAATCCGCCATCGGCGAAGAAGTACGTCGCGATCAGTAACAGCCAGAATACCGAAGCCGTACCGATGAACGCGTCGTGCCAGTAGGCGGCGAGGATCAATAGGGCGGCGGCGCCGAAACCGAGCAAGCCACCGGAGGCACGTCGGCCGATGGCATCGGACAGGAAAGAAAACGCAATGCGCCCGATGAAGCCGCCGAGCGTGATGTAGATCATCAGGTAGGAAGCCTCGGAGGGCGAAATCGTCAGCACTTGCGTGAGCAGAGTCGGCACCCAAAGCGTGATGCCGTAAACGCCGGTTTGCGCCCCGAGATTTCCGAGCCAGGAAACCGCCAAGCTGCGAGGGTGCCGGAACAGCTCGCGCCACGGCGCCGGCTGTGCCTGGGCCTGCGCGGCCGGCAAGCGAATCTGCTCCGGGTCCATTTCCAGCGCCCAAGCCAGCGATTTGCGCGCCTCCTCGTGGCGGCCTCTGCGCAAAAGCCAATGTGGGGATTCCGGCACCCAGGCGCGGATCAGAAGCGTCATCAACGCGGGGAGCACGCCAATCGCGAACAGGCCGCGCCAGCCGACGGCCGGGGCGAGAAACGCCCCGAGCACCGCTCCCACTCCAGTGCCCAGGGGAATTGCGCAGGTAACCAGTCCGCCGATCGCGCCGCGCTTCGAGGAGGGCACGAATTCCTGCACCAAGGGGAGATCGACGCAATAGAGCCCGCCCACTCCGAACCCGGTCAGAAATCGGAACAAGGTGAGAAAAACCCATCCGTGCTCGGGCGTAAAGGCAAGACAACCCGTCGCAATGGAGAAGTTCAGCACAGTGCCGATAAAGACCTTGCGCCGGCCGATGCGGTCCGCGAGCCAGCCCCAGAACCAGGCACCGATGATTGCCCCGATGCCCGACGACAACAAAATGAGTGCCGACTGTCCGTAGGTCAGCTTCCAGGGGCCGACAATGAAGGCAAGAACAAACCCGATCAGGAAATAGTCAAAGAATTCCAGCATATCGCCGAGCACGGCGGCAAATACGATGCGCCGCTGATTTCCCGTTAGCTTCTGCTGGTGATCGAGAAGCTCCAACATGGCGTCGCCCTCCGCTTCCTCGCACGGCACTCCCTGCCCGACGGGCAGCACAGGCCATACTCTGACGGATCGGGATCAGCGCGCTCTGCTGGTTTGGTCTGGTCCTGCCCGGACGGCATTTCGCGAAAGCCTGTCCGTCATGGAGCCAGCATGAAAGCTTCGGAGCCTCTTTGCGTTGATCAAGATCAAACCAGGTCGCCGACCAACTTGGCCCTGGAGGCACCGCAATCGCTAAGGTGCCTGCGTGCGGCTGGACGGACGAGAATCGCTTCCTGGGTTGCGCCCTCGCAATTTCCTGATGGCAACAAGTGTGATACCGGCTTGTCCTGATCAAAGCCGCTATCGAACGAGCAGCGGACCTAGCGCAGGTGCAAGCTTCGAGGGGCCAGGAGACGGGAGGCGTTCTCGACGAGGCGACGCGACGACGCGCGCCGATTCCGCGCCCCTCATAGGTGCGCTTTCGCCGAACAATCTATAATGTAGAGCAACATTTCGAGGCAAGCAAAGGGAGGGTCATCATGGCGACCGTTGGAATTATCCATAGCGGCTCGCAAGCCGCCAATCAAAACAATATCGCGGCGCTACAACAAAGCCTCGAAACGGCCTACGGTCAAACACCGACTTATTCCGGTCTCCTGTGGGCGAACGGCGACGCAACGAAGCTTGCAGGATTGGCCGCACAACTGCTTGGGGTCGACGTGCTCATTGCAGCGGGCGGCTCGCGCTCTGCCGAGGCGGCGCGGGATGCAAGGACAAACCCCAATAAGCCGGTCATCGTTTTCACGAGCGTAGCGCCTTACGTCGTGGATAACCTTCCGGCGAGCATGACCGGCGTCAACGCGCATACTTCCGATCACGACGTGGCGAGATTAAAGTTGCTGGTCCAGCTTGGATTTCACGGAAACAGGATCGGCGTTCTCAGGAACTCCAATCGTGGCGACCAAGACAGGCAGATGCATGATCTAAATAAGGCCGTGCAGGATCTGAACCAGACGACCGGAAGCAATTGGGTTCTCCGCCCTCGGGACATCAAAATCGACAAGACCATCAAGGAATCGTTCAAGTGGCTCAAAGGAGATATCCATGCATTGCTCGTGGCCGCCGATCCGTTCTTCAATAATAGCCGCACAGACGTGGTCGGCGGGGCAAACACCGACAGTTATCCTGCAATCTATCAATGGAGCGAATTTGTAGACGCCGGCGGGCTGATGAGCTACGGGCCAAACCTCACGAAAATGTATCAGCAGGCGGGCACGATGGCGGGCAACATTCTCAAGAGCAATCTCGTTACAATACCGCCGGTTTGGGCCCCGCAAGAGTCGGATTTCGAGCTTGTCGTGAACTCGGCTACCGCGAAGAAGATTCCCGGCATGTGGCCTTTGCCGAAGGCCGTGGCTGGCAAGGCGAAGGTGATATGACATGAGATTGCATTGCAAGTGATGCCGGTGAGACCTCGCCTGATAATCACTGCCGGAGTTCCAGGATCAGGAAAATCTACTTTCGCGCTACGCATGATCGAGCGATGGGGCGCTGTCAGCTTTGCTTCGGAAAGTTTTGCTGATCAGTTAGGCCCGGCCTCGCGAACGGCCTCCGGCGACCTCAGCAAGGAGGCGATACTGCATGCGTACCGGGCAATGGGCGATGCCGTCGCACATGCCCTTGCCGAAATGCAACTTGTTGTCGCTGTCGGGTCATTTAGATCGCAAGAGCAACGCAGACGATTTCGTGAAATTGCGAAAAGCTCAGGCGCAAGCGTGACGACCCTGCGCGTCGTCTGCCCCGTCGAGACGGCGGCCAGGCGCATACGTGCGCGGATGGCGCACGGGGAGCGTGGCCCGGACGAGAAGGCGATACGGCAAATCGAGGATGGGCTCAATCGCGCAGAGGACATAGATCTGGTGCTGACCAACGATTCGTCCATGCAAGACTTCCATCGCCGCATCGATGCAGTGCTCGAGCCGCTGCTCGCCGCCGCCGGCGCCGAAGCAAGCGACAGGAAAGGTCGGATCGCGGTATAGTGCCGCCCTGCCAATGAGACGACCAATGAGAGGATGGACGGCGCTATCGCTCATTGCCTTCACCATGGCGGCTTGGCCGATGCGGCTTCCCGCACAGCAGCGCGCGCCTGCGCTCATAGGATTTCTCACCACCGCGTCCCCAAGCTCGAGCGGCAGCGAGCAGATGGTTGCATTCCGCACGGGGCTGCGGAGCACCGGCTACAACGAAGGCCAGAATGTGCGGATCGAATATCGTTGGGCGAGCGATGACTACTCGCGGCTGACTGCAATGGCAGCGGAGATGGTCAGACTCCGGCCGGCCGTGATCGTAGCGGCCGGGGGTCACGTCTCGGCGCTGGTGACGCACGACCTCACTAAGGAGATACCGATCGTTTTCACGACGGTGACCGATCCCGTGAAGGATGGGCTTGTCGCGAGCCTCAACAGGCCGGGCGGGAACGCGACCGGAACCGCCGGACTGACTTCCGAGCTCGACCCGAAGCGGCTGGAGCTTCTGCACGAGATGAAGCCGTCCGCTGCCGTCATTGGCGTTCTCGTCAATCCAAACCGCCCGGGCTTGTACGACCAGTCCAGAGAGTTGCAGGCGGCCGCGGACAGGATTGGCGTGAAGCTCTCCTTCCAGAACGCTGCGGCCGCTCAAGAAATCGACACCGCTTTCGAGGCGTTCGCGGCGGCGGGAGCGCAGGCACTGCTTGTTACCGCCGATCCGCTGTTCAATAACCGCCGCACGCAAGTGCTGACGCTAGCGGCAAAGTATTCCTTACCGGCGATCTACCAGTGGCGCGAGTTCGTGTCCGCCGGCGGGCTCATGAGCTACGGGCCGAGCATCTCGGAGGCCTATAATCACGCCGGCGTTCTTGCCGGTCTCATTCTCAAGGGCGCCAAGCCCGCCGATCTTCCCGTCGTGCAGCCGGCAAAATTTCAGCTGGTCATCAATTCGAACACAGTGCGGCAGCTTGGGCTGACGCCGCCCGCCGACCTGCTGCCGGACGAGGTGATCGAATAGCGGCTCCGCACATCGGGCCAGCCAGAATGGCTGGCTGAATACATGGCTGCACCCGAAACATGCGCCGGATTGAGATTGCGCAGTGCGGCGAGGCCTGACTTGATCGCCGATATGCGCTATGCTGTCACGAACTCCCTGGCCAGCACAGCGTATGCAATTGGGTCAACTGAAACGGCGTGAGTTCATCACGCTTCTCGGCGGCGCCACTGCGTTGTCGTTTACGGCACGCGCGCAGCAGCCGGCGATGCCGGTCATTGGATTTCTCAATAACGGTTCTCCTGATGCTTTCGCACACCTAACCCGTTCGTTTCGACAAGGGCTGGGTGAAACCGGCTATGTCGAGGGCCAAAACGTTGCGATCGATTTTCGCTGGGCCGAGGGTCAATACGATCGGCTACCGGCTCAGGCAGCCGAGCTCGTGCGGCGGCAGGTGGTCGTGATTTTCGCGGGCGGCCCGCCGGCGGCCAAAGCAGCCAAGGCAGCCACTCCGACAATACCGATTGTGTTTACGACCGGCGAAGACCCCGTCCAATTGGGGCTCGTCGCCAGCTTGAACCGGCCAGGTGGCAACGCGACAGGCGTCAGTGTGGTCACCGCGGAGCTTGAGGCAAAACGACTCGGGTTGTTGCATGAGCTGGTACCTACAGCCGCGGTCATCGCCTCTCTCGTCAACCCCAGCTATCCGGGGACTGACGTCCAGGTGACAAGCGAGCAAGCGGCGGCTCGAGCCCTCGGGCACGAGCTAGTCATTTTGACGGCTAGCAATGAAGTCGAGATCGATGCTGCCTTCGCAATTCTCGTTCAGCGCGGCGCCCGAGCGCTGTCGGTTGGTGCTGATCCCTTCTTTAACACGCGGCGCGATCAACTTGTGACCCTGGCGGCGCGCTACGCAGTACCGGCTATTTACCCGTGGCGCGAGGCTACGGTAGGTGGTGGCTTAATGAGTTACGGTGCGAGCTTTTCTGACGGCTATCGGCAGGCTGGGATCTATCTTGGGCGTGTTCTCAAGGGTGAAAGACCCGCAGACTTGCCGGTTGTGCAGTCGGCCAAGTTCGAGCTGGTGATCAACATGAACAGTGCGAAGACCCTGGGCCTCACCATCCCTCCGGGCATCCTCGCTATTGTCGATGAAGTCGTTGAATGAGGCGGCGGGAATTCCTCACGCTCATCGGCGGCACGGCGACATGGCCGCTCGCGGCACGCGCGCAGCAGGCGAGGCGAGTCGGCATGCTGATCCCGTTCTACTCGCAGTCCGATCGTGAGGGTGCAGCCAGCATCGCGGCGTTCCTCGATACGCTCCATAGGCTGGGCTGGGCCGATGGCCGCAACGTGCGGATCGAGGCGCGCTGGGGCGCGGGCGATGCCGAACGTACAAAGGCCGCAGCCGCCTCTTCACCGGACGTGATTGTAGTCGCGAGCGCTCCAGCCTTGGCCGAGCTTCAACGGCTGACCAGCAGGATCCCGATCGTGTTCATGCAGGTCGGCGATCCAGTCGAGGCCGGAATGGTGGCCAGTCTTTCGCGGCCGGGTGGCAATGTAACGGGCATCCAAGCCTACGAGCCCGCGATGGGCGGCAAGTGGCTAGGAGTGCTCAAGGAGGCTGCGCCCAACCTGATCGGGGCAGCAGTGTTGTTCAGTTCGGATTCCCGCCCAAATATAGCGCTCCTGCGCGCCGCCGAGGCGATAGCGCCATCGCTTGGCATCACCGTGACGGTCATTAACGTCGCTGACGGCGACGGGATCGAACGCTCGGTCGCTGCATTTGCCAGCCAGCCCGATGGTGGCCTCATCGTTCTGCCAAATCGCTACAACCTTACGAACCGTGGATCGATTATTGTATTGGCGGCGCGGCATCGCTTGCCGACGATCTATCCGTATCGAATCTTTGCCGTCGAGGGCGGCCTGATCTCTTACGGCTTCGATCCGATCGATTCATGGCGAGGGGCGGCAACTTACGTCGATCGTATCCTACGCGGTGAGAAGCCGAGCGAACTTCCGGTTCAAGCTCCAACCAAGTTCGAACTGGTGGTCAACCTTAAGACCGCGAGGGCGCTCGGGTTGACCATCCCGCCTGCATTTCCGCTACGCGCCGAGGAGGTCATCGAGTGAGGCGGCGCGAGTTCGTCGCGCTTCTTGGTGGCGCGACAGCATGGCCGCTCGCGGCGCGCGCGCAGCAGGCCGCGATGCCTGTGATCGGATTCTTCAACGCCGCATCAGCCGGACCGTTGCGCCAGCAGATCGCCGCGTTCCACGCGGGTCTGAACGAATCGGGTTATATCGAAGGCCAGAATGTTGCGATCGAATACCGTTGGGCGGAAGGTCAGTACGACCGACTGCCGGCACTGGCAGCCGAGCTGGTCCGCCGGCAGGTGAGCGTGATCGCCTCAGGCGGAGGCGCTCCGGCCGCGCTCGCGGCCAAGGCGGCGACCACGACCATTCCCATTGTCTTCAGCCTCGGCGCGGATCCCGTCGAGTTGGGCCTCGTCGCCAGCCTCAATCGGCCTGGCGGAAACATCACCGGAGCCTTTCAATTCACCTCGGGGTTGGAGGCGAAGCGGCTGGGCCTGTTGCATGAGCTCGTTCCAAAAGCCGTGACCATCGCAGTGCTCGTTAATCCGAACTTTTCGGATGCTGAAAACCAGTTGCGCGACGTGCAGACGGCGGCGGCCGGCCTCGGCTTGCAACTCGTTATCGTGCGCGCCAATGCAGAAAGCGATTTCGATGTTGCATTCTCGACCCTCGTCGAGCAGCGGGCTGGCGCGCTCCTGGTTTGCTCATCCCCATTCTTCAATGCGAGGCGCGAGCAGCTTGTCATATTGGCGGCGCGCCATGCGGTGCCGGCGATTTACGAATGGCGCGACTTCGCTGCGGCCGGCGGTCTGATGAGCTACGGTACCAGTCTTGCCGACGCCTATCGTCAGGTTGGCGTCTATGCAGGCCGGATTCTCACGGGCGCCAAACCCGCCGACCTGCCGGTCGTGCAGTCAACCCGGTTCGAATTCGTGATCAATTTAAGCACCGCGAAAGCCCTTGGCATCGAAGTGCCGCCGGCCCTCTCGGCGCGCGCCGATGAGGTCATCGAGTGATGTGAAGCGGGAGGGAGGCGGAAAATGAAACTTCCCCGCCGACGTTTTCTGCATCTGACCGCGGGCGCTGTTGCGTTGCCGGCCGTTTCGCGTTTCGCGTGGGCGCAAGCCTATCCGACGCGGACGGTGCGGATCATCGTCCCCTTCCCTGCCGGCCAGGCCACCGACACCATTGCGCGCCTCGTGGCTCAATCGCTCTCGGAGCGGCTCGGGCAGCCGTTCGTCATCGAAAACCGAACCGGCGCCGGCGGCAATATCGGCACCGAGGCGGTCGTCCGGGCAGCGCCTGACGGCTATACGCTCCTGATTGTCGGGTCGTCGAACGCGATGAATGTGACGCTCTACAGCAAGCTCAATTTCGATTTCATCCGCGACATAGCGCCAGTCGCGAGCATTGGCGGCACGCCTTATCTCATGGTGATCAATCCATCCGTTCCAGCCAAGACGGTCCCGGAGTTCATTGCCTACGCCAAGGCCAATCCGGGCAAGATCAACATGGGATCGTCCGGCAGCGGGTCCGTGTCCCACGTCTTCGGCGAACGGTTCAAGATGATGACGGGTGTCAACCTGGTCCACGTTCCCTATCGCGGCGGTTATGTTCCCGATCTGCTGAGCGGACAGCTGCAGCTCGTTTTCGGCACCATATCCTCAAACATCCAGTACATCAGGGGCGGCATGCTGCGCGCTCTGGCAGTGACCAGCGCGACCCGTTCGGATGTGCTGCCGGATGTTCCGCCGCTCGCGCAATTCGTACCGGGCTACGAGGCGAGCCAATGGTATGGGATCGCTGCGCC
>Ga0306920_100013133_pt1 | contig 11265 bp, 12 predicted proteins | sample flu12Cox44000170_FD_204666 | JGI IMG/M metagenome (GOLD analysis project Ga0306920, IMG submission 204666) | Lab enrichment of tropical soil microbial communities from Luquillo Experimental Forest, Puerto Rico - flux4day.12C.oxic.44.000.170 (v2)... | ecosystem: Environmental > Terrestrial >...
GGCGATCGCCTACAACACCAACCTCGTGAAGACCCCCCCAACCACGTGGAGCATCCTGTGGGATCCCCAGTTCAAGGGGAAGGTCATGCTTCCACCGGTGGGCACCACGAACGCGCTTCTGATGGCGGTTATGGCGGCGATGCTGAACGGGGGCAGCCAATACAACATGGAGCCGGCCTGGGACGCGCTCAGGGCATTGAAGCCGAACCTCGCCCTGATGGAGACCAACCAGGCCCTGGTGGCCGAACTGCTGCGGACCGGCGAGGTGACCTTGGTGGCCGGACGCAACGCCTATTTCATGAAGGCCTATATCGAAAAGGGCTATCCCATCGGCGTGGCCCTCAACCTCAAGGAGGGAACCTTCGCGACGCCGGGCTGCACGGTCGTGGTGAAGAACCACCCGGACAAGCGCGAACTCGTCGACGCCTTCATCAACGAAGCGCTGCGCGCGGACGCCCAGGCCCGGATGGCCAGCGCCCTGTGGTTCGGTCCCACGAACCGGAAGGTCAAGCTCCCGCCAGAGATCGCCCGGTACGTGATCAGCACGCCCGACCAGTGGGATGCCATGATCCCCCTGAACCTCGATAACCTGGCCGCTCGGCGGGAGGAGTGGATCCAGAAGTACACGCGGGCGTTGTTGTGAAACGTCACGACGTGATGCACCCCTGAGCGGCGAAAGGAGGCTCATGGTCATGGATCACGTGAAGACCCGGATCGGCGTGATCTACCCCAGCGACGGAGTCCAGGACGACGAGTTCTGGCGCTGCGTGCCGTCGTTCGTGTCCGTGCACGTGACCCGAACACTGTCGAGCCTGGATCAGCGCGGCGGTGGTTCCTATGAAGACGCCCACGCGCGAACGGCGGAGGCTCCCCACATCGACCAGGCTGCGGCCAGCTTTGCCTTGATCGAGCCCGCGGCGGTCGCGTACGCCTGCACAGCGGTCAGCTTTGCGAAGGGCGTGGGGTACGATGAGGTCCTGTGCCGGCGGATCCAAGAAGCCTCCGGGAGTCCGGCCACGACGACCACCTCCGCGATGGTCGCCGCGCTGCGAGCGCTGGGGGCACGGCGGGTCGCGGTGGCGGCGCCCTACGTGAACGTCGTGTGCGAGCGTTTACAACGGTTCCTCGAGGGCAGCGGTTTCGAGGTGGTGAGCCTCGCCAACCTCAACCTCAAGGGCATGGAGATCACCCGCGTGACGCCGGATGAGGTGTACGCGCTCGGCAAGCGGGCGGACCGGGCCGAGGCCGACGTCCTGTTCTTGAGCTGCACGAACCTGCGAACCCTAGAGGTGCTGGAAGCGCTGGAGCGCGATCTCGGCAAGCCGGTCGCGAGCTCGAATCTCGTCACGATGTGGCACGCGCTCCGGCTGGCCCGCTTGACACCGCGCCTGGACGGGCTGGGCGCGCTCTATCGGCTCGAGATGACCTGAGCGATTCCGATCAGTCCGTCGGCGGCCGCGCCGGCCTCGGGGCCGGCTCGCGCCGCCCGCGGGAAGGAGCGATATGACGACCGGCGACGTGGGGCGGTCGAAGTGGGAGCTCGATACCCCGGTGCTGCTGGCAGACCTGGATGTGGTAGAGGCGAACATCGAACGGCTCGCCAGGTACTGTCGTGCGGCCGGCGTCGCGTGGCGCCCGCACACGAAGGGGCAGAAGGTGCCGGCCCTTGCGCACAAGGAGCTGGCGGCCGGGGCGATCGGCATCACCTGCGCGAAGCTCGGGGAGGCCGAAGTGATGGCCGCTGCCGGCGTCCGCGACATCCTCGTCGCCAACCAGGTGGTGGGGCCGGCCAAGGCCGCTCGGCTCGCGAACCTCCTAAGGCATGCGGATGTGATCGTGACCGTGGACAGTCTCGAGAACGCCGAGGAGCTCAGCACGGCGGCTAGCCGCAAGGGCCAGACCCTCCGGGTCCTGGTCGAGGTGAACGTCGGGATGAACCGGGCCGGGGTCCAGCCGGGAGAGCCGGCCGTCCGGCTCTCGGGCAAGGTGGCGGCACTACCCGGGCTCCGCTACGTCGGGCTGATGGGGTGGGAAGGCCATTGCGCCGGCATCGCGGATGCCGTCGAGAAGCGGCGCGCCATCGAGACGGCGGTCGGTGCGCTCGTCGAGACAGCCGAACGGTGCCGCCAGGCTGGTCTGGCGGTCGAGATCGTGAGCTGTGGGGGGACGAGCACGTTCCAAGGTGACCGCGCACATCCCCGGCGTGACCGAGATCCAGGCGGGCGGCGGCATCTTCGGCGATGTCCTCTATCAGAGCCGGGGGGTCGATCATCCTCTCGGGCTCACCGTCCTCAGCACGGTGACCAGCCGGCCCACGCCGACCCGGGTGATCGTCGACGCGGGTCGCAAGGCGATGAGTGTCGACGTGGCGCTTCCGCGGCCGAAGGATCTGGCCGAGGTCACGGCGGTCAGCCTCTCCGCGGAGCACGGGCGAGTCGAGCTCCGCGAGCCGAACGACCGGCTCCGGGTCGGGGACAAGCTCGAATGGCTGGTCGGCTACGGCGACACGACGGTCTGCCTGCACGACCAGCTGGTGGGGACTCGCGGCGACTGCGTCGAGGTAGTCTGGCCCGTCCTCGGCCGAGGCAAGCTGACCTAACCATCAAGGAGCACGCATGATCATCGATGCCCACGCCTACTGCTTCCCGCCGCTCGGAGAGGCGAACGGATTTCCGACGGCGACGGAGCACCTCCGCTACCTCCAGCGGGAAATGGCCGATCATCATCAGCCGGCATGGCGTCTTGGGGACCGCGCCGCGGGGGACAGCGCGACGCTGGCCGACCCGGCCGACCGGACGATCCGCGGTCTGCGCGAGGTTCGCTTCCGATCAGGCGGGTACGGTCGATTCGTGTGGACGGTGGACGGCGCCGACTACGCCAAGCAGTACCTGCCGCCCTATCTCACCGACCTCTCCCATCCGCCCGAGATGCTCGTCGCCCAGATGGACTACGTCGGCATCGACCGGGCCGTTCTCCACGCCAGCCCGATCATGGGAATGCTCAACGACTATCTCGCCGAGTGTGTGCGCCGCTACCCCGACCGGCTGCTCGCCCTCGCTGCGGTGCGAGAGTGGGAGATCGAGACGGACCCGAACGCCGCGGTCGCGGAGGTGAAGCGGGCCTACGACCTCGGCCTCCACGGCCTTCAATTCATCGTGAACAGCCGCTACCGGTACGGCCTCACCCAGCCGTGGGACGAAGGGGCGTGCCGGACCTTCTGGGACGGTGTCGTCGCCCTCGGGCGGCCGATTTTCTTCACGTTGAGCGCGTGGCCCCGGCCCGTGGTTACCGATTACCTCGAACAGCTGCACCGCTGGACGCGATGGCTCCAACGCTATCCCCAGGTGGCCGCGATCCTCACCCACGGATTCCCCTGGCGCCTCTTGCGCGACGGCCGGCGCCTGCGCCTTCCCCACGCGCTGTTCGAACCGTTCCGCCAGTCGACGGCCCGGCTCGAGCTCCTCTTCCAGATCAACCTCGGGAACATCTGGGAGTACCCGTACGACGAGGTCCACACCGCGATCGCGCAGCTGGTCGATACCATCGGCTCCGACCGGATGATGTACGGCACCGACATGCCGAACGTCGAGCGGTTCTGCAATTACCGCCAGACGCTCGATACCTTCCGGGTCCACTGCATGGGTCTCATCTCCGACGGCGACATCGCGAACATCGTTGGGGGCACCGCTGCTCGCCTCTTCGGTCTGAAACCCCGGAGCTGAGCGCGGCTGTGGATCTCGGACTGCGGGGCCGCGTTGCCCTCGTGGCCGGTTCCAGTCGCGGGATTGGCCGGGCCGTCGCGCGTCGCCTGGCCATGGAGGGGGCTCACCTGATTCTCTGCGCGCGGGGGCGCGAGGCGCTCGACCGCACGGCGGACGAGATCCGTCGAGACGCCGGAGCGGACGTCCTCGCCCTCCAGGCGGACGTGCTCCAGGCCGCCGACATCGGGCGGCTGGTGGCCGAGGCGGTTGGCCGGCATGGGCGGCTCGACGTCGTGGTGGTCAATGCCGGCGGGCCGTCGTACGTGAGCGAGTTCGTCGCGGTGACCTCGGAGACCTGGGACGAGGCCTACCAGCTCGTCTTGCGGAGCGCGATCCTCCTCTGCCGGGAGGCGGTACCGGTCATGCAGCGTCAGCGGTGGGGTCGGATCGTGCTCATGGGCTCGGTGTCGGCGAAGCAGGTGATGCCGGGCCTTCTCCTGTCGACGGTCATGCGGGCCGGGGCCGTTGGGCTCAGCAAGGGGTTGGCTCAGGAGCTCGCCCCATCCGGCATCACGGTCAACGTCGTTTGCCCGGGCTACATCCGGACCGAGAAGTTCCTGGAAAACGCGGCGGCCCGTGCCGCCCGGGAGGGCGTCCCGGTGGACGGGGTGCTGGGCGACCTGGAGCGACGGATCCCGGCCGGCCGGATCGGTGACCCGGACGAGCTGGCCGCGGTGGTGACCTTCGTCGCGTCAGAGCCCGCCGGCTATCTCACCGGGGCGATGGTGCCGGTCGATGGGGGATTCGTGCAGGCCGTGATGTGACGGATCGAGGAGGGGACCCATGAGTTACCGTGAGCCGCTCCCGTTCGTGATGCCGGAGTACGAGCGGCGGGTGTCCGAGGTCCGCAAGGGCATGGCCGAACGCGGGCTGGACGCGCTCGTCGTCACGACTCCCGAGAACGTCTACTACCTCTCGAACCACCACACCCCCGCCTACGACGCGTTTCAGGCGCTGCTGCTTCCCCTCGAAGGGGAGCTCGTTCTGATCGTTCCCCTCATCGAGGAGCTCATCGCGCGTGGCCACTCCTGGATCACGCGGCACGTGACCTATCAGCACGGGCACTCGCCGCTGCTCGCGACGCGAGACGCCTTGATTGTGGCCGGCCTCGAGCGAGGGCGGATCGGCATCGAGAAAGGCTCGCTCTTCATGCCGGTGCTCTTCTATGAACGCCTGCGGGAGGCGCTGCCGCAGGCCAGCTTGGCCGACGGCACCGGACTCGTGGAACGGCTCCGCGCCGTGAAATCCTCGGAGGAGATCGGCTACATTCGCGCCGCGGCCCGCGTGGCCGAGGCGGGCGTCCGTGCGGGGCTGGAGGCGACGGCCCTCGGGCGGACGGACTTCGACGTGGCCGCGGAGGTCCATCAGGCCGTCATCCGAGCCGGCGGCGAGTACATGTCATACCCGCCGTTCGTCGCGGTCGGGCCGCGGAGCAGCCTGGCGCACAACACGTGGGGCGGCCGACGTCTGGAGTCCGGCGACATCGTCTTCCTCGAAGTGTCCGGAGTCGTCCAGCGATACGGGGCCGCGCTCATGCGGTGTGCCGTCCTGGGCCATCCGTCGGCCGAACTCGAGCGGCGGAACGTGATCGTTCACGAGGTCCTGGAGGCGACGATGAACGCCATCCGGCCCGGCCGGACCTCGGGAGACGTCGACCGGATTTGCCGAGAAGCGTTCGCCCGGCACGGGTATCGCGTTCTGAAGCGCGCCGGCTACTCGATGGGGGTGAACTTCCCACCAGGCTGGGGCGAAGGCGCCGTTCTCGACCTCAGCGACGGAAACCCGACCCTTCTGGAGGCCGGCATGGTCTTCCACATTCCCCAGCCCTATCGCGTCCCCGGCGAGCAGACGGTCTCCACGTCCGAGACCGTGCTTGTCACCGAACGCGGCTGCGAGGCGATCACCCAGTTCGAGCGGGGGCTCTTCCAGAGGTAGCCACGACGGCTTCGGGGCCAGCTCACGCCCGGAACCTGAGCCAAAGGAGGAGTGGCAGTGCACCAGACTGCGCCGTACGCCATGTTTTCAAGGCAGGAGATGAGCCGGCGCTACGACAAGGCTCGTGAGCTGATGAGGCGGCGCCAGCTCGACGCCCTGCTGATCACCGGCGACGAGAACTTCCAGTACTTTGCCGGTACCAGCGCCAGCCTCGCCCTCCACTGCTCTCTGAGCCGACCCAGCGTGTTCATTCTTCCGACTATGGGCGAACCGATCATCCTGACCCAAAGCAAAAGCTACATCATCGACAGCACGTACGTCAGCGATATTCGCGAGTACTTCGACGTGCTGGCCTTCCCGCCGGCACTCGTCGTGGAAGCGCTGAAGGACGTCAGGCTGCACCACCACCGCCTCGGGGTGGAGCTCGGCCGGGAGCAGCGGATGGGCATCCCCGTGGGCGCCTACTTGGCGCTCGTCGACGCGCTGCCCCGCCTCCAGTTCATGGACGCCGCGGACGTCATCATCCGGTGCCGGATGGTGAAGTCCAGCGAAGAGCTCGCGTATATCAAGCAGGCGGCTGACGTCACCGCGCGCGCCCGGCAGCGGCTGTTTTCCGGCGGGGTGACTCCGGGGATGACCGAGCGCGACGTGGCACGGACGATCGGGAGGCTCATCCTGGAAGAAGGAGGCGACCGGACCGCCTTCCCGGCTGCAAGAATCAATTCCACTGCGAGCGACCCCTGCAGAAGGGGACGGTCCTCGCCGTCGACACCGGGGCCTACGTCCAGATGTACACGATCGACTACCCGCGCATGGCCACGCTCGGCAAGGCGACCGAGCTCCAGAAGAAGGTTCACCGGCTGGTGCAGGAGGTGACCCGCCGCATGGCCGACGCGCTGGAGCCGGGCGTCAAGTGTTCCGAGCTCCACCGGGTAGCGGTCACCGCGATGGAGGAGCTGGGCGTGTCTCCCGACCGTCCTGACAAGCTGTCGGGGAGTCGCGTCGGTCACGGGCAGGGCATCCTCATCACCGAACCCCCCAACATCAATCCGCGAGACGATACGGTGCTTGAGCCCGGGATGGTGCTTAGTACCGAGCCCGGCGTTCGCCTCGGAGACGTGCAGTTCCTCTGGGAAGATGTCCACGTCGTGACCGAGGACGGGCATGAACAGTTGACGACGGAAACCGAGGAGCTGCGAGAGATCGACTGGTAGCAACAGCCTGAGCGCGGCGACGCTTCCGACGAGACGGCTGACCGAAGCGCGAGCGAATGGGGCCCTCGTCGACGAGCCCGTCACGCCCGCGCTGGCCGGCCGGCGGGCCGCAGCGAGGTCCGTTGATCGCTCCCGCCGGAGCCACAAGTGCCGGGGCCAAGTACTGCCCGGGCCCGTGGGCCGACACCGAGGAGCTGGTCGAGCTCTACGCGCCAGCCGCGGCGGACACCGACGCCGGGCTCAGCTCCCGCTCCGGCGCGCACCTGATGGCCACCGATCAGCTCGGCCGGGACGGTCTGAGCCGCATCGTCCACGGTGCGCGCCTGTCGATCATCGTCTCCGTAGCCGCGGCGACGATGTCAATCCTCAATGGTGAGTATCCTCCGAGTGGTTACCTCCGGGACCCCGTCGACGCGCTGGCCATGCGCGTGATGGAGATCCTGCTGGCCTTTCCTGGCCTCGTGCTCGCCCTCGTCTTCGCCGCCTCGCTGGGCCCCAGGGTCCGCAGTGTCATCATCGCGGTAGGGATCGCCGCGGTCCCGACGTTCGCAAGGGTCACGCGCGGTGCCACCATGAGCGTCGCCGCCGACGACTACGTGCTGGCTGCGCGGTCCCTCGGTTGCCGGCCCGCACGGGTGTGGTGTGGCCACGTGCTTCCGGGTATCGTCGGACCGGCCCTGATCCTGGGCACGCTCTATCTCGCGTTTGCCGCGCTCACGGCCTCGACGTTGAGCTTCCTCGGTGCCGGCGTTCGGCCGCCGGTGGCCGAGTGAGGCGCAATGGTAAACGAGGGGCGCAACGTGCTGGTCGCCGGCTGGTGGGTTAGCCTCGACGCGGATTATCGAGACCGTGGCCTCGCTCGATCCTTGGTGACCGGGGAGACATGGACTGGTCATGGCGAAGAGCCTCGTCGATGGCGAGGTGCTGGCCGCCGTCATGGGGGCACGGCCGCAACGATCTCGGGCGTACTCCGGTCGGGGAGGCCGTGCATGATCTCCGCGACTATTCGAAGCGGGCCCACACCCTTCCGGCACTCCTCGTGGGACTCGCAGTTGGGCTCAGCCGAACGTCGTCGAACCGATTTCTCCGGCTGATCAGCCGTACCTACGTTGAGGTGATCCGCAACGTGCCGGCCCTGGTGGTCATCTTCGTCTTTTAGTTCTTCATCTCCAGTCAGATCGTCCCATGGCTCGGGGGTGGAGGAGGGTCTGCGCCACGCACCCGCGGCCACGCTGCGCCTGCTCCGTGTGATCGCTGCATCCGCCGAGCTCTTCCCAGCGTTTCCCGCGTCCGTTCTCTCACTCGCCTTGTTTGAGGCCGCCTACGTCGCGGAGATTGTCAGATCCGGAGTCCAGTCGATCGAGCGCGGGCAATGGGCTGCCACCCTCGGGCTGAACTCGCTTCGCTGATCTCCGTTCAGGAACTCGCGTTCATGGCGGCCCAGGTGGCTGGGTCGACCTCTCGGGTGTTCGAGGTCTGGATCAGCGTCTCGCTGATGTACTTCACGCTCTGCTTTGGGCTCGCGCTGATGTTCGGGCGGCTCGAGTCACGAAATGGCCCGAGGTCTCATCTGATTCGTCCGATCGGTCTCCTGCTCCCGGCAGATGCCGACCATCGATGCGGGCCGTTTGCCCATCGCCTAGCCAGACAGGCGCAATCTTATTGCCAGTCCATCGACGTCGCGAGGGACTCGGGGCGGCTCTCTGGTGTTCCGGCGTGCATCGGGGTGCCGGAGGTCTGTCAGATTGTCTCGTGACGTGCAATACTGACTGGGCTGCGCACGCGCCAACCGCGACAGCCGTTCAATTCGGATTGAGGGAGTCGATGAGCCGTTCGAATGAATCCATCGACGTGCTGGTGAGCGCTCGCGTGACCGCCGCGCAACTGGACCGCATGCGAGCCATTCACCCGCGCCTGGTGATCCACGGGGAGCCGGGTGGGATCGCCATCATGACGGTGGCCGAGGCGAGGGCTCACGGTATCAGCATCTCGGGGCTGGATTACCCGGAGTTCCGGCCCGATCTCGACTATGCCGGACTGCTCTCGCGCGCGGAGGTCCTGTTCGCGACCCGAATCCCGCCCGACGTGGCGGCCCGAGCCCCGCGCCTGCGCTGGATCCAGTTCACCAGTGCGGGGGTCGATCATCTGTGGAACCGAAGCTTGAGCGACGCCCAGATTACGGTGACGAGCACCAAGGGGATCCACGCCTCCCCCATGGCGGAGTTCGTCATGAGCTGTCTTCTGATGTTTGCTAAGGGTTGGCGCCGGTTGTGGCAACAACAGCAGGACCATCGCTGGCAACCGTTTTTGCTGGAGGAGTTGTCCGGCAAATCGGTCGTCCTGCTCGGCATCGGTGAGATCGGACGCGGGGTCGGGCGTGTCGCCAAGGCGTTCGGCATGCACGTGATCGGGGTCGGTCGCCGGGAGAGCCGTGACGGGTGTCCACCGGAACTCGACGAGCAGGCGTCCGTCGCCAGCCTCGACCAGGTCCTCCCACGCGCGGACTACGTCGTGGCCTCCCTGCCCCTGACGCGGAAGACGAGGGGCCTGTTGGACGAGCAGGCATTCCGGGCGATGAAGCCGTCGACGATCTTCGTGAATGTCGGACGGGGCCGAACCGTAGACGAGGGGGCGCTGATTCGGGCGCTTCGAGAGGGGTGGATCGCCGGGGCGGCGTTGGACGTCTTCGAGCAGGAACCGCTGGCCGCCGACAGCCCTGTCTGGGATGTGCCGAACCTGCTGGTGTGCCCGCACATGGGCTCCGATACGCCACGTTACACGGAGCGCATGACTGAGGTGCTGTACGACAATCTGCTTCGGTACGCCGAGGGGCGACCCCTTCGGAACGTCGTGGATCCCGAGGAGGGCTACTGAAGGAGCGAGAACGGGTTCGGCCCACAGAGGAGGGGATGTACATGAGACGACGCAGCGTCCTCGCGGGGATGGGGAGCTTGGCGGCGATCGGTGCCGCCACGCGGTTCGGCGTCCCCGGCAGCGTGGCGGCTCAGCGGCGCTTCGAGAACGAGGTGCTCCACGCTCAATTCTGGGCCGGACCTGAGGGTCAGACCATCCAGTCGCACGTGGTGGATCCCTTCATCAAAAAGACCGGCGCCAAAGTCGTCGTCACCCAAGGAGTCACGGCGCTCTCGCTCACTAAGATGCGGGCGGAGAGGGCCCAGCCGAGCAACACGATCTACCTGATCGACGATTTCGGAGTCGCCCCGGCGGGACGCGAAGGCCTGCTGGAGCCGCTGGACCTGTCCGTGCTGCCCAACGCGGTCGACATCGACCCGCAGTTCTTCATCGAAGGCAAGGGGATCGGGTTCTTCACCGCGATCAACTCGATCGTGTACAACCCGAATCTGGTCAAGGCGACCCCGACGTCGTGGAAGGTCCTCTGGGACCCGCAGTACAAGGGTAAGATCGCGATACCGCCGGCCTCTCATGGCTCATCGTTCCGGCTGGCGGTGATGGCGGCCATGCTCAATGGAGGGGACCAGTACAACATGGAGCCGGCGTGGGACGCACTCACGCGGCTGAAGCCGAATGTCGCCTACATGGAGACGAACACAGCCGTGCTCGCTGAACTCCTCCGCAATGGCGAGCTGGCGCTCGCGTTCCGGCTGCCCTACTACTTCAAGGAGTACATCCAGAAGGGCTATCCGATCGCCGTGGCCGTGAACCTTCAGGAGGGCGTATTCGCCAGTGTGGCGTGTGCCGCCATCGCGAAAAACCACCCGGACAAGCGTGAGCTCGCGTACGCCTTCGTGAACGAATGTCTGAGCGCCGATGCGCAGACGCGGATGGCGCACGCGCAGTGGTTCGGACCGACGAATCGCAAGGTGAAGCTCCCGCCCGAGGTCGCGCGCAACCTGTTGAGCACGCAGAGCCAATGGGATTCCATCATTCCGCTCAATCTGGACAATCTAACGGCTCGGCGGGAGGAGTGGCTCCAGCGATATACCCGTGCCCTCCTGTAATCCCCGCGGCTTGGGTCTGGCCGTCGGCCGTCTGAGGAAGGCGGGAATGGTTAAGCACCGTCGTTACGGGTGACGGCACAACGGTCCAATCTTCTCTCCAGACCCACGCGGGTCGGATTTTCGTCTACGGCCTCTCAAAATGGCTTCGAAAATGGCAACCGCCTGTGGCAACCGTCTTGTAAGTATCCGTCGCTATGATCAGGACCCCGCCCTCTCAAGGCTGAAACACGGGTGCGAATCGTGAGGCTGGCCACGCTCTGCCCTTCCCATTCGCCTTCGCGACTGCACTCCGCCAAGAGGAGAAGATCTTCGATCGCTTGCCCCACCGGCAGGTGACGACTCACCTCGAAGACGCCGGGCATCGGCTGTCCCGCC
>Ga0306920_100013135_pt1 | contig 11265 bp, 10 predicted proteins | sample flu12Cox44000170_FD_204666 | JGI IMG/M metagenome (GOLD analysis project Ga0306920, IMG submission 204666) | Lab enrichment of tropical soil microbial communities from Luquillo Experimental Forest, Puerto Rico - flux4day.12C.oxic.44.000.170 (v2)... | ecosystem: Environmental > Terrestrial >...
GAGGAGGTGCTTAAGGGATACCTGGATAGAAGGTCTGAAGTCGAAGGAGAAGCCCGCGGGATAATTGCAGCCGCTAATGCGGAAGCCGACCGGCTTGTTGCGGAGGCGAAGGCGAAGGTGGAGAATCATGTCGCGCGTCGCATCAAATTGATAGAGACGAGAATCAGTGGGGCAGAGGCGAAGGCGCTGTCGGAGGTTCGGGCGGCTGCCGTGGACGCCGCAGTGGCCGTCGCAGAAAAGATATTGATCAATGCTCTAAAGCGCGATGGGCACCAGCGAGTCATGAACCGGAGTATCGCCGACGTGAGGGCGAGATTCGCCGGGCCCACTGTCAACTGGAGTGATGCGGCTGAATAGGCTCAGTTCTATTGAGGGTCTATGGCGAGCGCCGAAACGATCATATCGGGCATGGCCGGCCGCTATGGGACGGCGCTGTTTGAGCTTGCGCTTGAGGCCGATGCGATCGACGCGGTTGCGGGGGATCTTCAGACTTTTGACGCACTGCTTGCGGACAGCCCGGATTTGATGCGGCTCGTGCGCAGTCCGGTGTTCACCGCCGAGGTGCAGGGGAAGGCGATTGCGGCGGTGCTTGAGCGGGCCGGCATCGGCGGGCTTGCGGCACAGTTCCTTGGCGTGGTGGTGGCGAACCGCCGGCTGTTTGCGATCCGCGACATCATCAAGGCTTATGCGGCGCTTGTTGCGCGCCACAAGGGCGAGGTGCGCGCCGAGGTCACGGTTGCCGAAGCCCTGAGCGAGGCCCATCGCGCCGAGATTTTGGCGACGCTCAATGCGGTGACCCGACAGGACGTGAAGGTCGATGTCAAGATCGATCCCGCGATCATCGGCGGGCTTATCGTGAGGCTCGGCAGCCGCATGGTCGACACCTCGCTGCGTACCAAGCTCAATGCGCTGCGTCATGCGATGAAAGAGGCTTGATGATGGATATCCGCGCCGCAGAAATCTCCGCGATTCTCAAGGAGCAGATCAAGAATTTCGGCCGGGAGGCCGAGGTCTCCGAAGTCGGCCAGGTGCTCGCGGTCGGCGACGGCATCGCCCGCGCCTACGGCCTCGACAATGTCCAGGCCGGCGAGATGGTCGAGTTCGAGAACGGCATTCGCGGCATGGCGCTCAACCTCGAGACCGACAATGTCGGCATCGTGATTTTCGGCGAGGACCGCGAGATCAAGGAGGGCCAGACCGTCAAGCGCACCGGCGCGATCGTCGATGTGCCGGTCGGCAAGGGGCTGCTCGGCCGCGTCGTCGATGCGCTCGGCAATCCGATCGACGACAAGGGCCCGATCAAGGGCGAGCGCCGGCGGGTGGACGTGAAGGCGCCCGGCATCATCCCGCGCAAGTCGGTGCACGAGCCGATGGCGACCGGGCTCAAGGCGATCGATGCGCTGATCCCGATCGGCCGCGGCCAGCGCGAGCTCATCATCGGCGACCGCCAGACCGGCAAGACCGCCATCGCGCTCGACACCATCCTCAACCAGAAGCCGCTCAATGCGACCGGCGACGAGAAGATCAAGCTTTACTGCGTCTATGTCGCGATCGGGCAGAAGCGCTCGACCATCGCCCAGTTCGTGCGGGTGCTGGAGGAACAGGGTGCGCTCGACTATTCGATCATCGTCGCCGCGACCGCGTCGGATCCGGCGCCGATGCAGTACCTGGCGCCGTTCTCGGGCTGCACCATGGGCGAGTATTTCCGCGACAACGGCATGCATGCGGTCATCATCTATGACGACCTCAGCAAGCAGGCGGTCGCTTACCGCCAGATGTCGCTGCTGTTGCGCCGTCCGCCCGGACGCGAGGCCTATCCGGGCGACGTGTTCTATCTGCATTCGCGGCTGTTGGAACGCGCCGCCAAGATGAACGACGATCGCGGCGCGGGCTCCCTCACGGCGCTGCCGGTGATCGAGACCCAGGCGAACGACGTGTCGGCCTATATCCCGACCAACGTCATCTCGATCACCGACGGCCAGATCTTCTTGGAGACCGACCTGTTCTACCAGGGCATCCGCCCGGCCGTGAATGTCGGCCTGTCGGTGTCGCGGGTCGGCTCCTCGGCCCAGACCAAGGCGATGAAGAAGGTCGCGGGCCGCATCAAAGGCGAGCTTGCGCAGTATCGCGAAATGGCGGCGTTTGCCCAGTTCGGCTCGGACCTCGACGCCACCACGCAGCGCCTGCTGCATCGCGGCTCGCGGCTGACCGAGCTGTTGAAGCAGCCGCAATTCTCGCCGCTCAAGATGGAGGAGCAGGTCTGCGTGATCTATGCCGGCGTCAACGGCTATCTCGATCCGATTGCGCTACCGCGGGTGCGCGCCTTCGAGGACGGCCTGCTCGCGGCGCTGCGCAGAGAGCACCCGGACATCCTCACCGACATCCGCGAGGCCCGCGACCTCGGCGATGCCACGACCGCCAAGCTCAAGTCCGCGGTCGAGGCGTTCGCCAAGACCTTTGCGTAAACGGACATTCGCGTAAACGGGCATTCGCGTAAACGGACGACCCATGGCGAGCCTCAAGGACATGCGGGTCCGCATCGCCGCCACCAAGGCGACGCAGAAGATCACCAAGGCCATGCAGATGGTCGCGGCCTCGAAACTGCGGCGCGCGACGGCGGCCGCGGAAGCCTCGCGGCCCTATGCGGAGCGCATGGAAAGGGTGCTCGGCAATATCGCGGCCTCGGTTACCGGCAATCCGGGCGCGCCAAAGCTTCTCAATGGCACCGGTGCCGACCGGGTTCATCTTTTGCTGGTGTGCACCGGCGAGCGCGGGCTGTGCGGGCCGTTCAACTCGGCGATCGTGCGGCTCGCCCGCGAGCGCGCCGAGGCGCTTTTAGCCGACGGCAAGGAGGTGAAGTTCTTCTGCGTCGGCCGCAAGGGTTTTGACCAGCTCAAGCGGCAGTACGAAAGCCGCATTGTCGAGACGGTTGACCTGCGTTCGGTGCGCCAGATCAAATTCGAGCACGCCGATGGGATCGGCCGCAACATCGTGGCGCGGTTTGACGCCGGCGGCTTCGATGTCTGCACCTTGTTCTTCTCGCGGTTCAGGTCGGTCATGGCCCAGGTTCCGACCGCGCAGCAGCTGATCCCGGCGGTGTTTGCCCCGGCGGCCGCAGCCGAGCGCAATGCCGCCGTCTACGAATACGAGCCCGACGAGGAGGAGATTCTCGCCGAGCTGTTGCCGCGCAACATCTCGGTGCAGATTTTCCGCGCCCTCATGGAGAACGCCGCCTCCTTCTATGGCGCGCAGATGACCGCGATGGACAGCGCCACCCGCAATGCCGGCGAGATGATCCGCAAGCAGACGCTCGCCTATAACCGCACCCGCCAGGCGATGATCACCAAGGAGCTGATCGAGATCATCTCCGGCGCCGAGGCGGTATAGCTTCGCGCGCCAAGGCCAAGCGCCAACACCAAGTCGAGATAAGGACGATCCATGACCAACCAAATCGGACGCATCACCCAGGTCATCGGCGCGGTCGTCGACGTCAAATTCGACGACCATCTGCCGGCGATCTTGAACGCGCTCGAGACCACGAACCGCGGCAATCGCCTGGTGCTCGAAGTGGCGCAGCACTTGGGCGAATCGACCGTGCGCACGATTGCGATGGATTCGAGCGAAGGCCTGGTGCGCGGCCAGCAGGTCACCGACACCGGCCAGGCGATCGCGGTGCCGGTCGGCGACGGCACGCTCGGCCGCATCATCAACGTCGTCGGCGATCCGGTCGACGAGGCGGGGCCGGTTGCGGCGACCGAGAAACGCGCCATCCACCAGCCGACGCCTTCCTATACGGAGCAATCGACCGAGGCGCAGATCCTCATCACCGGCATCAAGGTGGTGGACCTGCTCGCGCCCTATGCGCGCGGCGGCAAGGTCGGCCTGTTCGGCGGCGCCGGCGTCGGCAAGACCGTGATCATCCAGGAGCTGATCAACAATATCGCCAAGGCCCATGGCGGCTATTCGGTGTTCGCCGGCGTCGGCGAGCGCACCCGTGAGGGCAACGACCTCTACCACGAGATGATCGAGTCCGGCGTCAACAAGGACCCCAAGAAGAACAACGGCTCGACCGCGGGCTCGAAATGCGCGCTGGTCTACGGCCAGATGAACGAGCCGCCCGGCGCGCGGGCGCGCGTCGGCCTGTCGGGCTTGACGGTTGCGGAGTATTTCCGCGACCAGGGCATGGACGTGCTGTTCTTCGTGGACAATATTTTCCGCTTCACGCAAGCGGGCTCGGAAGTCTCGGCGCTGCTCGGCCGCATCCCCTCGGCGGTCGGCTACCAGCCGACGCTCGCAACCGACATGGGTGCGCTGCAGGAGCGCATCACCACCACCACCAAGGGCTCGGTCACTTCGGTGCAGGCGATCTATGTGCCGGCCGACGACCTCACCGATCCCGCCCCCGCAACCTCGTTTGCCCATCTCGACGCGACCACGGTGCTGTCGCGCTCGATCGCCGAAAAGGGCATCTATCCGGCGGTCGATCCGCTCGACTCGACCTCGCGCATGCTCTCGCCGCTTGTCGTTGGCGACGAGCATTACCAGGTCGCCCGCAGGGTCCAGGAGGTGCTGCAGCGCTACAAGGCGCTCCAGGACATCATCGCGATCCTCGGCATGGACGAGCTCTCAGAGGACGACAAGCTCACGGTCGCGCGCGCCCGCAAGATCGAGCGCTTCCTGTCGCAGCCGTTCCATGTCGCCGAAGTGTTCACCGGCACGTCCGGCGTGTTCGTCGAGCTTGCCGACACCATCCGCGGCTTCAAGGGCCTGTGCGAGGGCAAGTACGACCATCTGCCGGAGGCCGCCTTCTACATGGTCGGCACCATCGAGCAGGCGGTCGAGAAGGCCAAACGCCTCGCCGCCGAAGCGGCGCGCTGAGGAGTGCCGATGCGCTCGAATTGCGGCAGCAAACGCGTGCCATCTTCAATCTCGTCTAGACCCTGCTCGATCACATCGACACATACTATCCTGTCATTGCCCGGCTTGACCGGGCGATCCAGTAACCACCGGCCTGGGGATACTGGATTGCCCGGTCAAGCCGGGCAATGACAGGCTGCGGAAAGGGCAAGCTGCCATGGCGACGTTCCATTTCGAGCTGGTTTCGCCCGAGCGGCTGCTGTTTGCCGGCGAGGTCAGCCAGGTCGACGTCCCTGGCGAGGAAGGCGAGTTCGGCGTGCTGGCCGGTCACGCGCCCTACATCGCGACGCTCAAGCCCGGCCTGCTCACGATCCACGGCGACGGCGCGCCACAGCGCATCGTGGTACGCGGCGGCTTCGCCGAGGTCGGCCCGACCGGCCTCACCGTGCTCGCCGAACAGGCAACGCCAGCCTCCGAGATCGACAGCGCCACCCTCGACCAGAACATCAAGGATGCTCAGGAGGATGTGAATGACGCGCAAACCGACATTGCGCGCGACAAGGCACGCGAGCGGCTCGAGCAGTTGAACACGCTGAAGGCTGCGCTCGGGCATTAGTCTCGTCGCGTCGGAGAGCGCGCGTTTCGCACGCACGCGAGCGGGATGCACGCGCTCCAAGGAAGCATCATCCGCCTGCGAACCTCGAAAACTCGCGCACCACCCGCTCATAGGTCGAGTGCTTGAATGGCACGACGAGGTCGGGCAGATTCGCCATCTTCTCCCATCGCCATTGGACGAATTCCGGTTCATGCGCGCCGCCGCCGGGCGCCGCAACATCGATCTCGCGATCCTCGCCGGTAAAACGCAGCGCAAACCATTTCTGAATCTGGCCGCGATACTTGCCGGCCCAGGCCCGGCCGACGAGCTCGCGCGGAATATCGTAGAACAGCCAATCGTCGATCGCGCTAAGGCGCTCGACCGAGCGGATGTTGGTCTCCTCGTAGAGTTCGCGCAAACCGGCCGGCCAGGGATCCTCGCCGCCGTCGATGCCGCCCTGCGGCATCTGCCAGGCATGGGCCTCATCGATGTGCTCCGGGCCTTGCGTGCGCCGGCCGATGAAGACGAGGCCGGCCCGATTGATGACGGTGAGACCGACGCAAGGGCGGTAGGGCAGATCTTCAAAGCGGCTCATCGCTGATGGGCTTGCGGTTCGTGAGGGGCCGTCGTTCGTAGACCTTCGGCCTGCCGTCCGTGATGGCAGATCGGCGGACGTTTGGCAAAGCGCCTGTCCACCGCGCTGCGCGGTCAGCTCGGCTTTTCGCGGCCCACCGCCGCCGTGATCGGCACCAGGGCGAAGCCGCGGCCTTCGGCGGTCTTGGCCCAACGGGCGACGCGCTCGATCGTGACCGGGAGCGCGCCCGCGAATCCGACCGCAATCCCGTTGCTCCGCGCCATGCCTTCGAGCCGGACCAGCGCGCGATCGATCTCGGAAGCCGAGGGCACGCTGTCGAGCACGAGGCTCGCTTTGGCAAAAGCGAGGCTGTTGCCGCCGGCGATCTGGCTCGCGAGGCTTCGCGGCGAGCTGCCGTCATCGACATAGATAAGGCCGCGCTTGCCGATCTCGCGCAGGATCGGCAGCAACGACAGTTCCGACGCGGTGAAGCGCGCTCCCATGAAATTGGCGACGCCGACATAGCGTTGGAAGCGGCTCATCGCCCATTGCAGGCGGTCGATGTTCTGCGCCGGAGGCAGCGACGTGATGAGCGTCTGCGGGCCGGGGTCGTTGTCCGGATAGTCGAACGGCTCCATCGGGATCTGGATCAATAGTTCATGCCCGAGGCCATCAGCTTTGGCGGCCAGCTTTTCGAGATCGCTCCCATAGGGCAGAAACGCGAAGGTGATCGGACCTGGCAGCTTGTTGATGGCGTCGTTCGTGCCACTAACAGAAACCCCAAGGCCCGACATGACGATGGCGATTTGCGGCGCATTGGGCTTCGCCGCGACCTGCTTCGCATAGGCTTGCGCAGCCCGCAGGCCGTCTGCAGCGATGCGGGGGATCGGTCCGTTGCGGGTCATCTCGGTGAGCTGGGGATCGGCGCCGCCCGATCCGGCGGCCACACCGCCCTCGGGGCTAGCCGGAATCCTCACCTCCTGGCGCGCGCCGCTCTTGCCGTCGATGATGGTGACGATCTGCTCGGCCGGACCGGCAGGGGCAGCGCCGCCGGGCGACGGCTTCTCCTGGGGCGGGGGCGGTTTCTGCGCTGCCTCTCGGGTCGGTGGCGGGGTGGGGACCGGCGCATTGGGGCGCGAATCGCTCCCCGGCTCGGCGCCGGGCGCGGCCGGCGGCTTTCTTGTGGCGTCGCCGTCAACCGATACGCCGGCACTGACGACCGCCATTGGTTCGCCGCCAAACGGATCGTTGCCGAAGGCCCCAGCCGAAGAATGCGATGAGGATTGCGCCTAGGAATCCCGCAAAAAGCGGCATTGCAAGCCGCGAGAAGCGAAAGCGCGCCGGCGGCCGGGTTAAGCCCAGCGGAGTGTTGAGATCGTCGGTCGCCACGTCTCGCGGCCTCGCGAATCACTACCGCAGTATAGCACGGGCGCCGTGTCCGGCCGCGATTGCGTCAGATTTTCGACAAACTCGCGAGACCACGCCGGCGCACGCCCGTGACAAGTCCCCGGCCGCATTTGACCGCCCGCAATGCAAAAAACCGGCGGCCTTTCGGCCGCCGGCTTGTACGAAGCAGTGACTTCCCGGTCAGTTCGGCAGGTTGGCCTGCTTGGGATTGGGCGGGAAGGCGGGATTGGTCTTGGTGCCGCGGATGAGCTCATAGGCCATCATCAGCGCCTTGTCGTCCTTCGCGTCAGTCGGCACGTAGGACTGCGACCCGGCCTGCTCGTCGCCCTCGGCCTTGAGGTGGCCGCGCAGCGAGGATTCGCCCTTGGTCTCGGTCGAAGCGCGCGCCTTCATCTCCTCGGGCACGTCCTGGAGCACTTCGACGTCCGGCGAAATACCCTTGGCCTGGATCGAGCGGCCCGACGGCGTGAAATAGCGCGCCGTGGTGAGCCGCAGCGCTCCGTTGCCGGAGCCGAGCGGAATAATGGTCTGCACGGAGCCCTTGCCGAATGACCGCGTGCCGAGAAGGGTCGCCCGCCGGTGGTCCTGCAGCGCTCCGGCGACGATTTCGGAGGCCGAGGCCGAGCCGCCATTGATCAGCACGATCAGCGGCTTGCCCTTGGTCAGATCGCCCGGCCGCGCATTGAAGCGCTGGGTCTCTTCGGGGTCGCGCCCGCGGGTCGACACGATCTCGCCGCGCTCCAGGAACGCGTCGGAAACCGAGATCGCCTGGTCGAGCAAGCCGCCTGGATTGTTGCGCAGATCGATCACATAGCCCTTGAGCTTGTCATTCGATATCTGATTGCCGATGTCGGTGATCGCCTTCTTGAGGCCGTCGGTCGTCTGCTCGTTGAACTGGGTGATGCGGACATAGCCGATGTCGTCGCCATCGACATTGCTGCGCACCGAGCGCACCCTAATGGTGTCGCGGGTAATCGCGATCTCGATCGGCGCGTCATTGCCCTTGCGCATGATTTTCAGCCGGATCTTGGTGTTGACCGGCCCGCGCATCTTCTCGACCGCTTGATTCAGGGTCAGGCCCTGCACCGCCTCGTCATCGAGATGGGTGATGACGTCGCCGGCGCGCACGCCCGCCTTGGCGGCCGGCGTGTCATCGATCGGCGCCACGACCTTGACGAGGCCGTCCTCCATGGTGACCTCGATGCCGAGCCCGCCGAATTCGCCGCGGGTCTGCACCTGCATGTCGCGGAAGCTCTTGGCATCCATGTAGCTCGAATGCGGATCGAGCCCATTGAGCATGCCGTTGATCGCCGACTCGATGAGCTTGCCGTCGTCGGGCTTCTCGACATAGTGCGTTCGCACCCGCTCGAAAATGTCGCCGAACAGATTGAGCTGGCGGTAAGTATCGGCCGCCGCTGCCCTTGCACTTGTGCCGAACGGCAGCCGCGAAGGCTGTATCGCAACGAGCGTCAACGCTGCACCAGCGACGGCGCCGAGGAGAACCAGAGAAGTCTTGCGCATCATCCACGACCTTTTTCGTTTTCGGTTGCCGCCCACCACGGACTTGGATCGACCGGTGTGCCGTCCCGCCGGAACTCGACATAGAGCACCGACTGGGACGGGCCGATCGAAGTTGAGCCCGTCGCAGGATTGGAAGCAACTTGCGTGCCGCTTCCCATCACCGCAATGGGCTCACCGGTCAGAACGAACTGGCCAAGATCGACCGTCATCCGTTCCATGCCCGCCAAGAGCACATGATAGCCGCCGCCGACGTTAAGGATCAAGAGTTGTCCGTAAGATCGGTAGGGTGCCGCGTATACCACCCACCCGTCGCATGGCGCCGTGACCTGGGCCCCCGACCGGGTCGCTATCGATATCCCCTTTTCGGTGCCCCCCATGCCATCGGGCGCCCCGAAGTCTCGTATCTTAGCACCATTCACAGGCAAAGACAGCCTGCCTTTGGCGGAAACGAAGGCAACGGCCGGCCCGAGCCGGCCTGGGTCCTTCGATGCCGCAAGGCCCGGTCGGACGTCACCAGAAGTCTTTGATTCGTCCCCTGAACGCCCTGCCGTCCGCACAGAGCGCGCCGCACTATCGGTCCCCTGCTGGAGTTTTCCTATCAATTCCTTGAGATTGTCGGCTTGGCGGGACAGCGTCAGCACTCTCTGGCGCTCGGTCCCGATGGCCTGCTCGACCTCGGCTTGGCGCTTCTGGCGTTCCTCGATGAGGGCGGACATGCCTTTTTGCGCTTCCGCCAATTCGGCAAGCCGCCCGTTAAGCTCCCTGCGCTCGTCAGCCATCTCTTTTTTCACGCGGGCGAGCTCGGAAAGCTCGCCCATGAGGCGGTCGGTCTCGCCGCGCATTTGCGGCAGAACGGCACCGAGCGACATCGCGGTGCGCACCGATTCGATCGCGTCATCGGCCCCGCCAAAGACCGCCGGCGGCGGGCGATGGCCGATGCGCTGCAGCGCCGCCAGCACCTCCGCGATCAAGGCGCGGCGGCCTTCGAGCGATTTGCGAATATCGGCCTCGTTCGCATCAAGTTGGCGCAGATGGATTTCGGTCGAGGCAACGCGCTCCTCGCTGACGCGAATGCGGGCCGCGGTTTCGATCACCGACTGGTTGAGCCGGCGGTGCTCTTCCGCAAGCGAATCTTTTTCAATCGCGAGCTTCTGTTCGGATTCGGCAGCCTTGCGCTGCTCGGTCCGCACTGCATCGAGCTCCTGGTCACGCTCCTTGAGCGTCTCGAGTGCGGCCGGCCTTTTTGCTGTGCCTCGCGGCGTCTGCGCCGACGCTTCGCAACCGAGCATCACCGCCGCGGCGAGCGCGAAAGAGCTCAACCCACCCAGTGCCGTTCGGCCAATCGCCATTAACCCACTCCAGCGCCGGTGCGCGTCTCGCACGCATAGAGGCCCGACGCCCCGTTGTCCGATTCGGCAACCTGCGGACCAATTGGGGCAGCATCACGCCGGCCGCTGGCCGCCCCCACCTGAAGATCAATGCCTTGCGAATCCGGCCACCAAATCGGCGGACATCGCGTCTCTCACTCATGACACAAGATGACGCAGCCGACGAACCGAATCGGCACAGGTGAAGCATCTCACTCGCGATGGTAGGGATGCCCAGACAGGATCGTAAGCCCCCGGTAGATCTGCTCCAACAACATGATTCGCACAAGCTGGTGCGGCCAGGTTGCCGAACCGAAGGCGATCATCAGTTCGGCGCGCTCGCAAAGCGCGGCACCGAGGCCGTCGGCGCCGCCGATCACCAAACACAGGGCCTGCGCGCTGGCGCGCCAGGCACGAAGCTGTGCCGCGAAGGACTCGCTCGTCAGGTTCCTGCCGCGCCCGTCGAGCACCACAATCACCGCGTTCTCAGGAATAATGCTGGCCAACGCGATCGTTTCTTCGACGACGCGGCGGTCTGCCGCACGGGCTCGGCTCTCCCGGACCTCGACAATTTCGATAGCGCTGATGCCGAGCGCCCGGCCGGTCGTCGCGGCGCGCTGGCGATAGCGTTCGGCAAGCTCGCGTTCGGGCCCGGCCTTGAGCCGCCCGACCGCGGCAATCACGACGCGCATCTGGCGAACTCCGGCATCGGCGGCGCCGGCGAGCCTATAGCATGATCCCGAAAAGTTGCAGGCTTTTCGGACAAGATCATGCGACGAAACAAGTGATTAGAGCGAAATGGCGATTCGCCTTAATCCCGTGTCTCTAGCTTGCCCGGCGCGTACCGGTCCGGCCGCGCGACCACATCTTTTCGAGTCCGTAGAAGAGACGGACTTCCGGCCGAAACACGTGGACGATCACGTCGCCGGCATCGATCAACACCC
>Ga0306920_100013136_pt1 | contig 11264 bp, 10 predicted proteins | sample flu12Cox44000170_FD_204666 | JGI IMG/M metagenome (GOLD analysis project Ga0306920, IMG submission 204666) | Lab enrichment of tropical soil microbial communities from Luquillo Experimental Forest, Puerto Rico - flux4day.12C.oxic.44.000.170 (v2)... | ecosystem: Environmental > Terrestrial >...
TGCATCCCGATGGCCGACGGGATCGCCAACGGCGCCACCGCCTGGCCGATGTGGGCGGCGCTCAACCAAGCGGACGTGTCCTACGTCTGGACCTACCTGGCGTCCTTCGTCACCCTCGGCTTGGCGCTGTTCTCGGTGTGGATCATCGGGCTGTCCGTTGTCGGTCACGGCGAGTTGGCGCACCCGGAGTCGGAGACGTTGTGGCAAAAGCTCAAAGCGATCTCTGCGCCGGACCCGCGCACGGCAGTCCCCAGCCCCGTCAATGCTTAGGAGCGGACATGGCACTCGCCACACATTCGGGTGACACCGACCTGCTGCTGCCGATGCCGGGTGCCGGCGAGCAATGGGATCCGCACCTGATCCACACTCACTACTTCGGCTTCTGCGTTCCCGAAGCGGCGATCGGCGCGTTCCTGTACGTGCGCTACCAGCCGGCCTTCCCGCTCTCGCAGGGCGGCGTCTGCATCTTCCAGGGCACCGACAACGTCGAGTACACCGACATGGCGTTCCTCGATTACGAGGTCACGATGCCCTGGCCGCGTGTCGAGGGCACCACGATCACGACCGACAACGGCCTACGGATCGAGTTCCTTGAGCCGGGCCGGACCGCGCGGATCACCTACCGCAGCGGTGACGGGGCCACCTCCGTCGACGTCATCGCCGAGGCCGTGACCCCGCTCCTGGCCCGTGGGCATGTGATGCCGGGCGAGGAAGACCACCATGACGTGGCCCGCGAACCGGGCGGCAGCGAGCAATTCATGCGCGTCACAGGCGAATTGGTGCTGGACGGCACGACGTATCCCGTCGACTGCTATGCCCCGCGGGACCGCTCGTGGCGCCAGATCCGGGTGGAGCGCCGCGGCGCGGTCCCAGTGCCGCCCGTCGGCTGGTCACCGATGTATTTCGGCCCCGATCTCATCTTCAACCAGATCAGTTTCGAGCCCCTGGACACCGACCCCGCGTGGGCCGGGCTCTACGACGTCGGGGACCGCCCGTCGCATCATTTCGCCTGGATTCAGCGCGGCGAGGAGACCCGGTCGATCAACTGGGTGCGCCGCGACGTCCTCGAATACCACCCGCGCATCTATCTGCCCACCCGCCAAGAGATCACCGCCGAAGACGAGCGCGGGGAGGTCTACCGGTTCCACGGTGAGGCGATCGCGTGCGCCTCGCTGCCGGCCTGGCCCAACACCTCGTTTCACGACAGCGTGTATCGCTGGACCGACGAACAGGGCCGAACCACCCACGCGACGTATCAGGAACTGTGGTTCGACGACTACCAGCGCCGGATGAAACACCGAGCGTTGGCAGCCCCGCGCTCCTGACGAAAAGTGGAAAGTCCCGAATGCCAATAATTTTGACAACGACACCAGAGGGATCCCGGGTCGGCAGCCCACCAGCTACTGCTGAGAAAGACTGACACGGTCCGACTCCTTGTCGGGTCGCGCAAAAGCCTCGTCTCAATGGCACATTGACGCAAAAGGAGCAAACGATGGCCCTGAAGAACATCATCGACACCGAGCTGGCTGCAAAGCGGCTCGCTGATTGGTTGGCGTCGAAACAGCCTGACGCGCAGGGCACAACCGTGACCGACGTGCACGTGCCCGGTGCGGGTGGCCTGTCCAACGAGACGGTGCTGTTCACCGCCCATTGGCGCGACGGCGGCGGTGAGCACACCGAGGGCATGGTCGCCCGCGTGCAGCCAGACGGGCCCGGGGTGTTCCCGGACTACGACTTGCGCAAGGAAGCGGCCGTCATCTCCGCGCTCGCCGAGCACTCGGCGGTCCCGGTGCCGCAGGTGTACTTCTTCGAGAAAGACCCGGCGGTTTTCGGCTCGCCGTTTCTGGTGATGCAGCGCATCGACGGTCGTATCCCGGCCGACGATCCGCCGTTCACCGCGGCCGGGTGGGTGCTGGACCTGACGCCGGATCAGCGACGACGGATGTGGCACAACAGCATCGACGTCCTGGCGCAGATCCACGGCGTCGACTGGCGCGCGATCGGACTGGACTTCCTCGACACACCTGAGAACCACAGCGGTCTTGGGGCGGGCCTGGCCCAGTGGCGACGCACTTTCGAGTGGGCGGCCGAGGGCGAGCCGAACCCGACGATCGAAGCGGCGCTGCGCTGGCTGGACTCCCACCGGCCGCACGGCGACGAAGCCAAGGTCCTCAACTGGGGCGATGCGCGGGTGGGCAACATCATTTTCGCCGACGACCTCGCCGCTGCGGGGGTGCTCGACTGGGAGATGGTGGCGCTGGCCAGCCGCGAACAGGAGCTCGGGTGGTGGCTGTTTTTGATGCGCCACCACACCGACGGTGTCGGCCTCCCGCTGCCGGCGGGTATCCCCGACCGCGGCGAAACCATCGACTACTACGAACGGATCACCGGCCATACGGTGTGCAACCTCGACTACTACGAGATCCTGGCCGGCACCCGGCTGGCGATCCTGATGGTCCGCGCCGCGCACATGATGATCGCCGCCGGGATGATGCCGCCGGATTCCCCTATGTCGCAAAATAATCCGGCCAGCCAACTCGTCGCCAAACTCCTCGACCTGCCGGCGCCGACCGGCACCACCACCAGCTTCATCGGCAACCGCGGCCAGTGAGATGAATGCCCAGGCGACGTTTCAGCGCATCTGCGCGCTGAGCGGCATCATCTGCGTGCTGCTGTTCTTCGGGGGATTCGTCGCGGCCAGTTTTCTGCCGCCGCTATCCCCCGCCATGTCGGCGGCTGAGATCGCGGCGCACTACCGTGCGCACACCACGGGGATCCGGTTGGGTGCCGGGCTGATCTTCCTGAGCTCAATGTTCTATGTCTGGTTCACCGCGGTGATCTCCGGACAGATGCGACGCATCCCGGGTGTGCATCCCACCGTAGTCAACGCGCAGCTGGCAGCTGGGGCGTTCGCCTGCTTGACGTTTTTGGTGCCGGCGATGCTGTTCGCCATCACCGCGTTTCGTCCCGACCGTTCACCCGATGCGACGCTGCTGCTCAACGACATGAGCTGGATCATGCTGGTGATGCCCTGGGCACCCTTCATGCCACAGTACTTCGCATTTGCCTTCGCGATCCTGTCTGACCCCAGACCCCAGCCGTTGTTTCCACGCTGGCTGGCGTATTTCAACATCTGGGCCGAGGTGATGTTCACCCCGGCGATCATCCTGCCGTTCTTCAAATCCGGTCCCTTCGCTTGGAACGGGCTGTTCGTCTTCTGGATTCCGGCCACGGTGTTCGTGGCGCTGTTCGTCGTCAACACGATCTGGCTCATCAAGGCCATCAATTCCGAGGCCCGCAATTCCGAGGCCCGCGAAACCCTTGATGCCGTCGCCCTGACGGCCACGTACAAATAAGGCTCTTCGTAATTCAGAGTGCATTGACGAGTGCGTGGAGTGCGCCGCGCTTTTGCCAACTTCCCTCAGGAGACCGTCGCGTTCTCTCGCCCCGCGGCGACCGCGTCCTCGGCGTCGGCCTCCTGCAAGCGCAGCGCCCGGAAAACCAGCCAGCACTGGATCACGATCCAGAGCCCAAACAGGCTCAGAGGCGACCAGAACACCAGCAGACCCCGCCAGGAAAACGGGCCGGTGCGCGGAATGAACGCGATAGCGCCCGCTTCGAACATGATGGTTATCCACAGCGACAGGTAGCCCCACCAGCGGGGGAACGGATTGTTCTTCACCAATTGAGTCGCCGGACGCAGCGCGAGCACCGTCACCCCAACCCACATGAAGATGTAGAACTGATCGGTGGTCACCAGCGTCAGCGTTGCCAGCTCGTGCATGAGCGTGGTGACCTCGGGGTTCTTCCGCGGCGCGGTGTAGGCCGCGACGCCGTAAAACATCGGTGGCAACATCAAAAACAGCGACATCAGCGCACCACTGACCAGCGACAGTGCGCTCCAGATCTTCCAGCCTCCGGTCTCGACCCGCGCCATCTGGACCGCGACGACCGCCAAGATCGGCATCATGAACGCGCCGGTCCAACTGCAGACGGCGGCACCCCATTTGACCTTGAGCGAGTTGGCTTCGTACCAAGCGGCCACCTGCTCAGCACTCCACTGAGGGTTCTTGGGGGGCACCTGCTGGATCAGGAAGATCAGCGCCAAGGTGTACACCACGGCAAGGCCGATCCCCCACCACAAGATGGCACGTTGGCTGCGCTCCGAAAACGTAGTACGAGGCACGGACATGCGTCTCCTTATTTCGAAAGATATGGGCATTCATGGCCAGCCGCACGGTCGTCCGGCGACCCCGGCTCGCCACTGCGCGTGACAGCGCTCGGTCAGGCGTCGGTCATTTGAACGGGTATGTCTGCGGCAGCTGGGTGTTCGCCGGAACGACAGCCTTACCGTCGGGTGTGATGTATGCCGATCCCTTGCCCGAATCGGTGTTGTCGTTGCGGCTCAACGGAACACCGGGACCGGGGCACGCCCGATCGGTGCCCGCGCCGCACAGCCCGTCGGTGAAGTAGGAACGGTCGAGCAGATCCTGCTGCCATTCCTTGGAGTGCATCCCGATCCAGGTGTTGGGGACGGTGTAGGTGACGAACAGAGCGACGTGAACGCCGGCGAGCACCGCGAGCGCACGCACCACCGTCTGCTTACCCGTCGACATCCGCAGCCGCTCCGATCCGCGCTCCACCAGCGTCTGTCCCCGGTCGTTGCGGAAGTAGCGCAGGCAGGCAACCGCAGTGAATGTTGCCGAGACCGTGACGATTTCGTTGATGGGGAAGGCATGATACGTGCCGGGGAAGATCGAGGGTCCGCGTCCACCGGGGTACTCCCAGATACCCAGCGGCATGAAGATGACACCTTCGAGCACGATGTCGAACGCCACCATCGCCACAAAGCACACGCCGATCAACCCCACCGTTCCGATCCGGGGCCAGCGCGCCTTCGCCCGGCGCATCACCCACGCCCCGAGGAACATGGTGATCACGAAGACGTAGCCGTAGACGCCCGGGATGATCAGGATCGGCTCGACCAGCATCGCCCCGGGTTTGCCGTTGGACAGCCACCCGGGCACGCTGTGCACCCAGGAGCCGTAATTCAGCGCCCACGAGTTGTAGGTGAACCAGTGTCCGCCGTACGCCGACAGCGGATCCTGAAACCACAACGTGTAGAACGCCAGAACCAGCATGCCGTCCAGCGGAAGGCGACGCTCCTTGATAAGTGGCCTGACCGCGAACCAGTAGATGAGGCCTAAGGCCACCGGGATCGAGGCGGCCTCGAAGAAGATGATCGCCACCTTCATGAACATCGGCACCGGGGTGGGGCCCACCGGCACCGCCTTGAAGAACGATCCGCTCACCCAGTCGATGAGCACATAGGCGATGAACGTGAGGATTACCGCACCCAACCCAGCCCACCACTTGACCGGGACGATGGGCCGCGCCTCAGCGGCCGTAACTTTCGGCGTGGCAGCGACAGCCCCGGACTCGGGCTGGCCTGCGAGCTGTCTGATGGAAATCCTTGTCCCCTTTCCAGGTTTGTTAGCCGATCAATCTCGACACGGGTAGGCGTCCGCGGCGGGCTTCCCGCGTCCGCGAGACGACATTTTCGTGTGAATGTCGTCTGGGTGGACACAAGTGTAACCATGGACCGCATTTTTGGTCAATAAGATCTCAAAAACCGGCGGCAGCGGCGCGGGCGGTGCGCCGCTATTCGTGGATCAGGGCCGGTATCAGGAAGTACCGCAATAGCCTTCGCAGCGCGCCGGGGGTGAGGTCGTCCCTGGTGCGCAGGGGAGCCAGCACGGTCTGCACCCATTCGGCCAGGGCGCGCAAGCCCATCTCCTCACGCAGGATCCCCTCCTCGCGGGCTCGGTCGAAGTAGGGTTGCAGAACCGACTCGACGACGTCGGTGAGCGCCGACGGACCGGACAGGAACGCAAACGCGTGGCGTTCGGGCATGGCCTGCGCGAGCAGCTCGAACTCCGGGTCGTTTCCGGCCAGCTCGATCATCGCGGCCAGCAGGTCGAGGATCTGCTCACCCACCGGCACCCGAGGGTTGACCCGCCGCTGCCGGATGAGCTCACCCAACTCGCGGGTGCGCTCGGCCATCGCCAGGTCGACGAGCTCGTCGCGGCTGGACACCCAGTCGTAGAGGGTCTGACGGACCACCCCGGCGCCCTCGGCGATGTCGGACATCCGGGTGCCGCGCACGCCGTGGTGCAGAAAGCAGTCCCGCGCAGACTCCAGGATGCGGCGCATGGTCGCCGACTCGGGACTCTCCCCCGCCAGGTCTTGCGTCATTCGGCGATCGTACGGACCCGTGACAGAGATCGGCGGGCAGCTCATCTGTCCGCGCCGCCTCCGCCCCAAGCAAGCCCCGAGCCTTCTGCCAGGATTGAACTGTTCTGACGGTGCAGCGGGAGACGCCGAAATCCCCTTCTAGCAGCGGAAGTTCATCACTGGTGATCACTGGAGATGTCTGTAACTGCGGGCAAATTGTGGGCAATATGTGGGCACAGCGGCTCATCTACCTCGATGGCAGGTAGCCAGCCCTCGGATAGCCGCCGTTTAGTGCCCGGCATCGACTAAGTGACGATGATGATGATGATGGGATTCTCCGGACTCCAGATAGGAGCCGGAAGTTTCCTAGCAAGATTTCCCGAAAACGCCGCAGGTTCGAATCCTGCCGGGGGCACCAGTTGACCAGCCCATATGCCGCATCGCGCAATATACGCACAACAGGGCCGTTTCGACGTCTATGCGGCCGCGAGAGCCACGAACATGGCGCCGATGGTGTGGTTGTATCGGCGCACCGACGCGGCAACCTCGGGCGCCGCACCGCGGCAACCTATTTCGCCCGCCGGCCCCGTCGGCCGCCGTCGATGTTAGTCGGCGCTAGCCGCCGTTGCCGCCGTGGCCGGCGCTGGCGGTGGTGGAGATGCTGGTGCTCTCCACCACGTCGGTGGCGCCGCCGCCGCCGCCGCCGCCGATGCCGGCGGCGCCGGGCAGACCGAAGTTTTCGAAGCCGAGGACGCCGGGGTTGAAGACATTACTACCGACGGTGCCGGGGGTGCCGGCGGCGCCGCCGGGACCGCCGGGAACGGTGCCGCCGGCTTGGCCGCCGGTGCCGCCGGTGCCGCCGATGCCGCCGGTGATACCGCCTCCTCCGCCGCCGCCACCGCCGGCAACGGCGATGGCACTGCCGCCGGGGCCGCTGACGGAGGCGCCGGCACCGCCAGCGCCGCCGCCGACTGCACCGGCGCCGTTGAGGGCGGCCACCGATGCGGCACCGATGCTGGCGGCGCCGCCGCCGCCACCGCCACCACCGGAACCGCCAGTGGTACCGGCGGCACCGCCGCCTTCGCCGCCGCCGCCGCCGGCGGCGACACCGCCGCCGATCGAGGCCAGCTCGACCGAACCGCCGGCACCGCCGGTGCCGCCGGTGCCGCCGGTGCCCCCGCCGGTGCTGTTGCCGCCAACGCCGCCGCTGCCACCACCACCGCCGCCGATCGCGCCGCCAAACGTGTTGATGGTGCCGCCGCCACCAGCGCCGCCATTGCCGCCGTTGCCGCCAATGGTGCCGATACCGCCGTTGCCGCCGTTGCCGCCGGTGCCGCCGGTAACAGTGACATTACCGGCGTTGATGGTGCCGCCACCGCCGCCAGTGCCGCCGCCGCCGCCGTCGCCATTGGCGCCCGCATGGCCGCCGAACAATCCCGACAACCCCCCGGCAGGGCCGCCGGCCCCGCCATTACCGCCCTTGCCACCGTTGCCGCCGTTAGTGCCGTTGACCGGGCCGGTGGTGGCCCCGCCGGCCCCGCCGACCCCGCCGACCCCGCCGACCCCGCCGACGCCGCCATTGCCCTCCAACATCCCGCCGTGACCCCCAGCCCCGCCGTTACCGCCGTTACCGCCGGGGCCGCCGTTGGTGCTGCTGGCCACCGAACCTGGTGTGCCGGTGATGCCAGCCCCACCGGCCCCGCCCCGGCCGCCGTTACCGAACAAGAAGGCGTTACCGCCTTTGCCGCCCGGCTGCCCAGGTGCCCCCGACCCGCCGTCGCCGCCAGGACCCCCCAAAATGCCGCCCGGCCCGCCGGCCTGCCCGGTGCCCGGCGCCCCGTTGATGCCCTTGCCGATCAACGGGCGACCCAACGCCAAATCGGTGGGCGCATTGATCACCGCCAACACGTCATGCTCGACGGTCCCTAACGGCGAGGCGTTGGCCGCCTCGGTCAGCGAATACGCGCCCCCCGCACCACTCAACGCCTGCACAAACTCGGCATGAAACGCCGCCGCCCGCGCACTCAACGACTGATAGGCCTGCCCGTGGCTGGAAAACAGCGCCGCGATCGCCGCCGACACCTCATCCTGGGCCGCGGCCAGCACCCCCGTCGTCGGGACCGCCGCGACCGCATTCGCGGCACTTAGCCCCGAGCCGATGTTGGACAGATCCGTTGCCGCCGAAGCCACAAACTCCGGCACCGCGATCACAAAAGACATCCCGCACCTCCCACCGGCGTAGCACAACCCGGCGGTCGCCCAGCCCAGGTGATCGTCGAGCCGTGCGGCAACACGCAAATCGTATCGCGATGCGCCAGCTCAAACGGAGCTTCCAGAACGCGCCGTTTTGGGGTATCCCTCGGTGTCAGTATGGCGATGGCCCGACGCGGCCGGGGCGGGCGCCCCGGTGTGAATCTAGGACCCGACTTGGCTCAAATTAGTGCGCACCGTGGTTGGTGATTTTGATTGCGTGTGCATTTAACTGCTCGTGCGCGTCAGCACAATCACTGGGATCGTCCGATTGGTGCGGGTCTGGTATCGGGCGAAGCCACTGTAGTTTTCGACAGACTGATGGGCGGGCGCGGTGAACTGTAGGCCATCCGGTGTCTGCCATACCCGCAGCAGTAGGCATCCTTTTGCGCGGCAACGGTATTCAACGAGCAGCGAACTCTTGACGCCTGGGCCGCTCATGTGGCGCCTGCCGCGAGCTTCGACAACCGGCGGGCAATCTCGGCGTCACGGCCTTCGGCGACGTGCTGATAGCGCAGCGCCATGGCCGGGGTGGTGTGCCCGAGCCGGTGCATCAATTCGACTGTCGTGGCTCCGGATTGGGCGGCCAGCACACTACCGACATGACGAAGGTCGTGTACCCGCAGCCGGGGTTTGCCGATCGCGGTGCGGGCTTTCGTCCAGTGGACGCGATACTGATCGTCACGCAGGTGCCCGCCGTCATCGCCGCCAAACAGCAGTGAGTCAGCGCCGGGGGCGACGTGGTTGCGCAGATGCGCTTTGAGGGTGGCGCGGATGTGCGGCGGGACCGCGACATCACGAACACCCGCGGCGGTTTTAGGTGGCCCGACGGTGAACTTTCCAGCGCGGTAGGTGACCGCCCGGCGTACCCGCAACACCGCGCAATCGGGGGCCACATCCCGACGGCGCAGCTCTGAGGTTTCCCCCCACCGCAAACCGCACCACGCCGCCAGAATCACGCTGGCGCGCAAATTGGGCGGCATTTTCGCGGCCAGCCGGTTGACCTCGGTGGGCGTCAGAATGTCGATGTCGCGGCGCCGTGTCGTGGCCATGGCGGCGCGGATCCGGCACGGGTTGGCATCGAGCACCTCGTCCGTCACGGCGGTGGCGCAGATGGCGTGCAGCAGGGCGTAGGCGTGGGCGTTGCGGGTGGGGTGCCCGTCACCGAGCCCGGAATGCCACTCTCGCACCCGTGCCGGCGTCAGTGTGACGATGCGAGCGGCGCCGAGCTCGGGGAGAATCAACCGCTCGAGCATCGATTCGTAATGCGCGCGGGTGCGGGGGCGCAGGTTGCGCTGCTCGAGCCACCGGATCGCATACGCGCGCAAGGTGACTCCGTCGGAGCGTTCGACCGCTCCCCAGGTGCCCAGGTCGATCTTGCGGCGCTCAATCGCCAACCAGCCCTCGGCGTCGGATTCGAACGCGTAGGTTCGCGGCGCGTGGTGCAGCCGGGTGTCGGGGCCGATGTAGGCGGCGCTGTAGCGGCCTGAGCGTTCCTGGCGGATGCGGCCGAACCCGCGCCGCTTACGGGCCACCCTGGCCCCTTTGCACTCGATTCCGTGCCCACGGCCATACCGATATGACACGTTGCCAGAGGCTCGTAGAGTTGGCAGTGATGGGGACCTCTTCCGGCTCTTGTTTATCCTCCGTGTACCTCGGCTGATCCTCTAAGCGCACTGGGTAATCGACATCAAGCTTTGCCTCAAGGAACACTTTCCCGTCGTCGGCGTAGAAGAAGCGACCGTCGCGCTCGTAGAAGCGGCCTCCGTCGCGTTCGCGGATTTTCCAGTCCAGATAGAGTTCGGCGGCATCATCCAATAAGTGGGACAAGCCCGTGACATCTTCCCGCCGCCCGCTGTGATAGCTCGAACCGTAAGTGTCCGTTGTGAAAACCCTGCCCTGGGGGGTGACGCCAAATTGCGCCGCGCCGCGCGTTCTTGAGATAGCTCTAACGATCAACAACTCGATGGGATGGGCTTCCCGTTTGAAGACGGGGACCGCGCGACCTGTCGGGTAGTAATCTTTGAAACAGGTCTGGGTTGGCAGGGAACATTTTTGGCGACGAATGCGCCTCAGTAGTTCGTCGGCCGCTCGTCCCCGGAAAGCCGGGCTCCAAGGGGTTCGGGCCATCCGCCGCACGATTTCTTCCCGCACGTCGCGCCGATTCGTTGCCATCAGGGGCGGCGTTCGAGGCTGGTCACGCCTAGGTACCCCGTCGGTCGAACTCCGCACAAGATTTGCACAACATCAATGTACAGATGTGTCCGGCAATGTCCTATATTGCCGGATGGGCGGAGGTGCCGAAACCAAAGGTCAACGCACCAAAACCGCAGATAGAGAAACCGGCCACGTGCAACGTTCCGTCAGTTTCGAATCCTGCCGGGGGCACACTTATAAGACCAGTCTAGAGGAAGTCTAGAGGCCATTTACTTGTCTCAATTGCCGCCCTGTGCCATCCATGTGCCATCCCGTGGGCTCGCGCGTTGATCTTGGGTTCAATATCGACCGGCCCCTGACAGGCTGTTCTTCTGGTGGAGCTGCCGGGAATCGAACCCGGTTCGGGGTGCTGGTCCCTGAGCCGCACCGGCACTGAGCTGCGAAATGACATCATTGTGATTCACCATAATTGACCTCTGTGGACACAGAGTGTGCCCAAAATGTGCCCAGCCAGTCCCTCGATTGACAGCGCAATAGCGCTCGCTTACAGCGCCCAATTACGCGCGGCATGCGATGTGGCCGCATGCAACATCGATCAGTGACATAGCCTGTCGGTCAACAAC
>Ga0306920_100013137_pt1 | contig 11264 bp, 5 predicted proteins | sample flu12Cox44000170_FD_204666 | JGI IMG/M metagenome (GOLD analysis project Ga0306920, IMG submission 204666) | Lab enrichment of tropical soil microbial communities from Luquillo Experimental Forest, Puerto Rico - flux4day.12C.oxic.44.000.170 (v2)... | ecosystem: Environmental > Terrestrial >...
CCGTCGGCATGTCAGCCACGTCATGCTGCGGGTCCACACCACCTCGGATCGTCAGTCAGCAGTTCGGCCTAAAGCCAGCCGCGAGTGCCGAAGGCAACACAAGCTGGACTCACCGCTGGAGGGAACCGGATTCGAACCATCGGTCCCGCTCTTGTGAAAGGTCTCTCGGCTGTTGCCGACTAGAGATGCTGACCGATAAGCTGGATGGGGTCATTAAGCACATGTCGTCTCGCGAGACGACGATGGTCGGCCGCGGGGCCTCTCTCGACGGCCGCCTTTTTCTCGGCGGGACCGATGGTTCGAATCCGGTTCCCTCCAGGGGAGAGTCCGCGAACCATCGGTTCCGCTCGCCGATTTTGATCTGATGCGGTGATAACCGAAATCCCTAAGGCGTTTGATCTGCGGGCCAGATCGCGTAGTGGTCGAGCCGGCGGAGGCCGCTCGCCCGCAGGAAATGAGCGAGCCGGTTGCTGCGCAGCTCCAGCTCGGCATAGGTCACGGTGTCGCCGCCATGACGAAGGCTGCTGCTGCGGCCGGATCTTGGCTTGCGCACCCGGATACATCGCGCCTCCACCTCACAGCTCGCGGCAGCGCTGCCCGGCACGCTGAGCGATTTGCCGACGCCGAACTACATTACCGCTGGCGTGCGCAAAGGACCAGGAGGAACGACACAATGGAAAAGGAGCGGCTGCTGGCATTCACCGATGGGGTGATCGCCGTCATCATCACTATCATGGTATTGGAGATGAAGGTGCCGCAGGATGCGAGCCTCGGTTCCCTGCGCTCTGTAATACCGGTTTTTCTCAGCTATGTGCTGAGCTTCGTCTACGTAGCGATCTATTGGAACAACCACCATCATTTCTTTCACCTGGTTCGCCGTGTCAATGGCGGGATGTTGTGGGCTAACATCAACCTGTTGTTCTGGGTGTCGCTCGTACCCTTCGCCACCGGCTGGATGGGACAGAATCACTTTGCTCCGGTCCCGACCGCGCTCTACGGCGTCGCCCTGCTGATTCCGGCGCTGGCGTGGCACGTGCTCCAGAGGGTGATCATTCGCAGCCAGGGCAGCGACGGGGTGCTGGCGCGAGCCATCGGCCATGACGTCAAGGGCAAGGTTTCGCCGGTGCTCTACGTCGCCGGCATCCTACTCGCGTTCATCGATGCGCGGATCGCATGCGGGGTCTACCTGTTGGTGGCGCTGATGTGGCTCATCCCAGACCGGCGGATCGAAAGGCTGGTCGAGCGCTCTTAATAGCGCGGCTTCGGCAAGAACGACCGACGACGTTCTATCGGTAAATCCTGGCCGCACCAACCGCGAATACCCCGCGCGTTGCAACCGGCTCAGAACCCACACGATCCGTTCCCATACCGGGTCGTGACCCTCTTCTGAGCTCCCACTGGACAAACCCGGCACCTGCCTCTAGCACTCCCGCGCGTTCTTGAGTCCCCCTGCACGCCATGATACGGCTGCATTTCCTATCCGTTAAGAAATGAAGCGAGATGGAGGTTGCCTGCCTATGAACCAGCCCGACCTACTCGCGTCTCTCCTTGTCGCTACCGGCGATCTCCAACCTACCGCCGGGACGACCGTCGCTGAGCTGAACGATCTACGGCGAGCTTTCCTTGAAAGCCTCAGCCAGCCCGCCGCTGGTGACCATGCTGAATCGGCTGCCGAAGCGTCCGCAGATGACAGCCTGATCGCCGAGCTTCAATACCTGATCGCCCAGCACCTCTCCGGGCCACCAGCCGGCTCCCCCGTCCGCCTCGTGCGCCGCGAGTCCCCACTTCGTCTGGCTATAGATCCCGCCCTTCCAGAATGGTCCACGGCGCTCGCTCCCGCGCGCTCATTTGGCCCCTTTGCCGACAGCGTTGGCCGGCTCATCTGGCACGACCTCTTCGCCGCGGCGAAGCAGCTTCACGTCCGCCGAAGTGCCACCGGTGAGGATTTTCTCTTACTGCCGTTTGGTACATCCCGCCATCTGCCCCGATCGGCACCCCAGGCGAACATCCCAATCCCCGCTGGCTCGATCTGGATCGCGGCCCGTCTCTTCAGCGGCAGCGCGCCGACCGGCGCGTACGCAGGCGTTCGAATTAAAGGCGGCACCCTCATTATTGGGAGTGATGATCAACTCACGAACGACGTGCTCGTTGTGCCGCCTGCAGAAACGATCACGCTCAACGTGACGTTAGACCACGGCGCTGCAGTCGCAGGCCCGGCTTCCGGACCGGGCGCCGAGGCGACGAACACGGTCGTCGCATTGCCCGACATCGTGACCTTCGTATTTGCGCCGGCGAGGCTCGCGGCGGTGGAACCCGGACCAGCTTTGTTGTCCGCCTATGGAAGTTCGTTCGTCCTGACTCGGGATCAGGCCGAAACGACCTACGATGCCGCCCTCCGCCAGGTGCTGGTGCCCCTCGCGCCGTCTTCCCATGATCTCCAAGTGGACGACGCTCGCTCGACGCTGTTCATCCCGTCCGGAACCGCCAAGGTGCAGCGTGCTGCGTGGTCGTTGCCCGTGAGCGTCTCGCCGCCGACCTCCCTCGGCGAGGCTGCGGGCGCGGGGTACCTGCTGATTTCTGTCGGCGCGGGTCTCCAGGCGCGGTGGCATACTCTCGACGGTCCGCCGGTCCCGCAAACCAGGGTCGATATTCTTGCAACTGGCCCTACGCTCTTGTTCCTCGGTGAGGCTTCGGGATCGAGCGCCCGGCAGACCTTCGATCTCTGGCAGGAGACCGAGACGGTTCGCTCGTCGCTCGACATCGCCTTCCGGAGGCGCTTCAACCTATGGTTCGTAAGCGACAAGACCGGATTCGATAGTATCCAGGCAACCGGTACTGCCTTCCCGCACTTCGATCGGCCTCTCGCGGTGAGCGGCCGTCGCATCGACAATTCGATCGATGTGACGTACGCGTTGATCCAGCGTCCCGAGCGTCTCGACCTCTTCCTCGGCACTCCGCAGCCTCAAGTCGACGCTCGCGAACCCATCGCTCTGGCGTTGACCAACGCGCTTCTGACCATCACTCCGATCCGCCAGCTCTCGCTCAGCGGTCCTGTCAGCGGCAGCCACGGCATCGATCAAGGCATTCTCAACCTCTACTTCGGGCTCTACCAGCTTGTCCCTACTTTGCCCGATCCGTACGCCGCCAACTTTGAGCCGATCCTGAACCGGGATGCCCCCGATGGCATTGTAGCCGCTCACGCCCAGGTAGCGTGGAACGACACGGCCGCTCCTAAGTTGGCTATCGAGCTCACTTCAACCACCGGCCGGTTCGAGTCTGTGTTGCCCCCGATCCCTCAGGCCGGCCAACGCAACGTCTTCTTCGATCGTTTCTCGACATGGCTCGGGGACCTGTCTCCCCATGGCTTGACGTTGCTCGATGTCTCCTCGAACGCGGACCAGCTCGGCGTCACGATGGCTCTTACTGGCCGAGCCGAACCTTCACTCACCATCCGGGACCTCGTGCTGTCCACCGCGGCCCTGAACACGCGCACCTTCCTGCTTCCGCAGTTCCAGTGGGAGCCTGTTCAGAACCTTGTGAACCCTCTGACCACCGATCCGCCAGGAGCACTTCATTCTCCAACCGATGGCTCCCCGGCTCTGATTGGTGCCAATTCAGTCCGCCTGGTCCCCATCGCACCCATCCCGGTCACAACGGAGCTGGTGCGCGCATTCCATGAGGACGGTGCTAGGGCTTCCGTTCTGTTCACGCTACCCTTCGGCATCGATGCAGTGGCACTTCTGGACCGGAGAGATCGCGAGTACCTTCTACCGGCCGATCTCCAGCTTCTCCAGCCGGCACTCCGGGATCTGACGGGCGCGCGTGAGATCAGCCTTCGCGCGGGGCGCCGCGTGACGAGGGAGGCTCTGGCGGCGGTCGTCCTTCGAATTCGCCCCGTGCTGCCGGGCGGTGCCACTCACCGCGACAATATCGTTCCGGCGCCCACGGCGGATCTGACGTCCGTGCTCGGAACTTTGAAGACCGATTTCGATGGCACGTTCGGCGATGAAGTGCCGGTGACACGCATCGATCTCTCCGGTTATGGGGCGAACATCTTCAGCAACTGGGTTAACGACTCCGACTCGCCGGTCGCCATCACTCAAGTGGCGTTTGACGCGTTCCACGGCCGAACCTCGTTTGAACGCATTCAGCTGACCAGCATCCTCTGGCCGTGCCAGGCAACCGTGGTCCGCACCATTACCATCGAGCGCTACGGGAGCGGCACTGTCATCCGCTGGGACAGCGGTTGGGTCGCCACCACTCCTGGTCTGTTTTGGCACAAGTCGGCTCCGGGGGTAATATTTCACCCCGGTGCAGTCCGCGGCATGTTCGATATCCGCGAAATACGCGACACCGATCAGATCATCCCGCTCGCTGGCCCTCCTCCGGCTCCGGTGCAGGCGGTCTATTTCGATGCCGACATCGAAATCGAAGGGGTCATGCGCGGCCAAAACAAGGACGGCCGGGTACCGGCCCGAAGGCAGTTGGGATTCATTCAACGCATCCCGGTTCCAGCGGGCGCCGCGGGGGTCGGCGCGCTCACCGTGCCGCAGCTGAATGAGCTGTTCGAGCTGCAGGGCCCCATTGGCGGACCAGTGGACTGCGTCATCAAGCTCGGTAAGTCACAACACCAGAAGCGAGTGACCGGTGTGTTTTCTTCACCGGCTCCTCCCAACCAATTTGCCGTGGCGGTCTATGGAAGTCCGGTCCTGCCGGCCTCGGGGCACTGGAGCGTGGTTCGTGTTCAAACCGCCCCTGGTAGGGTTGAGCCGGTGACCGCGCAACTGGGCATCCCTCTCGTGCGGGAAGGCGAGGCTAATAGCGGGTCGATCGTCAAGCCGTTGCGGTGGGCAGACCCGGCCGACCTTCTAAGTCCGCCCGCAAATGACTACGCGTTCCTCTTTGCCGGCCACAGCCAGCGCATTTTGTATTCACGCCCGAAGGTCGAGTTCAATGCCACTGACATCACCAGCGTTCTGCCGCCCACCCTGGCTGATCCCTATGCGATGCTCGGGGCCGACGGTATCTTCCCGAAGGTGGCCGACGCGATTGCCTTTGACAAGCCTTACCCATTGTCGAATGCGTCGGGTGTGCTCAGGTTCGTCCCCGACAAGGTTCCCTTCTTCGCGCCGCTCGGGTTCAAGCGACCGCTCGTCGATCTGAGCAAATGGCTGTCGGACCTCAGCTACAACGACGGCGGCGCTAAGCTGACACGATTCATTGTCGATTCGGCGACGAACTGGAGCATCGATGTCGAGCGGGTCAGCCAGATCCTCTCGTTCGATCCCCTCGGCGACATCATGACGGTCGTTCACGACATACATTCGCCTACCGACGCCCTCGACGACTTTCCCAAACCGAGCGTGATCCTCGCGCCGGCGCTCGATGCGGCCAAAGATATTCTCACGCTGCTTCAGAGCCTGTCACCAAATGCCGACCCCGAGGGCATGCCGGCGCCGCTCCAGGTCGATGTTTCGTTCTCTGGCACCGCCTTCCGCCTCGCGGCTTTCGTCGGCTTCAAGCTGGAGGGGGAGGACGGCGAGCCCATCGAATGTGGGGTGGGTAAGATCCGCGGGGAACTCAAGATCGGAGCCGAACTCTCGGCCGAGATCCTCAAGGCGAAGGTCGCCGGCAACGTCTTTCTCGAGATCACCGGCAGCTACCAGCAAGAGGTCTTTCCACTCATCTATGGGGGGGGCCTGTTGCGCTTCCGCATCGGAGCCGATGAGGCGGGATCGACCTCGGTGGAACTTGACGCCTGCACCATGGGTTCGGTGGGCGGCACCGTGATACCGGGCCTGATCGATCTCGAGGCCACCGTCAAGTACGGCTACTACATTCGCCTTGAAGGCGGGAGGTTCGAGCCCGGCATCGTCCTGGGTATGGAGGGGCGCGCCAAGCTGCTGTCCGGCTTCCTCGGCTTCAGCTTAGGCGTCGAAGGGCGACTGTTGATGGAGCGCCTCACCTTAGCGATGGTCGCAGATCCGGCTGACGCACTTAAAGTGGACCTCCGAGGTGACATCCTCGTTGCTGGCACCGTCATCGTTTGCTGGGCTATTCACGAACGGAAATCATTTCACGCCAGCTTTCATCAGCGATTGGATTGGAAATTCGCGGCGGCCGCGGCGGCAGGGTTCATACCCATCCCCTAGAGACGTTAAAGAGAGCGCGCCAATGCCGATACAGAGTGCACCGCTCAATCTGCTCACCTTCTCGCAGCGCTGGGTTCCCCACCCTCCGGGATTGGAGGACCCGTTCCTGTCGCTGCACGTGCTGGTGATCCCGAAAGGCGATCCCACCCAGAACTTCAATGGCGCGGCCACCCCGTTTGCCGACGCAAATCTCGCCTTCGAGGCTGCTATCGTTCCATCGCTCGCGGCGCTTCCCAATCCGGGGGCAGTTTCGCAGCGCGTCCCGCTCGCGATCGCGCAGCCGCCCAACCGCCGCCGGCTGCTGGAGTCGTTGGGTCGTCTCTTTAAGATCCGCCCGCAGGCACCGCCCGGCCCTCGCGGCCCGCAGATTGTGGTCCGGAAGTTCCTAACTCCCAGCTACCGCGAAGCCACCCGCTTCGCTTCTCCTCGGACCCGTTTCGCGGTCATTGACGATTCCTATGAGTGCGCCCTTAGGGACTCTAAGCCCGCCATCAAACCGCCAAGTGTACCAGACGATCGTGTCCTATGGGAAGAAGTGCTGGCCTTCGTGCTTCGCCAGCCGGTTCTCGCGCGCGAAATCGGTCTCCTCTACGAGACCCGGCTGCCACTCCCGGATCCGAACCCGTTCGCGGCGGGCGGCTACTTCTTCGTCGATCTCAGCGGGGACAGCGCCTACCGCGCCGAGGTTACTGCACAGCCCGCTCTCCTCGCGCGCTATGCAGCGCGCATTCCCGCCCTCGCCAGCATCACCACGGAGCGTCCTATTTTCACTTCGGTGCTATTTCCAACCACGGGCATCGGCGACTTCGACGAAGTGTTCGTGGAAGCCGAGGAATACGACGACGGCTTCGGCCGCATCGTCCACGGCGGGCAACCCCAGCGGGCCGCACAGGTCGACCGCGACGTCGAACCGCTCAAGCCGGGCGAAGTCGCCCCGCCCAATGATGCGGGCATCCGGCTCGGCTGGGATGATGAGCAGGTGGCAATCTGGCACAATCGCCAGTTTGGCGTGAACGCATATGACCCCGGCGTTCCGTCACCCGACTCTCCACTCGGCGTCGCTGGATACCGCATCGATGTTCGGGAAGACAAACCCAGTGGGGACTGGCATTCCCTCATGCGCGTCACCGGCGCGCTCGCCCTCGAAGGTTTCTCATTCGGCGTATTCGACGGCGAGCTGAACGCGGAGGCGGTACCTATCAACCTCACCTTTAGAGAGACGGACGGATTCTGGCTGCCGAGCTACTTCACTTCCTGGACCGGCGGCTCCCTCGTGGCCGTGGATCCGGATCGCTATCGAATCGCGAACCAACCCGGGGCGATCCCTCCTGCGGTCTACGCGCCGGTGGACGCGGACCTCGTCAAGCTGCGTTACGGCCACACCTACCAATTCCGTGTACGCCTGGCCGACCTCACCGGCGGTGGCCCTCTCGTCGGCGACGCGCCAGCCCAGACCGCTCCTGCGCCAGTTGCGAAGGTTCCCTTTCGCCGGTTCGTGCCTCCGAAGGCCGTCAGTGTCGAGGCGGGGGGAGGCGTTCAGCCGGATGGCGCCACCGCTACTTACACGGTGCACCGCCCGCTGCTCGGCTACCCCGACTTGCTTTTCACCGATTTTCCCAACGCGGTGAACCTCCTCTTGGCGGAGGCACCGGCCGCTTCTGCCGCATCGCGCGAGACGGCCCTCCCCGATCCCGATGCAACCCAATTGGAAATCGAGGTGCAGGCGCGCACCTTGCGAAACGACCCCGCGGCGGCTGATTCCTCCTACGTGTCCCTCTATACCGTCACCCGGGATTTCCCGGCTGCCGATCCGTCCACGCCTTTCATTCTGAACGCACAGTTCGAAGACCTCCCACAAGTCGACGTCTTGAAGGATGTCGTGCTCAGCGTGGGCGACCCGATACGCTTGCCTTCCGCGCGGGACATTCGACTGGTCCTGACGCCCATTGGGTCGCCGGATGCAGCGCTCGACTACTGGGGATCGCAGCAAGCCCGCCGAGGTTCCCCCGTCAGCGTCTACCTGCGCGCGCCGTCGCGTGACGAGCGCAAGCTACTGACCCAATCAATCGACGGCCCCGAGATACAAGCGATTTACCTGCAGCCCGATCCACCGCAGAATCCAAGTCTCTTTGCGCAAATGGCCATGGCGGGCCTGCGCCACGAGATCCCGGCCGATCTCACCAGCCGGCTCGCTGGCCACCTCCACCTCGCCCACGATGGCTTGACCTTCTCTGCGCCGACCGGACGCCGCCAGGTAATCGCAGCCTCGCACGCGTTGCGGTGCAACTTTAATCCCGACCGCTCGTCGATTACCTTTGGTTCGAAGAGCGATCTAACGCGCCACTGGATCGTTGCCATCCGTCTCACGATCGACCGCGACTGGACCTGGAACGGCCTCGCTGCCGCTGCCTTCGATGTGAAGCGTGACGGCGCCGCCATCGGCCAGATCGTCCTGCCCCGGACGGTCAACCCGGGTGTGGGACCGGCTCCCGATCGGGATCACACTGAGCTGCTGTTCCTCGACGCCTACGATTCCAAACCCAGTTCACCTGGCTTGCCAAGCGAAAGCCACCTCGAATACGCTTTGGTGCCAAACTTCACGGAAGTTCCCGCGAACGTTGACGTCCTGCCATTGTGGCAGCTCCCTTTGCCCATCACCACTGCTCCCGTACAAACGCCCAAATTGGCGTCCGCGGGCCTCGCGTTGAGCGACTACTCACACGATCCTCACTACAGCTCCATCGAGGAGCGCAGACGCATGCTGTATTTCGAGTTCGACCGCCCTCCCGACGACGATCACGACGCGTATTTCGCCCGCGTCGTGGCCTATGGCCCCGACCCGATGCTCACGGGCGACGCCGTAATTCCGGAACCACGCGAGGGGCCTCTTCCCATTGATCCCGAGCTGATTCGCGTCGTTACGCAGGACAGCTCAAACGATCGCGCCGGATTGGATGCTATGCAGGCCTTGATCGCCGGGCCCGACAGAACCCGCTATCTGCTGCCCCTGCCGCCGGGTCTGGATGCAGATTCCAGCGAGCTTTTCGGTTTCTTCGTTTACGAGATCCGCCTCGGTCACGACGACACGCGTTGGTGCACGGCACAGGGACGCTTCGGCTTGCCGCTCCGCGTCGCGGGCGTGCAGCACCCCGCGCCGCAGTTGCGGTGCTCCGTCTCACGGACCGACGACGCCGTGTTCGTTACTGCGCCCTTCGCCGCTCCGGTCTTCGACCGGCAGAACATCCGAACGTTCCCTCCGCGGACAACTCTCTACGCGCTTCTCTATACGCAAGTCATGCAAGCCGACGGGCAGGCGTGGCGGAATGTCCTGCTGGCCACCGGGGCGGCAGAACTCCAGCACCGCCACGAGGTTCATCTCGACCTCCGCTTTGTCCAAGGAATGGCAACCTTTCCGCAGGATGAGATCCTGCGCAGGATCCGCATTCTCGGGCTTCCGTTGGATTCGACGCTTAGCGTAGTCGCCGTCGAGCTTCTCCCCGAACCAAACAGCACGACCAGGGACCCGCTCGTATCAGAGCTCGGAGACGTGCGCATATATCGGGCTTCGCCTCTGACGCCGGTCCCGGAGATTTGTCCACCACCGGCGCTATGATCGATTACTTAACGTGGTAGAGGCCACAAATAATTTAAAGAAGGCTGTGACCCCGAGATGTCCTGGGGATCCAGTGGATCGGCAGCATGTGGGCTTTGCTCTGGCAGCAAGCGATCAAGATACTCAGGCTTTCACATTTCGGCTGCCGAAAGGAGGCGAATTAGACGTCTTAAGCTTGATCACTTGCCTAGATCAAACACACCTCAATCAGCTCCGCGGGAACCGTCGCGATTGGTGCAAAGGCTTCGGTCTGGTGGCTCGATGACAATGCCCGCTTCTCCCCATTTGCGACGTGAACCGAGCGAGTGGCTGAGGTCCGTTGAGTGTCAGGGACGGTAAAACTCTCAGTGAGCATATGTTCTCTGAATTGTCGAGTCGCCCATAGGACTCTCACCTCTGGGCGCTCCCAGATTCGTACGTGAACCTCTCGATTCATACGGCTCCCGATGTTCGGCCGTTTCCATGACAGAGCTGCCAGTGGGCGAAGAGTGTTGGATTTACTCGGCGTAGCCATGGATTTTCGAACGGCAGGAAGAAGGGCCGGCCATCGACAACCGTGCGTCAAGCGGGCACGGGAGAGCGGGCACGGGCCTCTGCGGCCGGAACCGGGCTCGAGGGCCTGGCATCGGAACATGTATGGTCAGCGGGCGCCTGATGGCCGTGGAGAGGGGTTGTCGATAGCGGGTAGAAGAGCCCTGGGCGCCCGCAAACGCTCGTCAGCGATTTTTTTTGCCAGGTGTGAACCACTTCACACACCTCGACCGAACCGAGCTGACAAAAGTTCGTTTGCCAGCCCACAACCAAGAGGGAGAAACTTATGCAACAACACGACTTGAGGCATTTTGAAACTAGGATCAAGGACCTATGTGACAGCTTGACAGGTGCGGCTGATAGAAAGGGTTTTGAGGAATTCCTCACTATCATCCGTAAGCCTGGGTTTACGACAGTCGCAGAGATCGCGCTCCTCATGGGGGTCGTGGATTCGATGCATGAGCAAACCAAAACCTTGTTAGGTCTCAAGCAGGTACTACTCAGCGGGGCTTCCAAGGTTGAGCTGAATCCACAACCCTTGCCGCCATAAGGCGGATGGGCGGGACGGCGCCGTCGCTTCGCTCGGGCTCAGGCGGCCGGGCCCATAGCAGCCGGCGAGCTCGAGGGGCCTGGCGCCGGACCGCGGTCAGCCGGCGCGCCTGGCAGCCGTGGAGACGGGTTGCCGACGACGGGGTCCGGGCGCTGGCAAACGCGCGTTAGCGAGAATCCAGTGCCCGACCCGGTCTTCGCCGGCATCGGTAACCTTCGCCCGCGCTGATCGGCTGCAGGCACCCGATCATCGTTCGCTCGACTCGCTGCTGGAGGGGACTGGATTCGAACTTTTAGCCCGCATTTCTCAAAGGGGGAAGGTGCATCGGGACCCTGGATCTGAGAAAATCGAGTTGCACTAACGGTTTATCTCAGGACCAGGGGGAGTCCCGATGCAAACAGAGTGTAGCGCGGATCTG
>Ga0306920_100013140_pt1 | contig 11264 bp, 9 predicted proteins | sample flu12Cox44000170_FD_204666 | JGI IMG/M metagenome (GOLD analysis project Ga0306920, IMG submission 204666) | Lab enrichment of tropical soil microbial communities from Luquillo Experimental Forest, Puerto Rico - flux4day.12C.oxic.44.000.170 (v2)... | ecosystem: Environmental > Terrestrial >...
GACCGCCCGCGCCAGCCGACCTGCCGACTGGACCGAAATTGCCGCATGGACGGTTCTCGGTTGCCTGTTGCTGGGCGCGCTTCTATTCGCGTTGTGGGGGCCGAAGTCGCCGAGCGCCCAGGCTACTTTTACTCCGATTCCACTGACCGCACTGCCGGGGTTGGAAGTTTCTCCATCCTTCTCTCCGGACGGTAAGCAGATTGCCTTTGCATGGACCGGGGATCCGTCGTCAGGTTCAAAAGGCTTTGACCTGTATGTAAAGTCGATTGGCAACGAGAACCTTTTGAAGTTGACGAATCACCCCTCGCAATGGATCAGCCCAGCTTGGTCTCCCGACGGAACGCAGATTGCCTTTCATCGCCTATCCGGTTCGGACACGGGACTCTTTGTTGTGCCCGCGCTCGGGGGACCGGAGAGAAAGCTGCGACCGACCAACGCACCCTACGTGGAGGTTCTCGGCGGATTGACCGCCGTCATCAGCTGGTCTCCGGACGGACGGTTGATCGCATATGTCGATTCCATGCCCAGCACTGTCAATCTGCTGTCCCTCGAATCCCTCGAGAGCAAGCGGCTTCCGCAGGCCGAAAAATGCCAGGCAGAAGGGCTTCCCGCTTTCTCGCATCATCATGATTCGTTGGCCTTCCTGTGCTCGCTAGAATCGGGCGAAACGGGAGTCTACACCGCCCGAACTTCGGGCGAGACGCCAAGACTCATCGCACGGCTCGCCGGACTGCAAGGCGGCATCGCATGGACCGGCGATGACCGGCGCCTCATTGTCGCCTCCAACCAGGGCAGCGGGAGCGAATTGCTCGAGCTCACCGTGGCCGACGGATCCATGCGAAAGCTTCAGGTAGGACAAAACACGGAGTGGCCGACGATTTCCCAAAAAGGGGACCGGCTGGCATTCAGCGACACCTCGACCAACATCAATATTTGGCGCAAGGACCTCCTGAACCCCGCTTCCCCTGACGTAAGGCTCCTCGGTTCGACGCGTGAGCAAGCAAATCCCCAATATTCGCCGGACGGAAAGCGCATCGCCTTTGAATCCAATCGCGGAGGGCCGCCCGAGATTTGGCTCAGTGACTCAGATGGCACCAATCTGGTCGAAATATCCCATCTCAACAATCACGCCACCGGAACGCCCCACTGGTCCCCGGACAGCCGGTCGATCGTATTCGATTCCTGGTTCACGGGCCATCCTGCGGTATTCGTGACCGACACCGCCGAGATGGCCCCCCACAAACTGATCACCAATGTGCCGGAGATGTTCCAGCCGAGCTGGTCGCATGACGGCCAGTCGATCTATTTTCTTTCGACCCAAGGCAAGGGGCCGAAGCTCTATCGCTGCCCTGCCAAAGGGGGAACCGCGGCACTGTTATTGGACGGGCCGGTGTATGGCTACCGCGAGTCTGCCGACGGTGAGACGCTTTATTTCGCGGATGCCTGGTCGGGCGCCACGTTGCGGAAAATCTCCACCCATCAAAACGGCCCGACCTTAACGGTGGAAGGTATGCCCGCCCTTGCGGACGCATCGCTGTGGACCGTGGTCGACGGCGGCATCTACTTCGTTCCTGCCACGGCAAGAAATTCCATCTGCTACCTTGATTTCGCGTCGCGGCGAGTGCGGCACGTAACGGAAGTGGCGCGGGATTTTACCCCCGGAAACGGCGGTTTGTCGGTCTCGACGGACGGCCGTTGGATTCTCTATACGCAAATCGATGAGATTAACAGCGACATCGTGCTGATTGATCATTTTCGCTAGAGGAATCTGGAGAAGCACTTTTAAGCGCCGGTCCTCGGACCTCCCGCGCCGCCCGGGCATAGCAAAATCCGGGTCTCCATATACCGCCCGCTTGGTATAGACCGGCTGGCGATCGCCCCGCAATCTCTAGAAGGGACAAGCGCACTCGAGATGGATGTGGGAACTTACCTGACACCTGACTGCTGTGGCGTGAGCGAATTTCATCATGGCGGGGCCCCTCAAGCGTTTAGGAAATTCGCGTCGATGGAGGCGCCCGAAGACCCGGCCTGATGGGGAGGAAATGACCGAGGATAGCATCCATTCACGATTGGCGGCTCCCGTGGAAAGCCGCCGGCGATGGGGCTCCGGCGCCGCATTGCTAGCCGGCTTCGGAGCGCTGCTGGTGCTAATGGCTATCATCTGCATCGATGCCTTGCACTCCCTCGCGGCATTTGAGACCAATGACACCCAGATTCGCAACGACCTCGTCTATCGCCAACGCACGCTTGAACAGGTTCGCGACGGTCTGTACGAATCGGGCACGATCATGCGCGACTATCTGCTGGTAGGCAGCACGGAGCCGCAGGCGCAGCAGAAGCTTCAGACGGAGCTGCAATCGATTCACGACGGGAACGCTCAGGCGCTCGAAGCGTGCATCGCGTGGCTGTCCGGGGATAAACGGGAGCCTTTCCAGCGCCTTGCGCTCGAACTGGATCACTACCGATCGGCTATGGGACGCCCGACGGCAGAGGATGCGGCGGGAAAAAACGGCCCCGTTGATTCGGTGCTGCGTGCCGATGTGCTTGCACAGCATGCAGAAATCCTGAAGATCATGAAAGAAGTGGGTGCCGTGAATGACACCGAACTGAAAGAAGCGGAGGGAAGGCTCGCGGAAGCCTCGGAGCGCTTTCGGCGCAGGTTGTTGACGGTGGCGGTGATGGTCCTGACCTTCGGGCTGACCCTGGCTGCCGCCACCACCGCTTACGTTCGCCGTTTGGAGAAAAATATCCAGGAAAAATACCGCGAAAGTCTGCAAGTCCAGCTCGAATTGAAAGAACTATCAAGGCAGCTTGTCGAAGCCGAGGAGCGCGAACGCCGTTCGGTTTCGCGCGAGCTTCACGATGAAGTCGGCCAGTCTCTGGGGGCTCTGCTTTTGGAGGTCGAAGCCCTGGCGGAGATGTCTGGGGAAAAGGATGGCTTCCGGCAGGGCTTTCAGAACATCAAAGCACTTGCGGCACACTGCGTCAACCAGGTACGCAACATGGCATTACTGCTGCGTCCCGCAATGTTGGACGACCTCGGTCTGGTCCCGGCATTGCAGTGGCAAGCCCGTGAAATGTCCAGGCGTACGGGTATGCTTATTGAGGTTATCGAGGAGAACGTTTCGGAAGATATGCCGGACGAGTTTCGCACCTGCGTTTACAGAGTTGTTCAAGAGGCCTTGAACAACTGTGCGAAACACGCATGCGCGAGGAGCGTCAGGGTAACTTTGCGGCAGGGGGCGGACCGTCTCAAGGTCAGCGTCCAGGATGACGGGAAAGGCTTTGATGCGAGGCGTGTTCGCGGTTTGGGTCTGATCGGCATGACCGAACGGGTCGGTCAGTTATGCGGGGTGTTGAAAGTGGATTCAGATCCGGCACGCGGCACTAACCTCCGGGTTGAGTTGCCGCTCCCCAGCACGGCGGCGGTTCTGGAGAAATCGAGCTCATGAAGAAACTGCGAATATTGTTGGCCGACGACCACAGTGTTATGCGCACCGGGCTACGCGCGTTGCTGGAGCGCCAACCTGGCCTCGAGGTCGTCGGCGAAAGTGAAAACGGACGAGAAACGATCAAGCTCGCGGACTCGCTCAAACCGGATATCGTAATCATGGATGTAGGCATGCCCGGATTAAACGGAATCGAGGCTACGCAGGCCATCGTCAATGAACATCCCGCCACAGCGGTAGTGATCCTGAGCATGCACGCCGACGAATCGTATGTCATGCGCGCCTTGAAGGCGGGCGCCCGCTGCTACCTGCTCAAGGACTCGGCACCCGCCGACCTCATGGGGGCAATCCAAGCCATTTCGCAAAACAAGTCGTTTTTCAGCCCCAAAGTCAGCCGAATCCTGGCGGAAGATTACGTCCGCGTTCTGCAGCAAAAAGGCGCAGTGGATAGCTATGACCTGCTTACCATTCGAGAGCGCGAAATTCTTCAGCTGATCGCGGAAGGAAAGGCCAACAAAGAAGTAGCCGCCATCCTCAACATCAGCCCCTATACCGTCGAGACCCACCGCAGCCACATTCTCGAGAAACTCAACCTGCACAATCCCGCTGAGCTGATCTTGTACGCGGTACGGAAAGGGATCATCAGTTAGGGACTGGTTGCTCCCCCAGGGCGGCGAGGCCTTGCTCGCGGCCGGACGGCTCATCGAGAGAGCGCCTCGTCGTCAGAAGCATAGCTAAAACGCGGCCTCGAAATACCCTCGAGCCGGGATAGACCTCGACTGCTCCGGCCATCAATCTGGGCACCGGGCGAGGTCCTTACGGCAGCGCTCGGCAATCTCCTTCGGTTTTCCCATCGAAGAGACGGGGTTCCTTGGCCGAGCGCATCTCGTGAGAGACCTCGCCAGTCATTTTAGGAGGCCAGGCCAATGAGAGCCGCTATTTGCGCTGCCGCGATTCTCTCCTTTGCGAGCGCGCTGCTTGCTCAAGATCATTCTGCCCACGACCCGGCTAAGACTACGACGCTGATGCCGGGACTCGGAAACCTCCATCACCCCGTCTCCACCCGGGACGCCGAAGCACAGCAGTTCTTCGATCAAGGGCTCCGGCTGATCTATGCCTTCAATCACGACGAAGCAGCGAGGTCTTTTCGGCGGGCGGCGGAACTCGATGCAAACCTGGCCATGGCCTATTGGGGAGTCGCCGAGGCCGTGGGTCCTAACTACAACGATCCGGCCAGTGACGACCGCTTCCGGCAAGCGCACGAAGCCATCCAAAAAGCAAAGGACCTCGCGGCGCACGCCTCGCCCAGCGAAAGAGCTTACATCGAGGCGATGGCGTTGCGCTTTCCGGCAGACACGCGGGTCGATCGCAGAACGGCGGCCGAAGCCTACCACCGTGCCATGCGCGACATGGTCATGAAATATCCGGACGATTTGGACGCGGCTACGCTCTTTGCAGAATCAGGCATGAACTTGCATCCCTGGGGTCTGTGGCACCCCGATGGTACGCCCGAAGTGGGTACGCGGGAGATCCAGGAGACTCTGGAGTCCGTGATACGCAGGGACCCAAACCACATGGGCGCGATTCACTATTACATCCACACTGTGGAAGCCTCGCCAAATCCGGAGTACGCCCTCTCCGGAGCCAACAGACTAGCCTCCCTGGCGCCTGCCGCCGGTCACATCGTACACATGCCTTCGCATATTTACACCGGGGACTATGAGCGCGCGATCGAGACCAACCAAGAAGCCGCAGCGGCGGACCTGAGCTACATCCAAGCCAGCGGCGCTCACGGCATCTACCCGATGATGTATTACAGCCACAACCTGCACTTCATTGCCGCGTGCGCCAGCATGAATGGCACCTATTCAGAGGCCAAGAAGAATGCTGACCTGCTGGCTCAGCATGTTGGCCCGCATGTCAAGGAGATGCCGCCGATCGAAGGCTTCATGACCCTGCCCATGGCCGTAAACGTGCGTTTTCATCGCTGGGATGAAATCTTAAAGACGCCCGAGCCCGACCCCTCTATGAAGATCGCTACGGTGTTTTGGCATTTCTCGCGGGGCATGGCACTCGCCGGGACAGGCAAGGCGGATGAAGCCTCTGCGGAACTCAAGATTGTTGCGGAGACGAGCGCGAGCACGCCGCCGGACATGGTGTTTGCCATGCCCGCCAACAACAAGGCGAAAGACATCATGAACATCGCCAGCAATGTCCTGGCTGCAAAAATTGCCATGGCCCGGAAGGACAAGGCGAGCGCAATTGCCACGCTCACGGAAGCTGTGGCCATAGAAGACTCACTCAGATACGGGGAACCTCCCGACTGGTTCTTTCCGGTACGCGAGTCGCTGGGGGCTGCTCTGCTGATGAACGGCAATGGGGCGGAAGCGGAGAAAGTCTTCCGCGCGGACCTCGACCGGAATCCGCGCAATCCGCGTTCCTTGTTCGGGCTTGTCGCGGCGCTCAGAGCGCAGGGCAAGAACTACGATGCCGGTTTCGTCGACGAGCAGTTTGCAGCGTCTTGGAAGGGGGCTTCCCCATTGACCCTAAGCGATCTGGCCTAGCGGTCGAAAAATCACAACCAGCGCTGGCCTTTCGCCTCTTCGCGCTTACCTGCTTCGAGATAGGCGGTAGAGCTGCGCGCCTGTTCGCTTTCTTCCGGCAGACGGGAGCTGGGGCGCGATGAGGCGAGCCGGTCGGCGATGGTGATGTAAAAGGTAGAGCCGCGTCCCGGCACCGACTCGACCCAGATTCGGCCACCGTGCAGCTCCGCGATTCTCTTGCAGGTGGCCAAGCCAATTCCCAGGCCCTTTGTTTCTTGGCTGTCTTCTCCGCGTTGGAAGAGGCGAAAGATCTTTTTCGAATCTTCCGGACTAATCCCGATCCCGTTGTCCTGGAGCGAGAACTTCCAGCCTTCGCCGTCCGCTGCAGCGGAAAGGTGGATTTTCGGTCGCGCTCCGCTGCGGTATTTGATCGAATTCCCAATCAGATTTTGCAGTAAAACCGCCAGCTGAATGGGGTCAGCCATGAGCCTCGGAAGCGGATCGTGGGTCACCTCGGCGCCGTGAGCGAGGACGTCTGCCTTCAGGGCATCGAGCACCGTCGCCAAAATGTCTTCGCAATCGCACTCCACCAAGCGCAGATGCTCGCTGTTGAACCGGCTATATTGCAGGAGGCTTTCAACAATCGAATGCATCCGCTGGACTTCAGACTGAATCAGGGCAAGCCACTCGGCGCAATCTCTGTCAATTTTCCCCCCCAGGCTGTTGGCCAGCAGGTCTGCAAACATTCCCGTGGTAGCCAGAGGTCCGCGAATGTCGTGGGAAGCGACTGCGGCAAAAGCATCCAATTCCTGGTTCGATCGACTCAGCTCATTGTTCGCTTGTGCCAGCGCCTGCGCTTGTCGCGCCAGTTCGGCCAAAGCCTCCGTACGCTGCCACACCAGGACAAACGAGAACCACAGTACGCCCGTCACCATGGACCTCTCGAATATGGACATCCAGACCGGCGTCGTCAGGGGTTCGATGAGATACACCACCCAGGTAAGGAAGGTACAGAGGCCCATCATGCCCAGAATGAACCAGCGCCGACGAGTCTGTACCACCAATAAGGGAACCACGCAGTAGCCGATCGCCGGTGTAGCGCCGTTTGGGGTGAACAGATCCACTGCGAAACAGACCGCCACAATGGCAAGGCTTAAGGCAATGAGCAGAGGATGGTTCGACCTCTTATCTGCCAGCTCGCTTGCCGCCAAGGACGGTTCGTCGCCGATCAGATCGGCGGGACTTTTTAGCTGCATTTTGCGGTCCCTCGACTCGGCAAAACAGGAAATTAGCACCGCAATCCAGACTTACTGCGAAATCTACCAAAGCGCATTGGAAGGCGCAACCTGGATGCCGGATTCAGCCGGGGGCTGGCCGCCTGGGAGCCTTCGGCAATCCGCCGGTAACTAACTCCCGGCCTCGAAATACCCCCGCGTTGGGATAGTGGCCCAAGGCTCCCCCTGTCAATCTTGTGCTTGTCACAGGATCGTTTTGGATCTGATTCCGAGGCTCAGTTGCCTCGCGCGGATCGAGAGCCATGGAATCGCGGCAGACTCGACGCGCGGACGGGCGCGCAGGAGGAGCAAGCAAATGACGGAGCACAACGAAAAAGCTGTGCGGCATGAGCGCATCAGCGAGGAGGGAAGGCACGGGGAGCTTGAGTTTGTTCTTTCTCTCACCCGACAGAAGGACTCTGCGTCCACGTTGCCGAGCGGTCTGGTAGTGAGTCCAGATGACGAAGTTCGTCAGACCCTGGCCCTAAGCCTCGGCGAATGCGGGTTTGCATCGATATTTTCGTCAACGGTTGGCGAAGGCCGCATAGCCTTGGCCAGGCGCGAGGTGTTCGTGGTGGTCTCGGAGGAATGGCTGCCCGATGGCTCCTACGTGGATATGGTCAACTTGATCGCCCAGTCATGCGCGAGGATCCCCGTGGTGGTCGTCTCCCGGATAGGCGATTGGCCCGAATACTTACGGGCGGTCGGCGCTGGGGCGTATGACTACGTGCCTTACCCGCCGATTCGCGGGGAGCTGCGACGCGTCATCCGGAGCGCTCTTACGTCGAGACACAACGGCTCCCAACTAACGATGCCATTTGAGATTCGTCCAGGAGGACAAAAGGCATGAATCGAAAACCAACGATGGTTCTTGTAGTCGGGGAAAACGCCAGAAACTCTCGTCCATTGTTGCAATGGTTAGACGGGCGCGGCGGTCGTTGTCACTTCGCACGATCCTATCGAGACGCGTCTCGTCTGATCTCCTCCACAAACTTTGACCTGGTACTTTGTGAGTACCAATTGCCGGACCGAACAGCCTTTCCGCTGCTGGGCCTGCTCGAAGGATCGCTCGCGACTCTGTTCTTCGGCACACGGGTAGAAAACGGCGTCTTGTGGTTGCAGATGCTCGAGCGAGGCAAACGATCGATCGGTGTACCGCTACTAAGGTCGAATGAGCTGCCTAAGGCTCTCGCCGCGATTCTCGATGCTGCGGCCGAGCATCCGCAAGAGGAACCTGTCAGCGCCGGTTGACTCCTATGGAAATGGAGAAAACTCCCGCTGCCGACAACCTCGACCGGGGAGAGGCTTTCCGCAGGTTCGATGAAAACGCGCTGGTGCGAGCGGCCAAGAACGGCGAAACGACGGCCTTCGATGAGCTCTGGCAATGCCACGCCCGCAGGCTTTTGCGAACCATCTACCGCATCACCAGGAATCACGAGGACGCGGGGGACGCCTTGCAAGGCGCGCTATTGAGCGCCTTCATTCACATCCGGCGCTTCAAAGGCAGATCCAGCTTTGCGACCTGGTTGACACGCATTGCGGTCAACTCTGCGCTGCAATTCATCCGGAAAAACGGGAGCTCTCCACAGGTTTCTCTGGACGACCGAGATTCGAGGGGCCAGATCGAATTCGAAACGCTGCGTGCCCCTGGTCCAGACCCCGAAGCGTACTGCACACAGCGGGAACGCGAGGCAACTCTGGCGAAAGCCATCGGCCGGCTGCCGGCGCCCATGCGCGACGCACTTGTCCTGCAGAAGCTCGAAGAGCGCTCCACCAAAGAAGCCGCAGAGATCCTCGGAATTTCCGTTTCCGCCGCAAAGACCAGGGTATTTCGCGCCCGGCTCATACTCGAAAGACGGATGGCGCGGAAGTAAGGATACAAACCAAGACTAAGCGCGGTTTGCCACCGCCCGTAAGCGCTTGCGAAAATGAGAGCATTGGTCGCGTCATTGTTCGCTCCGCCGACCCGATAGCTAAACTGAGGTCCCGAAATACCCTCCGGTCTCGATAGGCTCCGGCAGCCTTCACTCCTATTCTCGCTGACAGGTTGCACGACTCTGACATGCGGGCTGGCAAGCAGTTCGAGAAGTCGCGGGCCGGCCCGCAGTCAGAAACAAGGCATGACTGGAGGAAACGAAAATGCGACTGAACTTGAGATCGATGATGCTTGCTGTTGCCGGAGTCTTCCTGCTTGGCAGCGGGCCGCCCTTGGCTTCCCAAAGCCTATCGATTGCCACGCCGGGAAAGGACAAAATGTCGATGCTTCTCTCAGAGAGGGCCTACACGCTCCTTTTGGAGATTCAGAAGGAAGCAGTGGGGCTACGCGACCATGCCGAAACCTTGAGTGCGATCGCCAGGAACTACCAGCACAGCTGGCAGAGCCATGCTCACCACCTCGACAGCATCAAGGGCCACATCAACGCGGTGGGAGAACGCACGGCCGAACTGCAAAGGATACAGCCGAGCGTACTTCCCTGGCAGCAGCAAGCGATCACAGAAGTGACCTCTCATGCAGCGCAGGTGGCAGCGAGCACGCAGGCAGCCATCCTTCAGCTCAATGAAAGCCGCAGCAGTGTCTACCTTCCAGAGTACCGGGATCACCTGACGACGATCGAGGACCGCTCCACGAACATGAAGCAGGCGGTGGACAAGTTCCTCGCCTACCAAAAAACGCACCAGAAGATGCAACAACTAGAAGTAGAGCTGGAGTTGTCTGGTGACTAAACCAGAGTTTTGGTGCGAGCGGGGGAACCGAACGGGCGTCTACGCCGGGAGAGCGAGAGATTCGCGTCTTTTGGGAGCAAGGAAACCTGTGCTGGTTCCCCATTCTTGTTGCGTCCCGCAGCCTCTCGACCGTGCTTTCCAGTTGAGATAGTGCGCGCGACCTGACTTCTCACCCCGACCGCTGGCCAGCCTTCAGAAGCGTTAGACGAGCAAGCACAGCTTCCGGCGCGCCGTACCCCGCACGCCCATAGCTAAATAAGACGCTCGAAATACCGCCCCTCCGGGATTCCCAACTCCTAGGTTCGCCTCTATGTTGGCAGCCAAAAGCGAATGCAACCCTAAGTCGATGAGCGGATCGCTGCGAGGAACGGAGACGGACCATGCAAGGTACGGGGAACGCAGAGGTCCAAGCAACCTTCCAACCAGGGGCCTCGCTTGCTCTTGGATGGACTCTCCTGTTTCTGGGTGTGGTCGGACTGTTTCTTCCAGTCGTACCGGGAGCTCTGCTGCTGCTGGCCGGCGGCAACATCTTGCGTCGTCAATCTCCTTGGGTGCTTCGGGCTTCAGAAAAGTGCCGCGAGCGCGTCCGTACGCACCGCTTTGGCGCCTTTTCTGGCTCCCAGGTGTCGGGGGGCGGCTGCAAGGAACGACGCGAGCCGTTCCGGAGCCCGAATCCCCCGCAGGTTTCTCGGTTAAGGCCTAGCCATGGAACAAGACGCCAAAAAACATTTGAACGAAGCCGCAACGGTCGAGCGCAAGCCTAAAGTACTGGTCTTCGATCAAGACATGGAAGACCTGACCCGACATTCCGAAGCATTTGAAGCCAACGGTTTTGCGGTCCACAAATGTCTGTCGGTTGAAAGAGCAATCCGCTTCGTCGAAAGGAAGAGGGTTGACTTCGCGCTGATCGATCTTGGCTCTTCGGCTCTCGAAGGCCTTCGCGTCTTCAGACACTTGGTCCGCTACAACCCCCGCGTACCCTCGGTAGTGACCACCCAATCTGGGGACAGGGTAGGTTGCCGGGAAGCATTCACGATGGGAGCCATGGAGTGCTTGGAAAAGCCCGTTTCCGGTGCGGATCTAGATGGGGTCATCCAAAAGTACTTGGTGAGCCCGGTCAAGCATCGCGATCGACAGAGGAACTCTGCGGAAGCTTAGAGAGTCCATCTCCGGCATGGCTGTAGCGTTGTCGCGCCGTCTCCCCGACGCAAAAGTTTCGTTGCGGAATGGAATCCTTTCAAAAACAAGATTTCGGATTGTCTCGTCGAAGGTTA
>Ga0306920_100013141_pt1 | contig 11264 bp, 10 predicted proteins | sample flu12Cox44000170_FD_204666 | JGI IMG/M metagenome (GOLD analysis project Ga0306920, IMG submission 204666) | Lab enrichment of tropical soil microbial communities from Luquillo Experimental Forest, Puerto Rico - flux4day.12C.oxic.44.000.170 (v2)... | ecosystem: Environmental > Terrestrial >...
GCGAACCGGGCCGTCTCCAGGACCCGGCTCAGCACGTCGTCGGGCACGGGATCAGGTCGGAAGTCCCGGACCGCGCCGGTCGTGCGGAGCGCGTCACGCAGGTCCATGGCGGGCTGACGCTACCGTGCCGGCATGGCTGACCCCGCGATCGTGCTGCTGCACGGGTTCTCGTCGTCGTCGGAGGCGTCGTGGAAGCGCAACGGCTGGCTCGACATCCTGGCCGACACGGACCGGCGGGTGATCGCACCCGACCTGATGGGCCACGGTGACGCGGAGAAGCCCCACGACCCGGCGGCCTACGCGGGGATGGAGGAGCAGGTCTTCGCGCTGCTCGCCGACGTCGGTGAGGTCGACGTGGTCGGCTTCAGCATGGGCGCCCGCATGGCACTGTGCATCGAGGCCGCCCACCCGGGAACGTTCGGGCGGATGGTGGTGGGCGGCGTCGGCGCCAACCTGTTCGCGGCGGAGCGCAACCCCGACGGGGTCGCCAGCGCCATCGAGGGCCACGGCGAGGCCCTCGATCCGCTGGCCCGGGCGTTCGTCACCGTGGCCCACCAGCCGCCCAACGACCCGCTGGCGCTGGCGGCCTGCCTGCGGCGCCCACTGCCACCGCTGGGAGCGGCCGAACTGGCGGGGGTGCGCTGTCCCGTGCTCGTCGTGGTCGGGGACCGGGACACCGTCGCCATGCCCCCCGACGCGTTGCTGGCTGCCCTCCCCGACGCCCGCCTCACCACGGTCAAGGGGGCGGACCACCTCGGGACCATGAAGGGCTTCGGGTTCCTCGACGCCGCCCTCGGGTTCCTCGGCGCCCTGCCGCCCTAGGCGACGAGGTAATCGGCGTCGGGGCCGAGGCGCCGGCGCATGACGGCGAGCGCCTCGGGGTTGTCGTCGACGAGCACGAACGTCCGTCCGAGGGAGCGCGCCACCGCGCCAGTCGTGCCACTGCCGGCGAAGCAGTCGAGCACGGCGTCGCCCGGGCGGGTCGACGCCAGCATCATCCGGCGCAGGATCGCCTCGGGCTTCTGCGTCGGGTACCCGGTCTTCTCCCGGCCCGTGGGTGACACGATCGTGTGCCACCACACGTCGGTGGGGAGCTTGCCCCGGGCGGCCTTCTCGGGCGTGACCAGACCGGGGGCCATGTACGGCTCACGGTCGACGCTCTCGCTGTCGAACCAGTAGCGGTCAGGGTCCTTGACGTAGACGAGGATGTTGTCGTGCTTGGCCGGCCAGCGCCGCCGGCTGCGGGCACCGTAGTCGTAGGCCCAGATCACCTCGTTGAGGAAGCACCGGCGCCCCACCATGGCGTCGAGCATCACCTTGACGTGGTGCACCTCGCGGTAGTCGAGGTGCACATACAGCGTGCCCTGATCGTCGAGCACGCGCCACACCTCCGCCAGCCGGGGCTGCAGGAACCCCACGTAGTCGTCGAAGGCGTCGTCGTACGAACGGTGCTCGCCGGCGACGGTCGCGTAGCGCCGGCCGCCGAACCCGGTGCGGTCGCCGCCCTCGTCGCGGGTGGTCGTCAACGCCACGTGCCGGCGGCGCTGTCCGGTGTTGAACGGCGGGTCGAGGTAGGCCATGCGGAACGCGCCGTCCGGCAGCGAGCGCACGACCTCGAGGTTGTCGCCGAGCACCACGCGGTTGCGCACCGCCTCAGCAGGCGTGGCTGGAGGCTCCGACGAGGCGCAGCTGCAGGTCGAGCGGTCCCGCGGTCTGCGCCTGCACCCGTAGCCAGCCGCCCGGATCCTCGGCGAGGCAGGCGTTGCCGCTGACCAGCGACCACTCGGTGTTGTACCGGACGCGCACGAGCACGGGGCCGGGCTTGAGCACGTCCAGCTGCACGTGCCCGCCGTCGATCAGTACGGGAACGACCGGGCCGCTGACGATGCCCGTCGAGCCGGCCACGCTGAACACCCGCCAGTGCTTGTCGTGCCACACGAGGTGCAGGCCGGGCACCCCGGCGCGCACGAGCTGACCTTCCGCCTTGCCGGCGTAGTCGAGCTTGGCGTCGGGCAGGGCCACGAAGCGCACGCCGTTGGTCAGCAGCCAGGCTCGGTAGGAGGCGGGGGTCAACGCGCCCGGCGTGTAGAAGATGGGATTGTCGGCGGTGTCGAGCTGGCGCTCCCAGCCCCGGGCCAGGGGCACGCTCGGCGCGGCGTAGGCCGCTTCCCAGTGCAGGAGCGTAGGCACGATCTCGACCCGTCCCGGTGGGTCGGCGTGGGCGGTCACGTAGGAGACCAGCGGCGTGAAATAGGCCTCGCTGGTCGTCGGGTCGACGGCGTCGCGGGACATGGCCGCGATCGCGGGGGCCCACTGCAGGATCACGAGCGGCACGACGATCAGGCCGAGCAGCACCCGCCGGAGCGGCCACAGCGCCACGGCGACGACCGCCGGGCCGAAGGCCTCGCCCAGGCGCTCGATGTTGCCGCCGACCGGGGTGTGCAGGACGAAGGCGAAGACGAAGGCCACCAGGTAGAGCCCGACCCCGATCCGCAGCACCCGCGAGGTGCGGGGAAGCAGGGCGAGGGCGAGGCCGAACACCACGAGCTCGAAGGCGAAGTCCTTGAACGGGAAGGGCATCGCCCCCTGCCCCGGGAACAGCAGCGACAGGGCGGCGACCGGGACCAGGGCGGCGCCGAGCATCGGGATCAGGCGGGCCCGCTCCTTCGGCCACTGCGCCACCAGCCACGCGGCCACGGCCAGACCGACGAACGCCCCGGCGAGGGGGCTGGCGAGGGCGGCGCCGGCGGCGAGCACGGCGGCGACGGCCCAGCGCCGCCGGGTGGCGGCCCACAGGGCCGCCAGCCCGAAGGCCTCGCCCATCAGGAACGGGAGCTGGCCGATGGCGACCTGCACGAGGGTGCCGAGGGCGAACACGATCGAGCCCAGGCGGGCGGTGCGCCCGTAGTGCTCGACCACCAGGCGGTCGAAGGAGAACGCGGCCAGCGCCACGGCGGCGATCTCGGTCAGGTGCAGCCCGATGACGCCGGCCAGCGGGGGGAAGATCACGCTGTAGTCGAGCGTCCAGTGGCCCCCGTACCACTGGGAATCCCACAGCGTGAGGCCGTGCCGGTGGAACAGCGAGATGCGGTACAGCGCCGCCGGCAGGTCGCCCCCGCGCCACCCGGCCAGGGCGGCGACCACGGCCAGGGTCGCGGCCAGCGCCGGGGCGACGAGGGACCCCCACGGCCACTGGACCCGCCGCCCGGGGTGCAGGCTCAGTTCGGCCACCCCCGCCAGTCTAGGTGCGGGACGTACCATCAATCGCGGTGCCTGAGCGCCTCTACTTCCGCCAGCTGCTCTCGGGCCGGGACTTCGCCGCCCGGGACGCCGTCGCCGGCCAGATGGTCAACTTCACCTACGCCATCGGTGACCGGGTGACCGGGGAGGCGGTGCTGGTCGATCCCGCCTACGCCGTCGCCGAGCTGATCGACCTGGTCGAAGCCGACGGCCTCGGGCTGGTGGGCGCGCTGGGCACCCATCACCACGCCGACCACGTGGGCGGCGGTTTCATGGGCTACGAGGTGCAGGGGATCAGCGAGCTGTTGTCGCTGCGGCCCGTCCCCGTCCACGTGCACCGCGCCGAGGCCGAGTTCGTCCGCAAGACGACGGGCGTCGCCGCGTCCGACCTGGTCAGCCACGACGCCGGTGACGCGATCCGTGTCGGTGCCTTCGACCTGCGGGTCATCCACACCCCCGGCCACACCCCAGGCAGCCAGTGCTTCCTGGTCGACGGACGGCTGGTCGCCGGCGACACGCTGTTCCTCGACGGGTGCGGCCGCACCGACCTCCCCGGCAGCGATCCCGAGGCGATGTACGACAGCCTGGCCCGCCTCGCCGCGCTGCCCGACGACGTCGTCGTGTACCCGGGCCACCGGTACTCCGTGGCATCGAGCGGCACCATGGCCGCCATCAAGGAGGCCAATTACGTCTACAAGCCGCGCACCCGCGAGGCGTGGCTGACGATGTTCGGCCAGAACTAAACGTTGACGGTCAGCGAGTCCACGTACCACCCGCCGGCCAGCGCCATGAGCGTCTGAACCTGCACCAGCCCGTTCCCGACCCCGAACGCGCACGCCGACCGGCCGCTGAGCGGGTCCTGGCACCCGCGGTCGCTGACCGGCCGGGGCGGGTAGAAGAACAGGGTGGCGATGGCGCCGTCGGTGGCCACCCGCCGCGCCGCCCCCCTGTCCCCCCGCTCCCACGCGGCGAACAGGGCGTTGGCGGCGGCGTCGGGGCTGGCGACCGGCACCAGGGGGTCGGCGGTCGTCACCGGGGAGGGTGGGGCGACGGAGGCGACGGCGTGACGGGGGGAGGCAGCGGGCGTCGTCGTCCCCGCCTTGGTCGTCCCCGAGGTGCATGCGGCGAGCAGCGCCACGGCGATCACCGGCGCGCCGCGCCCCGCAAACCCCACGACGGGCCAAGTTACCGGCGAAGATAGCGCCGTGCCGGTCGCGATCACGTCGACCAACGACCTCAGCCGGTGGGTGCGCGGGAACGGCCTGGAGATCGTGCTGCTGGTCGTCGGGGCCCTCCTGGTCGGCCGGCTCATCAACTGGATCAGCCACCGCCTCACCGTGCGCATCGACGCGTCCTCGGCCCGGGGGGATGCGCTCGTCCAGTCGGAGGACGCCAAGCACCGTCACGCCGTGATCCAGGTCGTCACGTGGACGGCGCTCGCCCTGCTGGCGTTCGTCACGGCCCTGCTCGTGCTCGAGCGCTTCGGGATCCCGCTCACCAGCCTGGTGGCGCCCGCCACCGTGGTCGGCGTCGCCGTCGGCTTCGGTGCCCAGCGCGTGGTGCAGGACCTGCTGGCCGGTCTGTTCATCATCTCCGAGCGGCAGTACGGCTTCGGCGACTTGATCCGGATCTCGGCCATCGGGGCGACCACGGGGGTGACCGGCACGGTCGAGGATGTGACCCTGCGCGTCACGCGCCTGCGCACGCTCAACGGGGAGGTCGTCATCATCCCCAACGGCGCCATCCAGCAGGTCACCAACCAGTCCCGTGACTGGGCCCGCGCCGTGGTCGACGTGCCCGTCCCGAGCACGGTCGACGTCAGCCGCGTCAGCGAGGTCCTCCACGGCGTCTGCCAGGCGGCCTTCGACGACCCCGAGCTGCACCCGCTGCTGCTCGACCCGCCGACGGTGATGGGGGTCGAGAGCCTCGACGTCAACACCTTCAGCGTTCGGGTCGTCGCCCGCACCCTGCCCGGCAAGCAGTTCGACGTCGGGCGCCAGCTGCGCGCCCGCATCGCCACGGCGATGACCGACGCGGGACTGACGGCGCCGCCCGGCATGGACACGGCGCCACCGACGGCGGCCGGTTGATGCGGATGCGACGCTCGACGCTGCTGCTGCTGGCCCTGTTCGTGATCACGTACGCGACGTGGCTGCTGGTCCGCCCGGCTCACTGACCGAGATCAGCCCGACCACCGCCCGCCGGGGCATCTTGCCCAGCTCGTTGTAGGGCAGGGCGTCGACGACGACGAGACGTTCGGGCAGCTTGAACGGCGCCACCCGGCCCCGGGACCACTCCCGCAGGTCCTGGAGGGACGGTGGGTCGGAGCCGGGGCGCACGACCACGGCCACGCCCACGCGCTCGCCCATCTCCTCGTCGGGCACGCCCACCACGCCGACATCGGCCACCGCCGGGTGGGACCGGATCACGTCGGCGACCTCGGCCGGCGCGAACTTCTCGCCGCCCCGGTTGATGGTGTCGGACATCCGTCCCGACGGGTAGAGGTAGCCGTCGGCGTCGCGGCGGGCGAGGTCGCCGGTGTGGAGCCAGCCCTCGACGACGTTCTGCGGGGAGCGGACCCACAGCTCACCCACCTCGCCGTCGGGCAGATCGGCACCGGTGGCGGGGTCGACGACCCGCACCTCGACGCCGGGGAGGGCGCGGCCGACCGACCCGATCCGGGCGGGGTCCCGATGGTCCTCGGGCGTCAGGCTGGTGTAGCCGCCGAGGGTCTCGGTCTGGCCGAAGGTGTTGGCGAAGCCCACCTGTGGCCACATCTCCATGGCCCGCCGGATCAGCGCCACCGGGGCGGCGGCGGCGCCGTAGGCGACGGCGCGCAGGGACGACAGGTCGGCGGTGGCGGCGCGGGGGTGGTCGAGGATCCGGGCCAGCATGGTCGGTACCAGGAAGGCCGACGCGATGCGGTGGCGCTCGACGAGCTCCAGCCACCGCCCGGCGTCGAAGCGGGGCATCACCACGGTGGTGTCGCCGCCGTAGAGGCTGAGGAGCAGGCCGAGCATGCCGCCGACGTGGAACGACGGGACGCACATGATCCCGATCCCGGGCGGCCGGTCGGGTGCGTAGGCGGGGCGGTAGGCGCTGACCCGGCCCACGATGGCGTCGTGGCTGATCGGCACCGCCTTGGGCAGCCCCGTCGTCCCGCTGGTGAACAGGACCAGGGCGGCGGCCTCGCCGCCCGGAGACCGGGGCGGCGCGTCGCCGCCGGCGGGCACGGCGAGGGGAGGTGCACCCGTCGCCCGCTCCAGGGCGGCCGCCGCGCCTGCGTCGGCGACGCCGACCGGTCCGCAGCCGGCGGTCGCCACCAGCTGCGCCAGCTCGTCGGCGGTGAGCAGCGGGTTCATCTGGGCGGTCGCCGCCCCGAGGTGGGCGGCGGCGAGGGTCACGGCGGTCGACCGCACCCCGCCCCAGTCGGCCAGCGCCACACGGTCGCCGACGGCCACCCCGGCGGCGGCCAGCGTCGATGCCCACCTGCCCACCTCGCCCTGCAGGTCGCCGTACCCGCACACGGTCCCGTCGTCGACGATGAGGGCGGGCCGTCCGGGCTCGGCGGTGGCGGCCGCGTCCAGGAAGGCGGCGATGTTGGTCGTCACGGGTGCGCATCCTCGGGCGGCCATCCCGTAACGTCAAGCCGTGCAGGACCACCGGTACTCGATCGAGGTCGACGGCACTCCGGAGGAGGTGTGGGGCATCTTCTGGGCGCAACGCTCGGGCACGCGCACCCACGGCGACGTCACCATCGAGATCCTCCACCCCGGCGACGACAAGGGGGAGGGGCTGGTGCGCCACTGCACCTTCCCCGTCCCCTGGTGGCTGCTGAGCAACGGACGGGGTGTGTCGTGGGAGTGGCTGACCGAGGTCCATCCCTTCGAGTCGTGGCGCTACGACGCGGTGGGCAAGCCGCTGTGGTCGACGGCGACGGGGTGGACGCGCCTCGAGGACCTGGGCGGGGCCCGCACCCGGGTCCACTTCCGGGAGACCTACCACGCCTTCAACCCCGTGCTGCGGGCCCTGCTGGAGGCCCGCGTGCACCAGGCCATCTCCCGCTCCAACGACGATCAGCTGGCGGCCGCCATCAACGCCGGCATCGCCGCCATGCGGCGGAGTGATCGGCCGTCTGTGACGCCGTAACATGGACCGGACGCCCGTCTGAGGGAGGACGCATGCACGATCTGGTGGTTCGCGGCGGCACCGTGGTCGACGGGACCGGGGGTCCGCCGCGGACGGCGGACGTCGCCGTCGACGACGGGCGCATCTCGGCCGTCGGGTCGCTGGCGGGAGCCGCCGCCCGGCGCACCCTCGACGCCGACGGGCTGCTGGTCACGCCCGGGGTGGTCGACGTGCACACCCACTACGACGGCCAGGTGACGTGGGACCCGTTCCTGACGCCGAGCGCGTGGCACGGGGTCACGACGGTCGTGATGGGCAACTGCGGGGTGGGCTTCGCGCCCGTCCGGCCCGGGTCGGAGGCGTGGCTGGTCCAGCTCATGGAGGGGGTCGAGGACATCCCCGGGACGGCGCTCAGCGAGGGCATCACCTGGGGCTGGGAGACGTTCCCGCAGTACCTCGACGCCGTCGAGCGGCTCCCCCACACCGTCGACGTCGGCACCCAGGTGCCGCACGGCGCCGTGCGCGCCTACGTGATGGGCGAGCGGGGGGCGCGCAACGACGCCGCCACGCCCGAGGACATCGCCGCCATGGCCCAGCTGGTCGAGGAGGGGATCCGGGCGGGGGCCCTGGGCTTCTCCACCTCGCGCACGATCGTGCACCGGGCCATCGACGGCGAACCCGTCCCCGGCACCGTCGCCGCCGAGGACGAGCTGTTCGGGATCGGGCGGGTCCTCGCCCGCCTCGGCCGGGGCGTGTTCGAGCTGGCGCCCGCCGGCGCCATGGGCGAGGACCTGGCCGCCCCGGAGCGGGAGGTGGCGTGGATGCGCCGGCTCTCGGCCGAGATCCACCGCCCCGTCAGCTTCGCCCTGCTGCAGGTCAACAACGCCCCCGACCTGTGGCGCGAGATCCTCCGCCTGGCCCGCGACGCGACGGCCGAGGGCGCCGACCTCCGGCCCCAGGTGGCCGGGAGGGCCCTCAACATCCTGATCGGCTTCCAGACGTTCCACCCCTTCCGCAACCGGCCCTCCTATGCGGCGATCGCCGACCTGCCGCTGGCGGAGCGGATCATCCAGCTGCGCAAGGACGAGGTGCGCCAGGCCATCCTCGCCGAGGGCGGGGCCGACGACCCGCTGCTCGCCATGATCGGCGGAGGCAGCACGGCGCGGATGTTCCCGCTGGGCGAGCCCCCCGACTACGAGCCGACCCCGGACAAGAGTGTGGCGGCCATCGCCACCCGGGAGGGCCGTCCCGAGGAGGAGGTCCTCTACGACCTGATGCTGCGCCACGACGGGCGCGAGCTCGTGCTGTTCACGTTGGGCGGCTACAGCCACGGCAGCCTCGACGACATGCGCGAGATGCTGCTGCACCCCAACGCCGCCCTCGGGCTCTCCGACGGCGGTGCGCACTGCGGCGCCATCTGCGACGCCAGCGCGCCCACGTTCATGCTGAGCCACTGGGCCCGCGACCGGGCCGACGGTCTGCCGCTCGAGCTGGTGGTCAAGAAGATGACGAGCGACACGGCCCGCCTGTACGGCCTGGCCGACCGCGGCGTCGTCGCCCCCGGCTACAAGGCCGACCTCAACGTGGTCGATCTCGAGCACCTCAACCTGCGGCTCCCGGAGATGGTGTTCGACCTGCCGGGCGGGGCGCGACGCCTCGTCCAGCGGGCCGACGGGTGGAAGGCGACGATCTGCGCCGGGGAAGTGACCCTGGAGGACGGTGAGCACACCGAGGCCCGGCCCGGTCGGCTCGTGCGCGGGGCCCAGCCGGCGCCGGTGGCCTGACCGATGGCCGTCGTCACCAACGAGCTCACCGACGACGCCCCCGTCGGCGCGACCATCACGACCGGGGCCCGTGAGCCCGTCACCGTCCCCGTCTCCCGCTACACCGACCCCGCCTTCGCCGCCCTGGAGAGGGAGCGGTTGTGGCCGCGGGTGTGGCAGGTGGCGTGCTCGGTCGACCACGTCGCCGCGCCGGGCGACGTGTACGAGTACCGGTGTGGTCCGTACTCGACGCTGATCGTGCGCGGCGACGACGGCGTCCTACGCGCCTTCCAGAACGTGTGCCGCCACCGCGGCAGCGCCCTCTGCGACGGCTCCGCGTCCGGGCTGGCCGAACTGCGCTGCCCGTTCCACCGGTGGACGTGGGACCTCACCGGTCGGCTCCGGGAGGTGCCATCGCGGCGGGGCTTCGGAGTGCTGCGCAACGACGACTACGGGCTCTTCCCGGCGGCGGTGGACACGTGGGGCCCGATGGTGTTCGTGAACCCCTCCCTCGACACCCCGCCGCTCGCCGACTTCCTCGAGGGCCTCCCCGATGACATCGCCTGGGTCGGCCTCGACGAGTTCCACTGCGACTACCTCGTGTCGCTTCCGGTGCCCGGGAACTGGAAGGTCGTGAGCGACGGGTTCAGCGAGACCTACCACGTGCAGGGGATCCATCGCGAGATGCTCCCCATCGTGGACGACGTCAACGGGCCGCAACGCCTGTGGACGCATCACGGCAAGCTCGAACAGCGCTATGGGCTCCCGTCCCCACGTTTCCGGGATTCGCCCTCGGACCAGGCCGTGTGGGACGCGTTCGTCGAGGTGATGGGGACGCGCATCGGGATCGACACCAAAGCCGACGCCGGTCCGGTGCCGGCCGTCCCCGCCGGCCAGACGCTGCGGGACGTGTTCGCGGGGATGATCCGCCAGGTCGGTGCGTCCCAGGGCGTCGACTACGGGCGTTTCACCGATGACCAGCTGCTCACCATGAGCCAGTACAACCTGTTCCCGAACGTGAGCCTGGTGGTGTTCCCCGACCTGTTCACCATCCTGAGGTCGCGCCCGGGGCCGGCGCCCGACCAGGGTTTCATGGACGTGATGAACTTCAGCCGGCGGCCCGCCGGCGCGCGGCCGGCCGACATCGAGCTTCCGCCCGGCCAGGACCCTCCCCTGGGTCTCGTGCTCAGCCAGGATGCGGGCCAGATCGGCCGGGCCCAGCGGGGTCTGCACCAGCCGGGGTGCACGCGCATCACGCTGTCGCGCGAGGAGTGCCGCATCCTCAACCTGCACCGCAACCTCGAGCGGTGGCTGGGCATCACCCCCTCGGAGATCACCGGGGACTGACCTGTTGGCTCGCCTCCGCCTCTGCACCCCGCCACAACCAGAGGTTGCGGCGGGGACCCCGCGGTCCCGGGCGTCGGTTCGCAGTGCCGGCGGGGCCCGAACCCGCCGGCGCGCCGAGTCTTGTCGCGTGAACGATGCCGCCATCCTGGCGGCGGGTCGCCGATGAGAGCGGTGCGGCGGACCGAGCGGGGCATCGAGCTGGTCGAGGTCGCGCCGCCGGCGGGAGGGGTGCGCGTCCGTGTCACCAGCGCCGGCATCTGCGGGTCGGACCTCCACCTGGCTGCCACCGGTCCTCTGCCCCAGACGCTCGGGCACGAGTTCGGCGGGCTCCTCGACGATGGGACGGCGGTGGCCGTCCGGCCCTACGTGGCCTGCGGATCGTGCGGCCCGTGCACGAGCGGGCGGCCCCACCTGTGCACGACCGGGCTCACGCGCTTCTACGGGGTGAGCATCGACGGGGGCATGGCCGACGAGGTGGGCGTCGACCCGGCCTGTGTCGTACCGCTGCCGGCCGGGGTCGACCCGGCCGACGCCGGGCTGGCGGAGCCCATCGCGGTGGCCGTGCACGGCATCGGCCGCCTGGGCGTGAGGCCCGGGCAGCGGGTGCTGGTGGTCGGGGCCGGTCCCATCGGCCTGTGCGCCATCGCCGCCGCCCTCGATGCCGGCGCCGACGTGGACGTGTCGGCCCGGCGGGAGGCGCGTCAGGCCGCCGCCGCTTCGCTCGGGGCCCGCCCGGCGCCCGACGGCGCTTCCTACGACCTCGTCGTCGACGCCGCCGGGACGGCG
>Ga0306920_100013143_pt1 | contig 11262 bp, 9 predicted proteins | sample flu12Cox44000170_FD_204666 | JGI IMG/M metagenome (GOLD analysis project Ga0306920, IMG submission 204666) | Lab enrichment of tropical soil microbial communities from Luquillo Experimental Forest, Puerto Rico - flux4day.12C.oxic.44.000.170 (v2)... | ecosystem: Environmental > Terrestrial >...
CACCACCGCATTTTCGGCGTACCTAATTCCCCGTTTCACCCACCTTGCGTCGACAATGATACGCGGACCTCTGTCACCTTCGAACGTCACAATGGCATCCGGGCTGTACGATTCCCAACGGACCACGCAATCACCAACGGGCAACTGCCTGGAATCGACCTCCAAGGCACGGGGCAACCTGAATTCTCGGCTTCCCCTTTCGTACGATCGAGGTGTGAAACCGAACGAGGCCAGATCCTTGTGCACTGCTTCGGCCTCATCATCACTTCCATAGGGTCCGACAAGGACTTGATATGACTTGCCGGCAAAACGAGCTTGTTGAGTGAGCTTTACAGGAAAACCCAATTGGGATAGTCGACTGCTCTGTCTGTCCGCCAACGGTTTTTCTTTGAACTTTCCAACTTCGAGATATTTTTCAGAACCCTTTGCCGTGCCTTCGACCTTGAGAGGCTCGACGTGGACGCCGAGCCGGTTCGTCCATTCCATTCCCGGTGCTGAAGCGCGGAGCAGGCTTGTGTCAGGATCTGCCGCTGGAGTGACGACCATCCGTGGAACCAAAGGGCGACCAGGGGCAAATCTTAGGGCCGGAATGCCGGAAGCCGGACCTTCGACCTCCCCACGTGGGGATGCAGCGACTGCTGCCGTTACTGTCGGTAGTCTGTCGGGCCGCGGAACCTGATTTAGTGCCGCGACGGTCTGTGATTCCGCCGATTTTGCTTCTGATATTTCTGGCTGCCGTGCTGGCGCACTGAAGGGCGGTTCCTGTGAGTTAGTCGGTGGTGCCGGTGATAGCAGCTCGGCCGAGGACTTGGCTCCCAGCTGTTCACCCAATTGAACGAGTGAGTTACCCAATTGAACGAGTGGATTCCCTAGCGCGCGGCTGTGGGTGAGCAACGAAAAGATGGCCACGACGAAGGCCGAAACCACAATTCCAGTCACAAGACCGCCTGAGAATCCGATCCTTCGTCTTGCTGACTGGATCTTTGACAACGCCGCCGCAAATCTTGCGGAGCTGAATCGCGCAAGGGTTTTGTAGGTTCTGGTCACTGACAAAAGCAGTGGAGTTGGCCCTTCGTTGACGGACACCAATGCAGCCTGGCCCATCCAATCGCGAATCTCTCTCCTGGTTTCGTCGGATAGATTCGTGAACTTTATCCCTCCTCTCTTGCGCGCGTCGTCGCTCCAGACGAGTTCGCTCGCGACTTGAATAGATCGCGAGACACGTGGGGTATGTTCCTGACTCTTCCACTCCTGGTGTACATCAGTTTCGATTCGCCGGCGGGAATAGGAAAACCACAAACGGATTGTCTCGGTGCGTTCAATGGGTGCCCTGGACTCAAAGGAAAGACCTCCCTCGGAGATATTCAGGATAGTGCCGCCGTTGTCCGGGTCGAGATTGACATAGGCGGTTCCGTTCACCGTCATCCGTGGACCGTGGCGTCGCTCCGTCCGCATGAACGCTATTCTCCGTGTGTCATCCTCGGGTGTTTTTCTGTCCAAAGCTCCCGTGGGACCGAGTCTGGCCAAACAGTCACCGCGTCAGAGAGCTCGAGTGCGTGGAGGATGGCGGGCCGAACCTATTTTGCAGGGCTGGGAGCCGAACAAATTCAGCCTTTGCTATCTGAGGAAGAGCGTCCCGTCAATGGTACGATAGTACTACTAGCCGCCTAGCCTGTAACCCGTCCCGTCAGAAAGCAGAACAGTGTCAACGGAGCGGGACGAGGACACAGAGCCATGGCAAACCGGACGATCAATGGTGCGGTCATGAAAAGGCAGAATCCACGACAGCCATGGATGAATTATGTAGACGTCGTGAACATTGAGGCTACCCTTGAGCAGGCTACAAATCTGGGGCCCAGTTAGCCTTGCCGAAAACCTCGGTTCCTGGCGCGAATGACCGCTTCCACTTGTTTCCGCTGTGCGTCTATGGGAAAATCCGCATATTTTTGGACAGGATCATCCGCGCCGGGGTAGCCGCCCGCCCCGGCAGTTGCTGCCACTGCCGAGGTTACGCGCGCACGAAAAGCTGTCAGCTATTTCTTAAGGGCAACTGGAGGCCCGCTCACTCGGACGCCCTTGAGCTTAACGGTTACCTCGACACGGTCAGCAATCTTGATAAAGGGTATGCCGCTGTTCATCCCGTATTGCTTCCGGTCAAAGGCCATTGTGCCGTTAATGGTTCCGGCACCCGTGCCTGCGCCTTCCACCTTGAGAGTGAGCTTCTCAGCTTTGGTGACTCCGCGAATAGTGAAGTCGCCGTCCACTTCGAAGGTGTCCGGACCAGTCTGCACAATTTTCTTCGAGTGGAACGTGATATAGGGACTCTGCTTTACATCAAAAAAGTCCTTGCCTTTTAATTTGCCGTTTTTCATTCCGCTTCCAGTATCCACACTGTCGGCGTCAATTTTGATGTCCAACACCCCGCTGGACACATCGGGGGACGTGAAGGTCAGCGTGGCATCCCACTTATCGAACTTACCCGTGATAGCCACCGACGCTTCCACATCAAACTTAATCGAGCTCTCTACGGGTGTAATCTTGAACACAGGGACCCCTTCTGCAGCCTGGGCTCGACTTGTGGATGTAAGCAAAATGGACGCTAGAATACAGAAAATGCTCAATCGCATGGCAGTTTGTAAGACCTCCTATTTGGTCGCAACACTTCAGTGCGAGCTCAAAGAGCTCGCTAGACTCTCTAGATTCTGTGGATGCACCCGAATGACTCCCCAACCGGGAGTGTCAATGTCAGCGCTTAGCAAGAATGCGATACCCAAGGCAATCGCGAGAATCAAAAGCACGGACCAGCTCCCCTGGGTGACATAGCCCGCTAGCAACGTCAATTTGGCTCCCAAAACCAGCTTGAAGTCGTCAAATACGTTTCCGGAGCGACTCCTGTCGGTCCTGTTTGACACCTCGGATATCGAAATTCTCCCCTACGAGTTAGGCTTCGTGCCATGCCGTGAAAAGGGACCTGTATCTGAAGCGCAGAGTAACGGTACTATAGCGGTAAATTGGGGGAACTGTCAAGAAAGGGCAGAATGATCAGGCCCAAGGCTTCTGAGCAGGCGAGCCAAAGGGCAGCAGCCTGCGAAGAACGTCCAGCAAACGCATCATTTGCAGGTTCTCTGCGCTCACGCACTTGAGGCCCGGAAGTCATCCATCGAAAGATTCAATTCAACATTCCGGCTTGTTCGGGTATTTCGGAAACTGTACGAGGTGGTTTTTACCTGTTGGCGGCACTGAAGACTTCGATGATATAGGTCTCGAATAAGCGACCGCGCAAGCTGAACAATGCCTTCCTTCGGCATCGTCTTTCATAGCAAGGAAAATTGCCCAAATAAGCCGGCTTCGAGCTTTTCCTGAACAAAGCAGGGGTGATTGGGAATGCACGTTCCATCGCATCGCTGTAAGCGTGAAACTGTTCATTATGAAAGAGCGCCGGTGATTCTCACCGGCGCTCTTGGCCAACGGTTTTGGTTTACTTGCGACGGCGCAGGAAGGGCACCCCGACCAAGCCGAGGCCTAGCAACATCAAGCTGGCTGGTTCGGGCGTGGACACTGTCGTAGCGCCCGTCTCCGATACGATCAACCCCTTGAAGTTCTTGTCGCTGTTGGGGCCGTATTCTGTGCCGATGTGCACATCGCCGGTCGAGAAGATAGCGGTAGGATCGATCGGGTCATAGGTCCAGGTCCAAGTGTAAACGCCCCCGGTTGAAATCGGGAGCGAATTGAGCGGCGATGCTGAGGCGCACACAAAGCCGCTGCTGACGCCACCGCAGGTGCCACCCGAGCTCACCGGTCCGGCGGCCCCAGTCCAACCGGACGAAGGCGCAGACAGGTTGGTGATGGTAAGACCTGTGCTGTTTGATGTGAAGCCGAGGTTTACTGCAGTGATGAAATCATTGCTCGAACCCACCGTGCCGTTGATCTTGATTGTCAGCGACGCTGAGGTTGTGCCAATGTCGAACGAATACGTGGCACCCGGGCAGCCGGTCCCGCCACCGCCACAGTTGGTCAGCGTTAGCGAGCCTATCGTGTCTGCCTTCGCGGCAGTGCTGAAACTCAAACATGCGAGCGCCAGCACCGCCGCAACAACCAGGTACTTCTTCATAAACGAGTCCTCCTAAGTTACGCGCAGTACCACACATACACTCTCTGCGGAGCACCCTCAACGGTTGCACGACCCCGCCCAAACCTCGTAACACATTGGTGTTACGAGCTATACCCGCAAAACTAAAGGATTTACATTTACGTGAAACCTGTAGGCCCGCCTCGCTGCCAGTCGAAGATGGGCAAGAGTTTAGCACTCTTGCGACCTTGGCTACCGTTGCTGGTTTCCAAAAACAAGACGGCGGGACTGGCCGTGCCGCCCTGCCTGACATTGCGTTGCGCTGGACGGCCACGGGACGGTTGGAGGCGGAAAGGAAATTTCGGCGCATAAAAGGCTTTCAGGAACTGTTGCTGCTCCAAAGAACGCCTGAATCCGTCACCGCTTCAGCAGGACGTGCGGGGAACCCCTGTTGTTCGGTTGGAATCAGAGAATCCGCGCGGCAGGCAAACAACCGGATTGTTGCAGAGGCGTCACATCGAGATTGACCAGATCAAATGCATCGGCAAGGAGCCGAACCGTCTGGAAAGCGTCGACGAGGGAATGGTTCACTCCGAGCAGAATGTCTATACCGAGTACGCTGATCCTAAACGGAGCGAATGGATTACTAGGATTCAGCCTGCGCTGAAGAAAGCTCCCTTACGTGCGCTTGTCAAAGCGTGTGGGAAACGACTGTCGCGACGGGAGATTATCGAATTGAGAGCTGGCAGGAAGAAGCCGCATCGGAAGACACAAGAGCTTCTAGTAGCCATTCTCAAAAAACCTCGGCTTAATTGCCTGAAAACAGCCGCCCAGACCGGGCTAGTCGCCACGTTATTGGTGACCAGACTTTATCAGAATATTTTTTGACTTTGCCTTGGCGTTAACTTGGGTGATCAAAAGTTCTCCAGAAGAGTCACGTTTTTTTCGGGCTCAAAGGTACAGTAGGCCACATACTTCTCATCGGGTGAGACGAGGAAGACATCGAGAGCCTGCCCCTTTGCCATTTGAAGAAGAAGTTTAGACTCACCAGCCAGATTGAATCGAAGCACCTGGCTTCGGTTTTGCCCGTCAAGATTGGCTGCCACATAGAGGTGTTGGTTGTCAGTGGGCCATTCTAGTCTATCCACCCAAACTTTAGTCTCGATTGAAAAATTCGGTTTGCCATTTAATGGCAGTATCTCAATCGTTCTCCCTGCTTCGGGTTCCACAAACGCGATGCTATTTCCATCAGGCGCAACACTCCATTCAACCCTCCGGACGACGCGACTTGCCTCCAGGAGCTTAGCACCGCGCCCCTTCAAGGGATCAAGGATGTAAAAGGCGGATTTGCCACTCCCAGTTTCCAGTAAAACGCAGGTCTTGGCCTGTGAGGCACACCTCAAGGAGAGCTTGCCATCGAGAACCTGAGCGGGAGCAGCTCCACCATTTATCGGCACTCGCACCAAGTGGAATAAATCATGACTCGCACTGTCAAGATATCTTTCATTGTAAAGGACCCATTGTTGGTCGGGCGTAATCACAGGGTGCTGGCCCGACTCAGGAAGAGAAACAAGAAATTGAGCTCCACTTGTGCCCAAAACAAACTTATAGACTCCCCATTTACCCTGCGGATTCCCTGTGAGGAACAACTCATCATTGAACCAGCTAAGAAGGTACACGTCCGATGCATCCGTTCTTATAGTCTGGCTGGTAGCCAGGTTACCACCAGGTTCAATTGTCGCAACTCTGGTAGTATCGCTTAGACCTTGGCCTCGTAAGATAGCCAAGCGTCGCCCATCGAGTGACGAGCTAATCCAACTTTCCGCATGTCCTGAGCCCGTTGTAACTTGCGAGGGGCGACCTCGAACATGCCCAGTTTCAGGATCAACATCAACTGCCCACAGGTTGAGAATCTTTCGTTTGGGATCGGCTCCGACAGGGCATACAAGACTCTTCCATCCGGAAGCCAATGTACGTCACTCGGCCACCATGCCGCCTGTCTCTCTGCTTTCACAACCGAAGTTTTCTCCCGGCCTTGGATATCGGAGGTCTCTATTACAAATTCTTGTCGGTAACCAATTGCTGGATTGATGGAACGCAGATACACAAACCGCTTTGAGTTCGCCGCCCAGCTAAAAGTCGAAATCTGGTTCGGCGTAACCGAAAGGACAGAATGTGGGTCTTGTCCCTCGGAGCCCATCAGCCAAATTTCCTCTCTGTGAGAGCCTCTCACATACAGAATGCTCGAACCATCAGGCGAAAGCACCCCAAAAAGGGTCTCGCCAAGGTCAACGATCTTTCGAAATGATCCATCAACGGTGGACATCTTCCAGAATCCGCGATATTTGCTACCCGGCACCCCCGTCATCAACAGATGTGTTCCGTCAGGGTACCAAGATTCCACCCAAACATCTTTCACGTTAGGAAACGAGCGCTTTTCCCCGGTGTCGATTTGCACCAAAGTCAGCGTATTTTCTTCGTCCTGAAACGCCAGTTGCTTACCATCCAGGGAGAGGAGCTGCCTGATGACGGGATTGTCAGAGTGATTTGCGGTTAGTTCTCGTTCAATGAGTTGTTTCTTGGGTTCGGATTTTATCCAAGGGCGCTTGTAGAGGAGAGCCCCTGTAGCGAGAAGAACGAGTGTGGCGAGGAGAATGAGCCAGCTCAAGACACTGGGTTTTGTCTTGGCCGGTGCGGGCTGTGCGGCGGTATGGCCGGACTCGGTGTCGCGCTTGAGGCGCTCGAGGTCAGCGCGGATTTCGGAGGCGTGCTGGTAGCGCAGCTTGCGGTCTTTCTCCAGCGCTTTGGTGACAACGTGTTCCAGTTCCAGTGGCACGTTTGGATTTACACGCTTGAGGGGGGTTGGCATGCGATTGAGAATCCCTTCGAGGACAATCGCAGGTGTGGTGCCCGGAAACGCCATCCGCCCCGTAGCCATCTCGTAAAGCACCGCGCCGAACGAGAACAAGTCCGTGCGAGGGTCCAGTTCCTTACCTCGAGCCTGCTCTGGCGACATGTATGCCATAGTCCCCACAGTTCCGCCCGGACTCGTCAGTGCTTCTTCTGTAGCTTCGGTCGGAAGTGCGGATACTCCTGCTCCTTCTGCAAAAAATGAGAGTTTCGCTAGACCAAAATCGAGAATTTTGGCGTGGCCCCGCTCCGTGAGAAAAATATTCGCTGGCTTGATGTCCCGGTGAACAATCCCCTTCCTGTGTGCAGCATCCAGCGCTTCGGCGACCTCGATAGCTACCTGGAGCAGTTGTTCCGGGTCCATTGGCCGACCCGCGATCGTGTGTTTCAGCGTCTTGCCTTCCAGGAACTCCATTGCAATGAAAGTTCGCCCGTTTTCTTCGCCAATATCATGAATCGTGCAGATGTTCGGATGGTTCAGTGCCGAGGCGGCCTGCGCTTCTCTCTGAAACCGCGCCAGTGCATGCGGGTCGCTCGCCACATTGTCCGGCAGGAATTTCAGTGCCACGTTGCGGCGAAGGCGTGTGTCTTCGGCTTTGTAGACAACACCCATGCCGCCGCCGCCAAGTTTCTCGATGATGCGGTAGTGGGAGACGGTCTGGCCGATGAGGGCGTCGGGGTCCGCCATAGTGCCGCAATTCTAGGTTGCGACGTCGGGCAAGTCAACGAACCAACAACTAGGAATCGGCACGAACCAAATTGAACTCTGATAAACGCTATCGGAGAAGGTAGACGCGTGCCCTGGCGAAGACCGTGTAGCAGCCTGTTGCACCAAAATTGTGCAAACAGGGCACTTTTGCACTCTCCTATCCCCTATCCCCGTCGTTTCTTGACGGGGGTATTACGCACTGAGGGGAAAATGCTACACCCCTCGGGTCGCAGAGCCGCAGGGCTGGGCGGTGTGAGGGTGCGGGAGCGCGTGCGGTGCGAGGGACAAAGGAGTGCGAGAAGACGGTTCTGGGCTATAATCGCGCAACATATGTCCTTCGCTCCAGGCACACAGCTTGGACCATATCAAATTCTTGCCCAGCTCGGCGCAGGCGGGATGGGGGAGGTGTACCGCGCGAGAGATACGAGGCTAGAGCGCACTGTCGCGATCAAGATTCTGCCGCCGGAAATGTCGAATGATCCCGTGCGCAAACAGCGGTTCGAACGCGAAGCTAAGACCATCTCGAACTTAAATCACCCGCACATTTGTGTATTGCACGACATCGGCTCTCAGGACGAAATGAGCTACCTGGTGATGGAGTGCGTCGAGGGAGAGACGCTGGCGAAGCGATTGGAGAAAGGCCCGCTCCCTCTTGAGCAAGTGCTGAAGTTCGGAGCGCAGATCGCCGATGCGCTCGACAAGGCGCATCGCAGCGGCGTCATTCATCGCGACCTAAAGCCCGGAAATATCATGCTGACGCCGACTGGCGCCAAGCTTCTAGACTTTGGTCTCGCGAAGCCGGCGGTGGCCCTGACGACCGCAGCGACTCTTACTGTGACAGCCCCGAACCCGCCGGTCACTGAGCAGGGAACCATCGTCGGCACGTTTCAATACATGTCCCCTGAGCAGGTCGAAGCGAAAGAGCTCGACGGGCGCAGCGACATTTTTTCCCTGGGCGCTGTGCTCTACGAGATGGTCACTGGCAAGCGCGCCTTTGAAGGGAAGAGCCCGCTCAGCGTGGCTTCCGCCATTCTGGAAAAAGAGCCCGCACCAATCGCCAGCATCAAGCCGCTGACCCCGCCCGGACTGGATCACGCGATTCGCCGCAGCCTCGCGAAAGATCCCGACGAGCGCTGGCAGATGGCCCGCGACCTTGGCCTCGAACTCAAATGGATCGCCGAAGGCGGTTCGCAAGCAGGAGTTTCCGCGCCGCTGGTGACTCCCTGGAGAAATCGCAAGCGGCTCGCTTGGGCGGTCGCTGCAGTAGTAGCCGCTGTCTCACTTGGGGGTTTCGTTGCCCACCAGCGACTCGCAAGTTCCGCGCCCCCTGTCGTTGTCTCCGACATCGCGCCGCCCAAGGGAACCCAATTCAACTCCCTGGTGAACGGGCGGCCCGCGATTTCCCCGGATGGACACGCCGTGGCTTTCGCTGCTCGCGATCGTAGCGGCAGGGCTTCGCTCTGGGTCCGCTCGCTCGACGGCTCACCGACTCAGGTTATTCCTGGAACGGAAGAGGCCGGCAGCCCTTTCTGGTCACCCGACAGCCGAAAGATAGGCTACTTCACGGCCCGCAAGTTAATAATCATCGACGTCTCGGGTGGCCCTTCCGTGACTTTGAGTGACGGCTTAGCGACCAGTGTTGGTGCGACCTGGAGCACTACTGGAACGATCCTGTTCGCGACCGATCGAGGGATCTATCAGGTACCGGCCTCCGGCGGCCCCGCTGTTCTGGTGATTCAGAGGGACACCTCCAAGTATGCTTTCCTCTTTAGCCCGGTCTTCCTGCCGGACGGCAAACACTTCCTGTATCAAGCTGCGAACCCAGGTTCTCAGGGCGATGTTTATTTTGCATCTCTCGATGGAAGGGAAAATCGCTTGTTGCTCCAGGGAAGCGGCCACACGACTTATGCGTCAGGCTTCCTGCTTTATGTTAGTGCGGCGAACCTGGTAGCGCAGCCGTTTGAGCCAGGAAGCGGGAAACTGACAGGGACGGCCAGAACAGTTGTGGAGCAGGTCCAACAAGGGGCGTTCTCCTCTCTCTTCGACGTTTCTCAGAATGGAACTCATTTATGAGCCCGCCACGCGTGCGCCTGCGGTCACACAGCTTGCTTGGTACGACCGTACCGGCAAGAGGCTTGCGTTCATCGGCGTGCCAGGAATTCATTACGACTTACGACTCTCCCCAGACGCCCGCAGGCTGGCGTCTAGTGCAGGTGGCCCGAAGAGTGAAATGTGGATCGACGATCTCCAACGCGGGGTGCGCATGCGGCTGACGTTTGACCCGGACACGGACAACGGAATTCCGGTCTGGTCGCCGGACGGGAGCACCCTGTTGTTCAGTACACTGCGCGGCAGCAAGGCCGGAGTCGGTATTTTCCGAAAAGCTTCCAATGGTGCCGGCGGTCTGGAACTTCTCTTACCGTCGGATCGGCCCGACCGGGAAGCGTTTGCTACCGACTGGTCCCGCGATGGTCGTTTTGTCTTGTTTTCGCGCGGAGACATGGCCAACTACTCTGAGGCCGACATCTGGGTGCTTCCCACGGCCGGTGGGAAGAAACCAATTCCATTTCTAAAGGCGTCCGCACCGGCTTGGGACGCGCAATTTTCACCCGATGGAAGATGGGTGGCCTATGCCTCCAGAGAGTCCGGAAGATGGGAAGTGTATGTAGTACCGTTTGACGCTGCTAAGCTCCTGAGTGGCGCCGGTGTCGAGAGCATGCAAAGTGGGAAGTGGCAGATCTCCAGTGACGGCGGCCGTGTCCCCAGATGGCGTAGGGATGGTAAGGAACTCTTTTACATCGCGCCTGACAACGCCATCATGGCTGCGGAAGTTGACGGCAAGCTTGCCAGCTTCAACGTGGGACGTAGCCAGCGTCTCTTTGTCGCACCGGTAAATCCATTTTCATCGACTTTTGACGTGGCGCCCGACGGACAGCGTTTCGTAATGAGTGCTTCGCCGGAACAAGAAGAGCCTCCGCTCGTGCTCATGCAAAACTGGACTGCCCGGCTGCAGACCAAGTGACTAACGGTGTGATTCGGCCGGAGCCATCCCCACCATCTTGAAATGGCTGTGAGATAGTGGCCATCCCGTGAAAGACGAGGACCGTGCATTTAGTCTAATACCGAGGAAATCATCCTCACCCTCCATGACGAAACCATGGAAGGTCGTCTATTCAGAATGAAGGCGTGGTGAAAGTTTGTGTTACACCCCCCTGGCCAGCTCCCAGGTTTCAATCTTTTGTGAGCAAGCGGGTCCTGGCCTTAATCGACTGGACCTAAAAACCCAGCAGGTCTCCAAGGTCCCGGTTCTGACGGGCTATTCTCCGCTCGAGCGAGCAGCCGATCTGGTTCGCCGGGCCGGACATCATCGCAGCGATTCTCCTCACGGGCAAAGTTCCGCGTATCGAAAGAGCGATCCGCGTAGTGCCTCACGGCAAGCAGGCGAAATTAGCCCGTCTTTCGCAATAAGGACAGAGCGAGCAGCTTAACTCTTTGTTTTTCAATGAGCCGATCGAAGAGGTCGGCACTACAGACAGAGAGCTTTTGAGGGGAATTCAGGGACTTGAGCTTTGAT
>Ga0306920_100013145_pt1 | contig 11262 bp, 9 predicted proteins | sample flu12Cox44000170_FD_204666 | JGI IMG/M metagenome (GOLD analysis project Ga0306920, IMG submission 204666) | Lab enrichment of tropical soil microbial communities from Luquillo Experimental Forest, Puerto Rico - flux4day.12C.oxic.44.000.170 (v2)... | ecosystem: Environmental > Terrestrial >...
TCTTGCACCTTGCAATCTCATCGCAGACAGCGGGGGAGCCCTGTGGCTGCTGTCTCGACTCCGAGCGCCGGAGGAGGGATATTGAGGGCGCTCCTCGCAATGCGGTGCCCGAACCGGCGCCAAAAAGAAAAGGAAGACATGCGGATCCCGTTGTTCAAGGAAATGCGCATCGGCGCCTACATCCTCCAGCAAAAGCTGCGAGGCCGGCGGCGCTACCCGCTGGTGCTGATGCTCGAGCCGCTGTTTCGCTGCAATCTTGCCTGCACAGGCTGCGGAAAGATCGATTATCCCGATCCGATCCTCAATCGCCGCCTCTCCGTCAAGGAATGTCTTGCAGCTGCCGATGAGTGCGGGGCGCCCATGGTTGCGATCCCCGGGGGCGAGCCGCTCATCCACCGCGAGATCGGAGAGATCGTCAAAGGTCTTGTCGCCAAAAAGAAGTTCGTCTCGCTCTGCACCAATGCGCTGCTTCTGGAAAAGAAGCTGCACCTCTTTGAGCCGTCGCCCTACCTGTTCTTCTCCGTGCATCTCGACGGTTTGCGCGAGCACCACGACAAGTCGGTCTGCCAGGAGGGCGTATTCGATCGCGCCGTCTCCGCCATCAAGGCGGCCAAGGCCAAGGGGTTTACCGTCAATGTCAATGCCACGATCTACGACGGACATCCGGCGGAGGATATCGCCGCGTTCCTTGACTATGCCCAGGAGCTGGGCGTCGGCGTTTCCATCTCACCGGGCTATGCCTACGAGCGAGCTCCCGATCAGGAGCACTTTTTGAACCGGCGCAAGACGAAGGAGCTGTTCCGGCAGGTATTCAGCCGCGGCAAGAAGAAGAGATGGAGCTTCATGCATTCAAATCTCTTCCTTGATTTCCTCGCCGGCAACCAGACCTTCCACTGCACGCCCTGGGGCATGCCGACCCGAAACATCTTCGGATGGCAAAAGCCCTGCTATCTGCTCGGGGAAGGATACGCCAAAACTTTTCGCGAGCTGATGGAGACCACGGACTGGGATTCCTACGGAACCGGCAAATACGAGAAGTGCGCAAACTGCATGGCGCATTGCGGCTATGAGGCCACCGCCGCCGAGGCGACCATCTCGCGGCCTTGGGAGGCCATGAAGGTGGCGCTGTTTGGTGTGCGCACGCAGGGTCCGATGGCAGCGGAAATCCCGCTGGAGAATCAGCGCCCAGCCGAATTCGTGTTCTCGCGCCACGTCGAGCAGGAGCTCGCGGCAATCCACCGGGAGCAGAAAGATCGGACAATCATTCCGATGGAAGCCGCCGAGTAGTTTCGGACAGTGTGGCGGATTTGACGTTCCTACCAGCGTTGCCGCGAGGGCTTCGTAGGAACGTCAAATCCAAAGCCACACTAGCAATCAATAGTTGCTAGTGTCCCTTTGGTTCCGACGTTTGTACGAGAGCGTGCTGCAAAGGGATACAAACGTCGGAACCGGGACACTAGACGACCGATTCCATGAAACTGGCCGACATGGAACCAGTGACTCGTTCATGGATTCCTCGTTTGTATCTGATCGAACGAGGAGCGGCATCATGGCAAGGTGGCGGCAGGCGGTCGAGTTGGCGATGACCGACGAAGAGATTGACAGCCTGGCAGCCATTGCGCGCTCGCGAAGCGAGCCGGCACGTCGGGTGGAGCGGGCGCGAATGCTGCTTGCCTATTGTAAGAGCCCCTCGTTCTATGCAGTGGGGCAAAGGCTTGGCGCTCATCATCAGACCGTCCAACGCTGCGTCGAGCGGGCGCTGGCCTATGGCCCATTGGCGGCACTCGACGACCGGCCGCGACCGGGCAAGGAGCCGACGATTACGCCGGAGGCCAAGGCTTGGCTGGTGTCTTTGGCGTGCGAGAAGGCCAAGGAGCACGGTTATCCGCACGAGTTGTGGACGACGCGGCTGCTGGCCCGCCATGCACGCGAGAACGCGCCAGCCGCAGGACACGAATGTCTTGCCGATCTGGTCCAGGGCACGGTGTGCAAGATTCTTGGTCAAGAGGAAGTCAAGCCGCACAAGGTGCGGTACTATTTGGAACGTCGCGACGCCGAGTTCGAGCAGAAGATGGCGGAGGTTCTGTGCGTTTATCGCGAGGTCCAACTCCTGAAAAAGGCTACCAAGTCTAAGAAACCGCGTAAGCCAGTGGCGGTCGTCTCCTACGACGAGAAACCAGGTATCCAGGCCATCGCAACGACCGCGCCCGATTTGCCGCCCGAACCCGGCGTCCATCCAACCTTCGCGCGTGATCATGAGTATAAACGTCATGGCACGCTCAGCCTGCTGGCCGGGATTGATCTGCTCACCGGGAAAGTTCATGCCTTGGTCAGAGATCGCCACCGCAGCCGAGAGTTCATCGAATTCCTCAAGCTTCTTGATGCCGCCTATCCGGCCAGCACCGCCATCAAGTTGATTCTCGACAATCATTCCGCGCACATCTCGAAAGAAACCAGAGCGTGGCTCGTCACTCGACCCACTGGCCGGTTCGAGTTCACCTTCACGCCTACGCATGGTTCCTGGCTCAATCTCATTGAGGGCTTCTTCTCCAAGTTTGCCCGTTCGGTCCTGCGCCACATCCGGGTGGCATCAAAGCACGAACTCAAGGAACGCATCATGGCTGGTATCGACGACGTTAATCGCCACCCGGTCATCCACACATGGTCCTACAGACTCACTGAGGCCGCCTGATATGATTCGAACCAAGGAAACGCTGACCTAGCCCGTGTCGGCGGCCTTCGTCTTCTTCATCCTGCCGGTGGTCCTGCTGTGCATCGGCCTGCCGATCTACGTCATCTTGCTGATCGCCTCGCTGGTTGCCGTCCTCTTCGTCGTCGACGTTCCGCTGACGACGCTTCAGACCAACATGTTCGGCGGCCTCGACAACTTTCCGCTGCTTGCCATTCCGTTCTTCATTCTGGCCGGCGAGATCATGGGCCAGGGAGGTATCGCCAAGCGCGTCATCGTCTGGGTTACCGCGCTCACCGGAAGCGCGCGCGGCTCGCTCCCGATCACCGCCATCGCCTCCTCCGAGCTGTTCGGCGCGATGTCGCACACCGCTGTCGGCACGGTGGCGGCGGTCGGCCGGCTGGTCTATCCGGCCTTGCGCGACGGCGGCTACGGCGACCGCTTCACCGTGAGCCTGATCGCCTCCTCCGGCGCCATCGCGGTGGTCATTCCGCCGTCGATCGCGATGATCCTCTACAGCATGTCGGCTCAGCAATCCGCGGTCGATCTGTTCACTGCGGGCATCGTGCCGAGCCTGCTGATCGGAGTCATCGATTCGATCTACGTGGTCTTCTATTCCCGCACTCGCAAGGTGGCGGTCGGCGAGAGGACGTCGTGGCCAAAAATCTGGTCAGCGACCAAGCAGGCAAGCTGGGCGCTCGGCACGCCGATCGTCATTTTCGGCGGCATCTATGGCGGAATTTTCACCCCGACCGAGGCGGCGGGAGTGGCCGCGATCTATTCCATCATCGTGACGATGTTCATCTATCGCGACATCAGCTGGCGCAGACTGTGGCAGATCACGCTCTCCTCGGTCTTCCTGATCGCGCAGATCCTGATCATCGTGACCGCCGCCGGCATCTACTCCTGGCTGCTCACCACCAGCGGCACGCCGCAGCAGCTCGTGAGCGCCATGACCGCGCTCGATCTGCATCCCTGGCAGATGCTGCTGATCGTCAATCTCGCGCTGCTGCTGGTCGGCAGCTTCCTCGAGCCGCCGGCCGCGATCATGATTCTTACGCCGTTGCTGCTGCCCCTTGTTCAAGCCGCCGGCGTGCATCCCATCCATTTCGGGATCATCATGGCGGTCAACTTGAGCATCGGCATGTATACGCCGCCCTTCGGCCTCAACCTGTTCGCCTCGCAGGCTATCTTCGGCCAATCGCTTGGCTTGATCTATCGCGGGGTGGTGCCGTTTGTGATCATCAATTTCATCGCCCTGATGATCATCACCTACTTCCCCGTGATCTCGATGGGACTCGTGGGTCTGGGTCGCTGAGAGGGGTCGAGAGCACTCTCGTGCTTCAAACGGCCTGCGGCGATTTGATTGGCTTGCGCAGCACGCGTCCGGCAACCGCATCGAGCTTCTTGAGCAGCCGCTTGTCACGCGCGTGCGGCGCCGTGATCAGCGCCGCATCGAGCGCGCGATCCGAGGCGATGGGACAGGGCTCGTGCTCGGGCGGGAAATCTCTCGCCAGGCGAGCGACGAGCGCCTTGGCTTTTTCGGCGTTAGCGGTGAGCACGGCGATGATGTCGGAGACCGTCACCGCATCATGGCGGGGATGCCAGCAGTCGAAGTCGGTGACCATCGCCACGGTGACATAGGAGATTTCCGCCTCGCGCGCGAGCTTTGCCTCCGGCAGATTGGTCATGCCGATCACGGAGTAGCCCAGCCCCTTGTAGGTCATGCTCTCGGCATAGGTGGAGAACTGCGGCCCTTCGATGCAGACATAGGTGCCGCCGCGCACGAGCTTTATCCCTTCCGCGCCTGCTGCCGCGGCGATGCGCTCTTGCAGGCGCGGCGAGACCGGATGCGCCATCGAGACATGCGCAACACAGCCTTTGCCGAAGAAGGAGCTCGCGCGATTGAACGTCCGATCCACGAACTGATCGACCAGGACGAAAGTCCCGGGTGACAACTCCTCCTGAAAGGAGCCGCAGGCCGAAAGCGAGACGAGGTCGGTGACGCCCGCGCGCTTGAGCACGTCGATGTTGGCGCGATAATTGATGTCCGAAGGCGACAGCCGATGCCCTTTGTCATGGCGGGCAAGAAACACCACGGAGGTGCCTGCAATCTCGCCCATGCGCAGGCTTGCCGAGGGCTCGCCCCACGGGCTTCTGATTCTGCGCTGGCGCGCCTTCTCCAGTCCCGGCAGATCGTATATGCCCGATCCGCCGATGATGCCGAGCACCGCTTTCGTCATTGAAACCCTTGTGCTTGTGCCACGCGCGGCAGCGAGAGCTTACCCATGCAAGAAACTGCAATCATGTCCAATTCCAGGGTTCTCGACACGAGATTCCGCTCCGCGCTCGCGCGCATGAGCATGCAAGGACGGCTTCGCGCCTATACTTCGCCTGCCGATCCGCATCTTGAGATTGCAGCCATCATGAAAGAGCTCGACGGCGGGCCGGTGCTCATGTTCACCGATGTCGCCGGCTACGCCATGCCGATCGTTGGGAATCTGCTCTCCTGCCGCGAGAATTGCGAATCCGCCTTCGGCGTCGATTTCACCGCCATCCGCGAATTCATTGCCCGCGCGCTCTGCTCTCCCCAGCCACCCATTCGGGTGGAGAAGGCGCCGTCACAGGAGCGCATCCATCGCGCAGACATCGACTTGCCCGCCATGCTTCCGGCGCTCTGGCATACCGCTGCCGATGCCGGTCGCTTCATCACTGCGGGAATAGTGATCGTGCGCGACCCCGATACCGGCACCTATAACGCGTCCTATCACCGGCTGCAGCTCGCCGGTGGCTGCCGCACCGGCATCAAGCTCGACTACGGGCGGCATCTGCGACTTGCCTTCGAGCGTGCGAAAGGGAAGTGCGAGCCCCTGCCTGTAGCAGTATGCATCGGCACCGATCTCTCCCTGCATTTCACCGCCGCGACGATGGGCTCGCAGATGCCGGAGCACGTCGACGAGCTTGCGGTCGCAGGCGGGCTCGCCGGGCGGCCGCTGCCGGTGGTGAAAGCCGTCTCGCAGGATCTGCTGGTCCCGGCCGAGAGCGAGGTCGTGCTGGAAGGACGCCTGCTGACCGATGCAACCATGCCGGAAGGACCATTCGGGGAGTTCGTCGGCTACCTCTCTCCTGCCGACGAGGCACCGATCTTCGAGGTGAGCGCCCTCACCCATCGCGAGCGTCCGATCTACCACGCAATCAACGGCTACGGGCGCGAAACGATCATGCTGCGCAAATACGTGCTTGAGGCGAGCCTGCTCAATGTCCTGCGCGCAGCCGTGCCGATCGTGATCGACGCCGAGATGACGGCGGGGGGCTTGCACCGATTCCATGCGGTGGTGCAGGTGCGCAAGGCCACGCCCCAGCATGACGGGCTGCAACGCAATGCGATCTTTGCGGCATTCGGCGCGCTCAAGGACCTCGATCTGGTGATCGTCGTGGACGAGGATATCGACATCCGCAATCCGCATGACGTGGAATATGCGCTGGCAACTCGCATGGAAGCCTCACGCGATCTGATCGTGATGCCCTCGGCGCGCGGTCACGAGTACATCAGATGCGGGCAAAACGGCATCCGCGCCAAGCTCGGGATCGATGCGACCGTTCCATTTGCGGAGAAGCCGCGCTTTGCGCGTTGCGAGTTTGCGAAGGTCGTGATTGATCCGCGGGCTCTGTCCTGCGACGCCGATCTGATCAGAGCGCGGCTCGAGATGTAGGGTGGGTCGAGGCGCCCGACGACTGTTTAATATTTGCTCGTACCTATGGCGCCGAGACCCGCCATTGGCCGAATTATCGGTGGGTTTCGGCGCGCAGCACATCCCCTCATCTGTTCGGCTCTTCAGGCGCCTCAACCCACCCTACGGCGGCTCGCGGATGTTCCGTGGGCGCGCGCGGCGTGAGCTCCTCGGGGTGCAACTCGACCTGGTGCCAGATCTTCTTCTTCGTCAAATAGAGAAGGCCGGCGAGGACAATCAGGAAGATGAACACCTGCAGGCCCACTCGCTTTCTCTGCTCGAGATGCGGCTCGGCCGCCCACATCAGGAAGGCCGCGATGTCCTTGGCATATTGCTCTACCGTCATCGGCGCGCCATCGGTGTACTCGACCCGCTGGTCGCTCAGAGGCGGCGGCATGACGATGGCATGCGGCGGGAAATATTTGTTGTAGAACGTGCCGGGCGGCAGCGAGACGTCGGCCGGCGGCGTCTCCTCGTAGCCTTGCAACAGCGCTGTTATGTAATCGACGCCGTGCTCCTGGTATTGCGTGAGCATGTCAAGCAGCCAGAACGGAAACCCGCGCTCGTAGCCGCGCGCCTTGGCGATGACGGAAAGGTCCGGCGGCACCGCATTGAAGCGAGCGCGTCCGGCCTGCTCGTTGGGAAAAGGCGAGGGAAAATGATCGGCGAGCCGGCCGGAGCGCTCGAACATTTCCCCCTGGTCATTGGGACCGTCCTGCACCTTGTATTCGGCGGCCAGCGCTTGCGCCTGGGCCGTGGTCAAGCCCGGTCCGCCGGGATCGGCAAGATTGCGGAAGGCAACCATTTTCAAGCCGTGGCAGGTCTGACAGACATCGTGATAGACCTTCAGCCCGCGCTGAAGCTGGCCTTGGTCAAACTTGCCGAACGGCCCGGCAAACGACCAGCGGTTCTTCGGCGGCGTGGCCTCGTGCGCCTCCTGCGCAGATGCCGGCACGAGAAGCGCGAGCAGCGCGACAGCGGCAAAACTGATTGAGCCGCGAGCGGACATGGGCTCCCCTCAAGCGCTCTGCGTGCCTGACGGAGGCGGAGCGGGCGCGCCGATGAGCGCTCTTTTGCCCAACACTGCCTGCGAAATCGACGCCGGCACCGGCTTCGTCCTCTCGACTTTCCCGAGCACGGGCAGGATCACCAGGAAGAAAATAAAGTAATAGGCCGTGAAAATCCGCGCGAACACCACGTAGTTGCCCTCCGGCGGCTTCGATCCGAGCCAGCCAAGGCCGATGCAGACAATCACGAAGACCCAGAAGAATTGCCGATAGAGCGGGCGATAACGCGCGGATCGCACCTTCGATGTGTCGAGCCAGGGGATGAAGGCGAGGACTGCGATCGAGGCGGCCAGCGCGATGACGCCGATGAGCTTGTTCGGAATCGCGCGCAGGATTGCATAGAACGGCAGATAGTACCATTCCGGAACGATGTGGGTTGGCGTCACCGAGGGGTTGGCGGGGATGTAGTTATCCGGGTGGCCGAGGAAGCTCGGGATGTAGAATACGAACCAGGCGAGCAGGATGCTGAACACGACCATCAGGAAGGAATCCTTGATGGTCGCATAGGGTGTGAATGCGACGGTTTCGTTCTCAGTCTGCGGCTCGATCCCGTCCGGATTGTTCTGCCCGGTGACATGCAGCGCCCAGACATGGAGCACGACGACGCCGGCAATCACGAACGGCAGCAGATAGTGGAGCGCATAGAAGCGGTTGAGCGTGGGGTTGCCCACGGCATAGCCGCCCCACAGCCAGGTCACGATGCCTTCGCCGACCAGGGGAATTGCCGAGAACAGATTGGTGATCACGGTGGCGGCCCAGAAGCTCATCTGTCCCCACGGCAGCACATAGCCCAGGAACCCGGTCATGATCATCAGCAGCAGCAGGATCACGCCGAGAATCCAGAGCACCTCGCGCGGCTCCTTGTAGGAGCCGTAGTACATGCCGCGAAACATGTGGATATAGGCCGCAAGAAAGAACATCGACGCGCCGTTGGCGTGCAGATAGCGCAGCAGCCAGCCATAATTGACATCGCGCATGATGTGCTCGACCGAATCGAACGCAAGGTCGACCTGCGCCGTGTAGTGCATGGCAAGCACGATCCCGGTAAGGAGCTGCACCGCCAACATGAAGGTGAGAATGCCGCCGAACGTCCACCAGTAATTGAGGTTGCGGGGCGTGGGATAGGCCACGAAAGACGAGTAGACGAGCCCGCCGATCGGCAACCGGCGCTCGATCCATCGCATGAATGCACTCGTCGGCTTATAGGTCGCGGGTGCGCTCATGATTGAGCCCTTCGCCGCGAATGGCCGTCAGCCGATGCGGATTTTCGTGTCGGAGATGAATTCATATGGGGGGAGTGCGAGGTTTAGCGGCGCGGGTCCCTGCCGGATGCGCCCGGAGGTGTCGTAGACGGAGCCGTGGCAAGGACAGAAGTAGCCGTCGAAGGGCCCCTGGTCGGCGAGCGGGATGCAGCCCAGGTGGGTGCAGATTGCGATCAGGACCTGCCACTGCTCGTGTCCCTGCTTGACCCGCGCCGAATCCGGCTGCGGATCGGGCAGCTTTGCCACATCGACGTTGCGGGCGTCCTCGATCTGCTTCTTCGTCCGGTGATTGATGAAGATCGGCTTGCTGCGCCAAAACACCTTGATCGCTTGGCCCTCGGCGATGGGCGTCAGATCGACCTCGATGGGCGCACCCGCGGCAATGGTCGAGGCATCCGGGTTCATCTGCTCTACGAGCGGCCAGAGCGCGGCAACCGCGCCTACTCCCGCCACCACGCCTGTTGCTATCATCAGAAAATCTCGCCGATGAGGCTCGGCCGAAGACATCGCTGTCACGTGTGCAGCCTTTCTCTACCTCAATCCGCCCGCAGCGCGTCCGCTGCCCAGTTCGCGTCTTCACGTGCCGGAGCTTGCCAATCTCTCCCGACCCGGCAACGCCACCTGGCGGCGGCGGACAGTCCTGCCGCTCTTCCCCCCAGGGTCCAAGCAAGATGCGAGCAAGAGGCTGGCGGGAGACCCAACCGCGATCTATTGGCACCCTTGCCAGGGGAGCGCAAGTGGCCGGTGCCGCACGGCGCGACTGCGGCACGTGTCGTCGCAGCATAGGGATTTTGCCTGCTACTCGTATCCGGGACGTGGTCTCGCGGCGAGGAGCCTGACGAATGCGGATCGCGCTTTTTCAGCCCGATATTCCTCAGAACACGGGGACCATTCTGCGGCTTGCGGCATGCCTTGGCATGGAGGCGCACATCATAGAGCCGGCCGGCTTCCCGGCCTCGGATCGGGCGCTGCGCCGCGCGGGGATGGATTACCTCGATCAGGTAACGATCGTGCGCCACGCGAGCTGGCATGCATTCGAGGCCTGGCGGCGCGTCGATCGCGGTCGGCTCATCCTGTTCACCACCCGCGCGACTCTCTCCTATCTCGCGCATGCCTTCGCTCCGAGCGATATCCTATTGTTCGGCCGCGAATCATCCGGAGTATCGGAGCAGGTGCATCAGGCCGCCGATGCCCGACTGGTTATCCCGATGCGGCCGGGCTTGCGCTCGCTCAATGTGGCGATGGCTGCGGCCATGGCAGCTGGAGAAGCGATGCGGCAGGCGGCTGAGGCACCGCTCGCCTGCGGTCGCACTGACCAAAAAATACGAGACGGGTGAAGGACAATCTCACGCCCCTGGGCGCTATCCCTCACCCGCCTCGCTCGCTGGCGCTGATCGCCCACACGCTTGCTATTCCCCACGCAAGCCGAGGCGAGAGCGCACCCCCAGATCCCCCACGCGCGCAACGTTCCCGCAAAGAATGGCAAAATAGTGCCTGGTGCATCCAATTTTTTTTCTGTCCGCACGAATTTAGTTTTGCGCGCGTCACACTGTGTGCGAGTAGGGCATTGCCATGTCAAACGCGGTACATTTTCGTGCAATTCACGAATCGGAGTGGCTGGCCAGCGTCATCCCGTTAGCGAGCTGACCAGCACGGAGATTGCTGCACATGACTGTGGACATCACCTCAGCGGCGAAACGCAAAGAGCGCGCCAGCGCCTGGTTTGCCGCGCTACGCGAGGAGCTCTGTGCATCTTTCGAGGAGCTGGAGGATTGCCTGCCCACGGCTGCCCCGTTCTTCGACAGCGCGCCAGGTCGTTTCCGGCGCTCGCCGTGGAGCCGCACAGACTACGGCGGCACGCCGGGCGGCGGCGGTGAAATGTCGATCATGCGAGGTCGCGTGTTTGAGAAAGTGGGCATCCATGTCTCGACCGTCTTCGGCGAGTTCACGCCGGAATTGCGCGCCCAGATCCCGGGCGCCGAAGCAGATCCACGGTTTTGGGCCTCGGGCATCTCGTTGATCGCCCATTTGCACAATCCGCACGTCCCGGCGGTGCACATGAACACGCGCTTTGTGATCACCACGAAGGGCTGGTTCGGCGGCGGCGCGGATCTCACTCCTTTGCTCGCACACCGCCGTCGCCAGGACGACCCGGATACGATTGCCTTTCACGCCGCGATGAAGGCTGCATGCGACGCCCATGCCGCAGTTGCGCCTTACGACAAATACAAGAGATGGTGCGACGAGTATTTCTTTCTCAAGCACCGCAACGAGATGCGCGGCATCGGCGGCATCTTCTATGATTATCTCGACAGCGGCGATTGGGAGGCCGATTTCGCTTTTACCCAGGACGTGGGCCGCACGTTGCGCGGCATCTATCCCGAATTAGTGCAAAGAAATTTCACTCGGCCATGGACCGATGCGGAGCGGGAAGAGCAGCTGGTGCGCCGCGGCCGCTATGTCGAGTTCAACCTTCTCTACGACCGCGGCACCATCTTCGGACTGCGCACGGA
>Ga0306920_100013149_pt1 | contig 11261 bp, 7 predicted proteins | sample flu12Cox44000170_FD_204666 | JGI IMG/M metagenome (GOLD analysis project Ga0306920, IMG submission 204666) | Lab enrichment of tropical soil microbial communities from Luquillo Experimental Forest, Puerto Rico - flux4day.12C.oxic.44.000.170 (v2)... | ecosystem: Environmental > Terrestrial >...
AGCTACGATTGCGAAAATCGAGCGACTGCTGCAAACATTTGGAAGCGAAATACGCGTTTTTCGGGCAATTTCGATCAGAAATCGTCAAATTCACGACGGATCCAAGTCATACAGCTGTCGCCGACCGCATCCGCGATCATGTGCCTGGATCGGGGAAGGTCATTCATCCATCGGATGACTTTTTTCGCCTCGGCCCGATCTTGGACGCGGTCGCTCCCCACCGGGAATCGATTTCGAGGAGCTCGGCAGAGTTTGACATCGTATTGCGCAATAAGATGAGCAGGTGTCGTGAAAGCGCCAGTCGCGATCCGATGTGGCTGGATAAAAAGCTCCCGTGGATACGGTTCAACCCCGCGCGGCCGGCTTTCTTCGTATACTGGAATCTGTTGCGCGTCATGTCCGTCGACGCCGCGTCCCTGAAGAAAGGCGACGGCCTCGACTTCTGCCACACCGTAATGGCGTGCGCGTTCGCGAGCCTTGCGGCGCTCGACAAGCATTGGAAGCGTCGCGTAGCACACTTGCCTAAGCCGAACCGCCTTGCGCGCGTTTACTCGAGGCCGGAACTCGACCAGATGGTGATCGACATGGAGTCGTGGGCGAACGGCAAAACAGTTCAGCAGGAATGTTTTGCCTACATTCCCAGCAATACTATTGCCAGTTATTTATGGGACAGGAGGCTAGTTGCTCGCGAGAACGAATCGGATTACTTCCCGGCGGCCCGATCCAGGGAACCAGGTCTGCCAGAGAGTTTTTCAGGCTCTTGACGAACGCTCTGTCTACGGTTCACCCAGCACGAGCAAAGTTACGCACTAAAGTGTCACTTCCATTCTTTCGGCGAAAGCTATTGACGCAAGCCCCTTTTGCTCATCGCCAAATGCTGATGCAGTACTCAAATCCTTCTATGCCTCGAACGAAGGCCATGTCACTTGCTACTGGAAAAAGCATCGGTGGAGGCGGGTGTTCCTCGGCACCTCGTGAAGGACGTCTCGCACGAAACCGCGCGCTCGCTGACAGGAGTATGGTCGCAGCACAAGGCAGGGTTTCCGATTGATGATCTTCGTCGAAAGATCGACAACCACTCCAGCTTGTGCCGCTTTTCAAGGAATATATCGTTAAACGCGGGAAAGAAAATAGTTTTCCGCGCCGGACTCTGCACCGACCCAAAGAACCGTCGTGTTCTCAAAGGTCGAAGGGCCACCGGCGTGCGAATCCCCAATCGCGTCTCTTCATGTGTCCGCTCGATAACAATTACACTTACATTCAGAATTGGAACCTTGCGATCACAGACCCATTTCCGTGTGGATTTTGGACGTGGAAAGCGAGGAGTTGCAGAGAGGAGCCTTTCCTGCAAAACTGAAGGCGGAAAGGCAGTGCGATGCCTGCCGTACAACGAAGAATCTTGTCCTTGTGGGCTATTCCGGCAGCATTAGCGGCTATTTCAGTAGCGGTCGCGATCGGCTGCGGCTCAAGCAAAAGTGCGGCGCCGAAGAACGTTCATCAGACTTTCGAAGACAGCGATGAGGGTTGGATACCGTTTGGCCAGGACGCTCAAGTCGAACTGACCCACGAACGGACTCAGATAAAGGACGGCAATACGGCTCTAGCATTGCACTATATTTTTCATCCCGGCCAATATGGCTCAGCGGTCTTGCCCGTCGAGCAAGGTCAGCTAGCCAGACTTAGTAGTATTCAGTTTTGGATCAAAACCGATCACGCCACGCCAGTCATCGTGATTCTGAGTGAAAAGCAGCCAGGAGGCTACTATTCGACTTGGTTTTGGTGTCCGAGAGACCAGTGGCAACACGTTGAGCTTCAACCTGCTGATTTTGCTTTAGATGAAGGTCCGGAAGATCCGAAAGATCCGGATGGACGTTTAGACCTCGATCAGGTCCAGGGCATCGGCATTAGCGACTTGGGGCAGGCCTTTCAAACACTGGGAAAGGACTCCGGCTATCCGCTGGTCGTTGACAGAGCCCCCGGGCCTCATGTGCTGAATCTCGATGACTTCGATTTTGTGATGGGGGAAACGAGGGCCCCAGAGCGCGGACGATCTAGATTGATCGGCGACCTGGATCGCAGCGTTTTAACCTGGATTACCATGGGTGGCGCGGAGCTCGGACGCAGCAGTTCGCAGAACGCACTTAACGAACCGGCGCTCGAAGTGAACTACGAACAAACCGTCGGGCGTTATGTAGCAGTCCTTCACACCTTGAGGAATCTGGATCTTCACAGCACAAGCAAACTGAGTTTCAAAATCGCTGCGAAGAACAATTCGAAATTCATGTTGTATTTGGAAAAGAAAAGGGCTGGCTCGCTACTGGGCCCCCGCTACAGCTTTCTACTTGAGGTCCCCGGGGACAGTCAGGCTCACGACCGACAAGTTGCGCTCGCAGACTTCAGGGCGGACCCTACAGGTCCTCCCGATCCCGAGGGGAAGCTCGACGCTCGGGCTCTGAAATCCGTCTCCCTGGTCGACATCACAGCGATCGACGGACGACCTGCCATGAAGAACACGTTTTGGCTGAGTTCTATCCGGCCTCAATGACGACTCCTAACCGGAACGCTCTCGACTGCACCAGGGGGACCCGAAATTTCAACCCACGGGGTATTTGCACCCTCCGGCGTGCCGTCCGGATGAATCACCACTACGCTTCCCATTCCGGTGTCGACCCAACTGGGCGGAAAGGCGTGATAGGCCTGCTCGAAATAGAGGCCGCGCATTGCAAGTGTCTGGACGATTTTTGAGTCTACCCGCGGGTCCAGCCAGTTCGGAGTATTCGCGTTGAGTCTTTCGGTAATCGACCGAATGAGGGGGGCCGCCGGATCGTAAGGAAATGTACCAAACCTTGGACGGTTTACGATTTCGTGGGCCGGCAGGCGATAGTCTATCAGATTCACCAGAAACTCGAACGATGCTTCAAGAATGGAACCCGAAAAGGAACCGCTGGCCGCGACCAATTTCTTGCCTTTCAAGACCAGGTTCATTGAGAACGGGCTGATCTGCCGCTCTCCGGGATTCGTCCTCCAGGGAATGCGGCCCGCGGTATTGAGAGGCACCCCTTGCACAAAGATACCGCTTCCCCAGGCAAGTGACTCGTGAGTGTTTGTTCCAGTGACAGCATTCCCCTCATGGTCGACGACAATGATTTGATAACTGTGAGAACCTGCCGGAGCGCTCGGCTCTCTCGCGAGTTTCGCGGCAACGCGGGCCCAGATGCTGGCGGTGTAGTCAGAGGTAAGCTTCGATTGCACAAGTGCCGCGTCGTCCAGTTGGCGGTAGTCAAAGATCCACGGTTCGGCAAGCGATTCGCGGGCGGTTCTCACCATCACTTCGAGTGCCGCCGCTGAAGTCGAATAGTGTCCGAGTCGGGCTATGTTTGTGTGCTCCAGCGTCTTTAAGGCCACCAGACCCCATAGTCCTCCGAAGTCTCTGCCCGAAGGTGAATGGACTTCGTATCCTCGGTAGGCCGCAGTTCTGGTCTCATGCCAGGCCGGTTCATAGCGAGCCAAGTCCTCAACAGTCATTCGGCCGCCCCGGGCTTTGACCGCTTTAACACACTCGGCCGCCCACGCTCCCCGATACATATAGGACGCACCTTGCCGAGCGATCTGTTCGAGGAAGCCTGCCAACTCCGGCTGCCGCAGGACTTCACCCGAGCTAAGAACGTGGCCATTTGGAAAGAACGTCCGGCTCCCATAGTCAGTGCGCCTGAGGAAGTCAGCCCCCGCGAGGAGCGCAGCACGATAAAAACCCTGGACCTTGAAGCCATCCCTAGCCAGTGCGATGGCCGGCTGTAAGACCTCTTGAAACCTCAAGCGCCCGTAGCGCTTGGACATCGCCTCCAAGCTCGCTATTGCCCCCGGAACGAGGACTGCCTTGCCGGCCTCTCCATCCTCTGCGGACCACGGTCTGCTTGGGTTCCAACTACCGCTTGGGTCTGAGACACTGTTGAATTCTCCGTCAAGATACTGGGTCTCGCCGCTTTTGGCGTCGTAAACAAGCGCCCCAAGTGATCCGGCAAGTGAGGTCCCGCCTTCGTTCACGACGTACTCGGCAAAGGTGGCGCCGATGAAAGCGTCGAATGCATTTCCACCTTGGTCAAGAATTTGCACTCCAACTTGGGTCGCTAGCGGGTGGAACGTAACCACCATTCCCGTTCGCAGAGCGGGTCCGGTGGCACCATGGCTTAGACCAAGCGCGAGAATCAGAAGTGTCGCCCACTGAAAAACCCGCATGAAGTCCTCACGCTGGCAGGAACCGTCACGGCTACAAGTATAGCGACAGTGGCGCGCCGGGTGAAAGCGCTGGTGATCGTGCGCAGTCCTCTCCGCACAATATTCGACAGATTCGACAGAGATCATCGCGAGAGATCATCCTTGACAGCCGGTGCCACATTCGTTACCTTTACCGCATTTCCATCCGCTGCCGCCCGCCCTGGCATTGAGGAGACACCGTGGCACCACCTACCGTTATCAATGAAAACATAACCATGAAAGGACTCGACAACATTCAAGAAACCGTCGAGTTGAAACCTCTCTCCTTGACGGAGACGGTCGAACTCAAGCCCGTAAATGTCACGACTACCAGTAATTCTGCGATTACCCAGCCGATCGTTACCGACGCGAAGGCCAAGAGTGACTCGACAACGAAAGTCGAGGTTGATCTTGAACCGATCAAGATCGAAAGCGATCAGAGATCCGCAATCGACGTAAAACCCTTGGCAATTGATTCTTGCCAGACGATGACAGTGAGGTTGGCTCCACTGCCGTCGACTTCAGTCGACCAACCCTACAACCACCACTTCGGTCTCACCTTCATGGGCATGGAGCTTTGGGGATTTAACCTGCACGGAAGGTCGGGGATGGTGCTTGAAAGCCCGCAGCGCCACCATCAGTTCCGGACAACGCACGTGCACGAGCGTTGGGGCCAACCCTGCAAGGAAGCCACTAAGCGAGGTCTTCGTGTCCGGGTCGGCGGGCCTATCGACGACCACAAGTAACTTCGCCCAGAATTGGCAAGAGTTGTGAGTATGGCAATGGATTTCAAGCTGAAGCTTTTCTCTCCTGGAGATCCGCACGCCGAGACCATCTTATTCGCCGGCGCACCCGGATTGGTCGAAGCCGATGTGTGCCTTGAGAATGGCGAGTCGACGGATTTGGTTCTGCGCGAAGCATCGCTCATTTCACGTTCAATACCCGTCGCCATCACCGGACATCACGATCGGGTGGCGCGAATCGCTGTGCCAAAGATACTGCCGGCTCACCAGCGCAAGCTCCTCTCGGTTTCACTCGATCTCAGCCCCTCGACGCCACCTGGAACATACGACGCTGAAATCCATATCGAAGGGGCCATGGAAACGAAGCGATTTGCGGTCCAGATCACCGTCGTTCAGAACTATGCGCTATCGGTCGAGCCGGAGCAGTTTGTTTTCACCTCGGCCGCCGGCAGTACGGTTTCTGGCGAGTTGGTCGTGCGCAACGAAGGGAATGTGCCGATTCGCGTGACACCCATCGGCGAATATCCGCTAAGAAATGTGGCCTGGTTTGAAAGCGTGTCTCAGGAACATGATTGGCGCACGATTGGTCGCGATCGGGAACGGCATGCGGAAACCACGGAGGCCCATGATTCGGAGCAACAAGAGGAAGAGTTCGAATCGCTGTTGATTGACAACAAAGATGTTTCGGTCGACCCGGGGAATTGGGCCGTCGTAAAGTTTACGGCGAAGCTGCCAGACTCACTACCGGCGAACGAACATCTCCGTGCGCGCCCGCGAATCGGAACCGAACGGTTTAACGTCGACATCATCACGCCGTTCCTGCCGTCGGCGGGGGTGACGAAATCCACTCAGAGGCGCAGATACAAAAAGGGAGGCTAACGTGCATCACGGACATTGCAGTGAACAGTATCAATCCTCTTACAGAGCGGACCACGGTCCACTCCTCTATTACGGCTATTGCTCAGAGAGCGGACGCATGCGCGCGATGGACTATTCCGATTACGTGCGCAGCATGCGAAATGCATACGCCAATATGTACGCTGCGATGTACAAGAACGCTCAGCGTGCAATGCGCTCTTGGTGGGAGTCGATGAGCGCTTGGGCACCGCGTCCCGAACAGCGCGATCGCGATTGCGGTTGCCATGAGCACCATGAACCCGATTGCCACTGTTCGTGCTGCATCCGGGACGCCGACGCGGTTGAGTACTCAAGATGTGGCGAGACCCGGTTGATCCCGCTCACCTTCGACAACGACACGCGGCGGGAGCGGCCAGTGAAACTCCAGTTGGGCGCTTTTGCGACCGCGAGTGGAAAAGAGCTTGGTTGGAAGGCAGAGCTTTCCGATACGGACTTTAATTTACCCCCGTGTGGAGAGAAGACTATTGTCCTTAAAGTGATGGTTGACTGTGGACCGTTCAGCGGACAACGAGAAGGCGATCAGCAGCCCGCTGTCGAGGAGTGCAAAGTCGCCTATGCCACCGTGCGCGCGGAGGGGTGTTTGGTCCGTCCACTGGTCGTAGCTGTGGCCGTCCTCCCGAACGATTGCGGCGCGCATCGGTCTGGATGTTCGTGCGGATGCTGCTAAATGTGGATTCAAGATGACTAACGACATACCGTTGTCGATACCGGATTTTGCTGCGAAGGCAACAGAGAGCTACTCGCGCTTTGTCTCCCAGGCTCAGGATTTTTTTGCAAAGATCTATCGCGGCGAACTGGCTCCGTCCGTTTTGCAACAACACCTGCCAGAATTCCTGCAGCAGCGGGGTTCGGCTTACTATCTTGAGCTTCAACAAATCTGTTTTCAGTTCTTTCGCAGCCTCATGGTTCTCAGCGCAGTTTACGGTGACGATTTTTTCCGCGGGCTATTGCCGGATATGCCTAGTCCCGAGCAGCAACCGTTTGCGGCTCCGCCCAAGGATTTTCATGACTGGACTCACTTAAGTCAAACCTTCAGCTCACATGTGCTTGACCAAAACAGCCTTACATTGATGCGCTATCAACATCTCCTGCGGAAGGTTGCCAGCGGCGAACTCTCAACTGTCACAGTCCAGGAGTACGCGCGTGAGTTTAGCAAGAGGCGAAGCTCGGAATATGCCTACAAGGTCGCGGACGCGAATGCTCAGTTTTTCGATGGCTTGCTCCGCCTGAATCAACACATCATCGACGATCTGTTCAAATACCTAGATCCCGACGCCGAATCCAATCGCTCGAGCGGACAAGAGCGCTCGCTTGACACCCTGTCGATGGAACTCGTGGGTTCGAGTGGCTCGACCGTCTCTGCGTCATTGATGGTGGAGAACAAACAATCCGGGCCCTGCGATGTGTCGTGTGCCGTTTCAGATTTTAGAAGTTCCGATGGATTGGGCTCGGGCTTTCGGGCCGCAGTGGCGGTCGAACCCTCCGATATCCGGCTTCTACCGGAGGAAACAAGAACCATCAGCATTCGGCTCGCTCTTGATCCGAATCTCTTTGTCCTTGGCCGAAGCTACGTAGCCACGCTCATCGTGAAGGGTCAAGCCGAGCAGGACGTTTTGGTGTTTCTGATTGCCAGAGCAACAGCGCCCTAGACAGGATCACGGCGGTACAAACCATGTCCCAGTCGCGAGTTTTGCCTTTGTCGCAAGAAACCGATCGTAGGTGGCTCGACTGCGCTTCCCCCCGACCAGCGACAACCCCGCGTGTTCGCCTATTTTGTTTTCCTCATGCGGGGGCGAGCGCTTCCCTATTTCGTCCGTGGCAAGCGGAGATACATCGGGACATCCAGGTCTGTGGGGTTCAGCTGCCGGGGCGGGGTGGACGTTTCGTGGAAGCACCATTCAGCCGGGTATCGCAAATCGTGGACGCGCTTGCTGAGAACCTCCGTGGCGCGTTGAACTTGCCTTTCGCCTTTTTCGGCCATTGCATGGGCGCGTTGATTGCATTCGAACTGGCGCGGCGCCTACGACGCGAGGGACACGAGCCTTTGCACTTGATTGTGTCGGCCCTGCGCCCCCCGCAGCTTGGCAATCCCAAATATCCCCTGCACGTGCTTCCGGACGCGGCTTTTGTGGCAACTCTTGCAGCTCTGAATGGTTTACCGCAGGAACTTATAGAAGAACCCGAGTTGCTGAACCTGATGTTGCCCGTGTTGCGGGCCGATTTCGAGGCCTGCGAGACCTACCGATATCGATACGAGTCTCCCCTCCATTGTCCAATTTCCTGTTATACGGGTCGCAAGGATCCAAGGTCGTCCCCCGAAGAGATGGATTTGTGGCGCGACCATACGGTGGGCAGGTTCTCGTGCCGTGTTTTTCCGGGGAATCATTTCTTCCTCGAAAGTGCTCGAAAAGCCGTTTTGAGCGCGCTTTCGGTCGAGCTAATCGAAACCTTGATCCGAGAGCAGCACAGCGGGAACTTCCAGAGCCGAGGTGCTTCAACATGACCAGCAAAGAACAGCAGCCATCCGTTGAACCGATCGCCGTAATCGGCATGCATGGCCGCTTTCCCGATGCTCGCAGCGTCGGTGAGCTGTGGGGCAATCTGAAAGACGGCGTCGAGTCGCTGAAGCCGTTTACCGTAGAGGAAGTACTGGGTGCTGGAATCGACCCGAGTTGGTTGAAAGCGCCCGGATATGTGACTGCGGGGACCGTTCTTGATGATGTCGACATGTTTGATGCGTTGTTTTTCGGGTTCAGCGCGCGGGATGCGGAGGTTATCGATCCTCAACAGCGACTGTTTCTGGAAGTAGCCTGGGAGAGTCTGGAGATGGCCGGCTACGATCCGGACACCTTCCCCGGTGCGGTTGCTGTGTTCGGTGGCTCGGAGCAGAGTTCGTATCTGTATCAGCTGTTCAGGAATTCAGATCGCATCGCTTACGCAGATCCTGCTGTGCTGATCATTGGCAACGACAAGGACTACCTGACCACTCAGGTCTCCTACAAGCTGAACCTAAAAGGCCCAAGCATGGCGGTTCAGACTGCTTGTTCCACTTCGCTTGTCGCCGTCTGCATGGCGTGCCAATGCCTGTGGTCCGAGCAGTGCGATATGGCACTTGCCGGGGGAGTTTCCGTCGGCATTCCGCAAAAGAAGGGCTATTGGTATCAACCGGGAGGAATTTTCTCACCCGACGGACACTGTCGCACCTTTGACGCGGAAGGGCAGGGGACCGTCGTCGGAAACGGGGTTGCAATTGTGGTTCTCAGGCGCCTCGCCGATGCCTTGGCCTATGGTGATCAAATCCATGCCATCATCAAGGGCGTGGCGATCAATAATGACGGTTCGGCCAAGGTGGGATTCTCTGCACCAAGCGTCGAAGGTCAGTCGCGCGCGATCCGTGCGGCGCACAAAATGGCGGGTATTGAACCGGAGACAATCGGGTATGTGGAGGCCCATGGAACAGCGACGCTTCTGGGTGACCCGATTGAGGTCGCGGCCCTCAGCGAAGTATTTCGAGAGCGCACCCGTAACAAGAGCTGGTGTGCTATTGGATCACTGAAGAGCAATCTTGGGCACCTAGCTTCTGCCGCGGGTGTTTCAGGTCTCATTAAGACTGTATTGATGCTGGAAAACAAGACGCTGGTTCCCAGTGTGAACTTCAAAACCCCTAACCCGCAGATCGATTTCGCAAACTCTCCGTTCTACGTGAACACCAAATTGCAGCCCTGGGAATCCAACGGGTCAAGACGTCGTGCCGGCGTAAGTTCCTTTGGTGTTGGAGGGACGAATGCACATGTGATCTTGGAGGAGGCGCCGGAATCGGAAGCATCCGGTCCAGCCGCGCGACACCAGTTGATTCTAATCTCAGCCAAGACCGGTGGGGCCCTAGAATCTGCAACTACCAATCTTGCCGAACATCTCAAGCGCCATCCGGAGCTCAACATGGCGGATGTCGCATTTACGACCCAGGTTGGGCGGCGGCCCTTCGGCTACCGCCGCGTCCTTATCACAGACAGTACCAAGCCCGTGGATGTCGCGCGTGCCCTCGAAGAGCGCGATCCCATGCGTGTCATGACCCGAGACTCCGGCGCGTTTGACCGTCCGTTGGTGTTCCTGTTCTCGGGCCAAGGCACCCAGTATGCCAACATGGGCCGCGATCTGAACCAGGATCGGAGTGATTACCGCAGCGAAGTGGACCGGTGCTGCGACCTGCTAGAGCCGCACCTGGACCTGGACCTCCGAACCGTGTTGTACCCCGAGTGCGGAGATGAGGATTCAGCGAATGCGCTGCTGAAGCGCACGAGTCTGACGCAACCCGCGCTCTTTGTGATCGAATATGCCTTAGCACGGTTGTGGATGAGCTGGGGCATAGTCCCGAAGGCACTCATGGGCCATAGCATCGGCGAATATGTCGCCGCGTGCATCAGCGGTGTGTTTTCCCTCGAAGACGCCCTGCACCTTGTAGCAATCCGCGGGCAGCTTATGGAACAGATGCCGTCCGGTTCGATGCTGGGAGTTCCGCTCGCGGAAGCGGAAGCTAGGTTGCTACTGAAGGGAGGTCTGAGCCTGGCGGCGGTAAATGCCCCGTTCCTCTCCGTGCTGTCCGGACCCAGCGAAGAAGTCGATGCTGTCGCCAACCAGTTGGCTGCGCGTGGGCTTCAAGTTCGCAAGCTCCAAACCTCGCATGCTTTTCACTCCTCGATGATGGACCCGATCTTGGAGCGCTTTCGTGATCTGGTGAAATCATTCGAGCGGAAGGCGCCGCAAATTCCATTCATCTCAAACGTCACTGGAACCTGGATAAGTTCCGAGCAGGCGCAGGATCCTGACTATTGGAGTCGACATCTTCGCTCAACGGTGCAATTTGGCCGCGGCCTCGAAGAATTGCTCCGCGCACCGGATGTCATTCTGCTCGAGATTGGGCCCGGCCGCACCCTGCAGACATTTGCGCAACAGCAGATGCAACAGACCGGTGAACAGACTGCCCTTGGATCGATGCGTTCTTCTCAGGAGCCGGTGTCTGACACAGCCTTCCTTCTCCGTACACTCGGGCAACTTTGGCTCCACCGAGTCCAAATCAATTGGAAAGCGTTTTCTAGCGTCGAAAAACGCCGACGCTTGGAGCTCCCCACCTACCCATTCGAGCGGCAAAGGTATTGGATTGCTGCTAGCAACACGGGCGACCTTCGTGGGTCCTCCGCGGCCACCGAACGCGACATCTCGACGTGGTTTTACACGCCAACCTGGAAGCCTGCTGCGGCCAGTCAACCAGCAAAGCTCAATTCGACAAAGGCGCGGTGGCTCGTGTTTTCAGACGCAGAGGGTATCGGAGAGGAGATGGCCGAGCAG
>Ga0306920_100013150_pt1 | contig 11261 bp, 9 predicted proteins | sample flu12Cox44000170_FD_204666 | JGI IMG/M metagenome (GOLD analysis project Ga0306920, IMG submission 204666) | Lab enrichment of tropical soil microbial communities from Luquillo Experimental Forest, Puerto Rico - flux4day.12C.oxic.44.000.170 (v2)... | ecosystem: Environmental > Terrestrial >...
GGCCGGCGGCTTGAGGAGTTCATTTCGCTACCTTCGCCTCGACGCCGCAAGATACGATCAGCGCGCGCTGATTGCAGAAGCAAACCGCGATCCCCACTGCACGATCCGCCTTTGCGAAACCCAAACGGAGTTTGAGCGGCTGGTCGAGGCAGCGCACGTCGAAGAGACGACTGTTCAGGTGCCGTCGTGTGACTAAGGGAGTGTGCGCTCCGCATGCTTGGCCACCGTGTCTGCCGGGCCGTATCTATGCGCAGCCCCGACCGCCTCGATGATCGAGGCAAAACCATCCCGCCGAAGCAATGCGGCGAGGTCTTGTTTGATTTGGCTGACCAGATAGGGGCCGTGGAAGACCAGCGCCGTATAAAGCTGCACCAAGCAGGCGCCCGCCCGGATCTTGGCATATGCGTCTGACGCGCAGGCAATCCCGCCGACGCCGATCAGCGGCAAACGTGCATCCGTCAATCGATACATATCGGCGAGCAGTGCGGTCGAGGCGGAAAACAGCGGGCGCCCGCTGAGCCCGCCACCCTCTCTCGCCGCCCTGCTGATGAGCCCGGTCGGTCGCTGCACCGTCGTGTTCGATACGATCAGACCATCGACCCCGGCTTCCATTGCAACAAACGCGATATCTTCGCGTTCGGCCGGAGTGAGATCCGGCGCGATTTTGACCAGCAACGGCACTTCGGGGGTGCTCTCTCCGCGCACCCGAAGGAGCCGACGCAGCAGGGATTGAAGCCTCTCCCGGCGTTGCAGCTCTCGCAGACCGGGCGTGTTGGGCGACGAGACATTGACTACGAGATAGTCCGCGAACCTCGCCCCGCGGCGGATGCCTAACTCGTAATCGGCAGTCGCATCGTTGGAAAGACGATTTTTGCCGAGATTCACCCCGACAATCCCCAAACGTGGACGTCGCGCCAAGCGCTCGACGACGGCATCAAGCCCCCCGCTGTTGAAGCCCATACGGTTGACGATCGCCTGATCCTTCTCGAGGCGGAAGACCCGCGGCTTTGCGTTGCCCGGCTGCGGCCGAGGCGTCACGCTGCCAATTTCGACAAAGCCGAAGCCCAGCTGGAGGAGCGCATCGGGCACGCGCGCGTCCTTGTCATAGCCGGCCGCAAGCCCGATCGGGTTCGGAAAATCGAGACCCCAAAGGCGCTGCGCCAATATCGGCGGATCGGGCCTTCTGGCCGCGCCGTCAGCCATCAAACCACCCAATCCGGCCTCAAGCCCTAGTAACGTCAAGTCGCGCGCGGCTTCAGCGGGAAGCAGACGCAGCACAGGGAGCAGCAGCGAATAAAGGTTGGGCATTGTTAGCGGGCCACCAGAATCCAGATTTTTGTAGACAAGAAATATGCCAAACGCCAGCGCCGTTGGCGGGACCCCGCTGATGGAGCGACGGGGTCGGCGTCGAATCGGGGAGGATCCGTCGTTCTGCGCCCGGCGGCGGGATGTGATAGATCATATGGGTTATGTCCCGAGGCACCGCCGATTACCTCGAACCTGCGCAACGGCGGGTGCTCGTGCCGAGCGCGCCGATTCTGATCGCAGGATACCGCGAGGTACTGTGGCTCGGCCTCGAGGGCGAGATCGAGGTACTGGCCCCTGCCGAGGCGCGGGCGCGCGTCGAGCGCGAGACGCCGATGTTGTGCCACGCTCCCGCAACCGCACGCCGGCTCGAAATCCCTTTGTTTCCTGCGCTTGATCTGCTGGAGCTGTTCGCCTTTGTTCATCCGGCACGGTTCTGCGTGCCTACCCCAGCCGGTCTAGCCGAGGCGGTCGGTCTCCCGGCGCCATGCAACCCCAGCGACGCTTGCGTCAGCCTCGCCACTGCAGCCCGAGCCTTGCTCGAAAAGCTCGCACAGGAGATCGATCCGGAGGTTCGCGCGATAGCGGAAGCAATGGATCGCGGCGGGTGGCTTTGGGGCCCTGCAGTCCTCGCCGCCCTTCCGACATGCGAGCCCGGCGAGCTTCGGCGAACCGCCGGTCTGCGGGTATGGGTGCACATCGAGGAATGGTCTGAGCCCGCTCCCGGACCGCTGCCCGGCAATGAGCCAGTGGCCCCGGAGGAAGCACGCTCGCGTCTTGCGGACTTGCTCGGTGCCGGCGCCGAGCCGCGTCCGCAGCAAAGCGATTACGCCGCTGCCGTCAGCGCCGCCTTCGCGCCACGCGCCGCACCCGATCGACCTCAGGCGGTCCTCGCCGAAGCAGGGACCGGCGTCGGGAAGACGCTTGGCTATATCGCCCCCGCCAGCCTATGGGCGGAAAAGAACCGCGGCGCGGTGTGGATTTCGACCTTCACCCGCAATCTGCAAACGCAGATCGCGAGCGAGCTCGGACGGCTCTATCCCGATCCCGACGTCAAGCGCCGCCGTGTCGCTATCCGCAAGGGCCGGGAGAATTTCCTCTGCCTCCTGAACTATGAGGACGCGGTAGGCGCCGCCAAGGGCCGTCCGGGGAGACCGGCCGGACATCTTGGATTGATCGCGCGATGGATCCTAGCGAGCGAGGCCGGCGATTTGATGGCCGGCGATTTTCCGGGCTGGCTCGCCGAACTCATCGGCCGTGGCCGGGTCAACTGGCTCGCCGACCGCCGCGGCGAGTGTATCCATTCGGCCTGCCCGCATTTCCGCCGCTGTTTTGTGGAGAAGAATATCCGCAAGGCGCGGCAGGCGCGTATCGTCGTCGCCAATCATGCCTTGGTCATGACGCAAGCTGCGCTCGGCGGGCTCGATGATGCGACGGTCCCGACCCGCTATGTTTTCGACGAAGGCCATCATTTGTTAGAGGCCGCCGACGGCGCCTTCTCCACTCGATTGTCGGGTCAGGAGGGGCGCGAGCTCCGGCGCTGGATCGTTGGCACCGAAACAGGCGGGCGCTCGCGTGCACGGGGCCTGCGACGCCGGATTGGTGATCTCGTCGAGGTCGACGACGATGGCGTCAAAGCGCTAATCGAAATCCTCGCTGCTGCCCGCGTGCTGCCCGGGGACGGCTGGGCGCAGCGTGTCGTAGAGGGACACGGGCATCAGGGTTTTGAAAAATTCCTGATGCTGGTACGCCAACAGGTGCTGGCACGGGCGGTTCTGGCCGATAGCGGCTATGGCTTGCAGGCCGAGGTGCGGCCGCCGATCGACGGGCTCGTCGAGGCGGCGCTGCTGCTAGCGGCAGGGCTCGAACGGCTCTCGGCCGCCATGAAGCAGCTCGCCGAACGCCTTCGGAGCCAGCTCGAAGATGTCGAGAACCCGCCCGAGGCGAGTCTTCGGCAGCGTCTCGATGCGACGATCCGCAGCCTTGAGCGGCGCTCCGAGGTCCAATTACCCGCCTGGGCCCGGTTGCTGCGCGATCTTGGCGGACCGCCCCGATCCGACACAGTCGAGTGGCTCGCGCTCGATCGGATAGACGGGCTCGAGAGCGATGTCGGAGTCATGCGCAACTGGGTCGATCCCGGCATTCCCTTTGTGGCCTTGGTCGCGCAACCGTCGCACGGGCTCGTCGTGACCTCCGCGACATTGACCGACAGTGCGGCCGATCCGGACTTGGCGTGGCGTGGCGCGGAGGCAGGAACGGGGCTCCAGCATCTGCTGGTGAGGCCGGCCGCCGCGCGTATCACCTCGCCCTTCGACTATGCAGCACAAACGCGGGTCTTAATGCTGACCGACGTCCCGCGCGACGATATTGGACAGGTCGCGGCAGCTTATGCCGCAATGTTCGCGGCATCGGGCGGCGGCGCGCTCGGTCTGTTCACCGCGATCGCTCGGCTGCGCGCGGTTCATCAGCGGGTCGCTCCGGCACTTGAGGCCCGCGGTCTTTTGCTGCTTGCCCAGCATGTCGAGGCGATGTCGACTGCGACGCTCGTCGACATTTTTCGTGCCGAGGAGGACTCCTGCCTCCTCGGTACCGACGCGGTTCGCGACGGGGTCGATATCCCGGGGCGATCGCTTCGTCTGCTCGTCTTTGATCGAGTTCCATGGCCCCGCCCGGACATTCTGTACCGCGCCCGCAAGGCGGTGTTTGGTGGCGCGGAATACGCCGACAGAATAGCCCGCCTCCGCTTGCGCCAGGCTTATGGCCGGCTAATCCGCCGCGCCGACGACCGCGGCGTCTTCGTCATGCTCGATCGCGCCCTTCCCTCGCGTCTGCTCTCCGCTTTCCCCGAGGGTGTCGCCATTGCCCGCGTCGGTTTGGAGCAGGCGGTCGGCGAGATCGCACGGTTTCTCGAGACGCCAAAACCCAGAGGAGGGGGAGGGGGTTGACAGGCGCGGGAGAGTTTTGGTCTGTCGCCTTGCCACTCGCGGGAGGATCCTGATGCTCGACCATCATCGCGCGCTGATCTACACGATGGTCATCGTGTCGGCGGCAGACAGTGACATGCCGGACGCGGAGCTTCGCATTATCGGCGACATCGTCGGCGATCTTCCGGTGTTTCAAGGCTTCGACCGGGCCGAATTGCCTCGGGTGCTCAATGACTGCACCGATCTTATCGGGCGCGACGATGGACTTGAGGAGACTTTGAAAGTGATCAAGTCCGCACTGCCGGCAAAGCTGCGGGAAACCGCCTACGCGATCGCCTGCGACCTCGTGGCCGCGGATGGCGAGGCAACGCAGGAGGAGCTCCGGGTTCTGGAGCTAATCCGCCACCGCCTCAACATCGATCGGCTGATCGCCGCCGCGATCGAGCGCGGTGCCAGGGCAAGGTTCCAGACTCTTTAAGAACGGTTCAGTCCTCTTAAGAACGGTTCAGTCTCCCGTCACTCGCCCCCGTCACCGGAGGCAGCGCACCGCGAATAATTGCTTGTACCTCGGGCGGCTGAGCGGCGACCGCGTCACACATCCGGCGCAGCTGCCGGCGCAGATTGTAGACCTGGTCGAGGAGACCGAGCACGAGCGGCATGGCCTCCTCGTCGATTGCGAATTCGTGACGGATTTCAAAGATCAATTCCACCCGGGCGACGTCCACCTCGTGGAAGACCCAGGTTTCGCCCCGCCGCTCGGGCAATATCCAGCCGTTATCGATCCAGCGGTCGATTTCGCGGCGGTCGAGTCCCGCCAGACGGAGAAGCAGGTCGTCTAGGGCAATCATACAGACGGCATTCCTTGCCGCGGGTTGGAGGGGTTCTGCGGTGCCCATTTCTCGAGAAATTCCGCGAGTTCGGGATCGCCGGGATGCCCAATAACAACCCTCAGCGTGACAATTTGATCGCCCGGGGTCTTCGGTCGCTGGATGCCCTTGCCGCGCAGGCGCAGCTGTCTGCCGGCATCGGATCCTTTAGGTATCGTCATCGCCACCGGGCCTGTCACTGTCGGGACCGACACCCTCGCTCCGAGCACCGCCTCGGCGACGCTGACCGGCAGTTCGAGAAGAATGTTGTCCCCGTCACGGCGGAACAGAGGGTGCGGGGCGACGTGCACCTCGATCAATGCATCGCCCGTCGGACCGCCGCCGAAGCCGGGGCCGCCCTTACCCCTCAGCCGGAGCAGCTTACCGTCTTCGAAGCCGGCGGGAATCGTCACGTCGAGCCACTCCTCTGGGGCGAGCGACAGGCGCTGCTTGCCGCCGGTTGCCGCCGTGACGAAGTCCACGGTCAGGGTAAAGTGCCGGTCACCGCCGCGCGCCCGAAATCCCTCCCCAGCTTGGCCTCGCTGCCTCCGCCCCGCGGAGCCAAAGGCAGCGAACAAATCCTCTAGATCGCTGAGGTCCCTTTCGCCGTCGGGCTGGTATCGCCAACCCTGGGCACCCTCGGCGTGGCCGCGATAGTACTCTCGAGGCGGCCGCTCCGCGCCGCTTTCGTCGATTTCGCCCCGATCATACCGGGCGCGCTTCTCGGGGTCCGAAAGCAGATCGTAGGCCGCCGAGATTGATTTGAACCGGGCCTCGGCCTCGGGCTTGCCCGGGTTGAGATCCGGGTGAAATTGCTTGGCGAGCTTGCGGTAGACCTTGCGGATTTCATCGAGACTGGCGTCCGGTTTGACGCCGAGCACCTCGTACGGCGATTGTGCCATTCGGCTTCAGCGTTGCCTTGAACGCTGGCGCTGTGCGGTGGTCGTGGCCTGTTCGACGCGAACGGTCACGTCGCGCTCAGAGCCGCCGCGCTCGACAGTAAGCTCGACCTCGTCGCCAACCCGGGACAGACCGACGCGGTTGCGCAACTCGACGCCGCTGCGCATCGGCGCCCCGTTGATCGCGACGACGAGATCATTGGTCCGCAGCCCTGCGCGCTCGGCGGGGGAGCCAGGCTCGACACGGGCGATGACGGCGCCCTGGGTGTGCCGGGTTCCGAGCGCCTGCGCGAGATCGGGCGTCAAATCCTGAATTGCGACACCGATGCGGCCGCGTTTGATCTCGCCGTAACGGAGGAGTTGGTCCATGACTTGCCGCGCCATATTGATCGGCACGGCAAACCCAATGCCTACATTACCTCCGCTGGGCGCCAAGATCGCGGTATTGATGCCGACAACCCTGCCTTGCAGATCGACGAGCGGACCACCCGAATTGCCCGGATTGATCGAGGCATCTGTCTGAATGAAGTCCTCATAGCCCTCGATACCGGGGCTGCGCCCGAGCGCACTGATGATCCCCGAGGTGACCGTCTGGCCGAGCCCGAACGGGTTGCCGATCGCGAGAACAAAGTCGCCGACCTGCAAACGATCGGAGTCGCCGATGGGCACCGCGGTCAAATTATCCCCCGAAATCTGCAGCACCGCGATGTCGGTATCAGGATCGCGACCGACCAATTTGGCCTTGAGGCGGCGATTGTCCTTTGTTGTGACCTCGATGCTGCTCGCATTTTCGACGACATGGGCATTTGTAAGGATATAGCCTTGCCCTGCATCGAGGATCACCCCCGACCCCGTCGCCTGCGTTTCGCGCTCGATCGTCTGCTGCATGTTGAAAAAGCGACGGAACATCGGGTCCTGAAGCAGTGGGTTGTCTTCGCGCACCCGCCCGCGCACCGAAATGCCGACGACGCCTTGGGTGATCCGGCTGACTACGGGCGCAAGGCTTTGGATCGGAGCGCCGCCTACCTCAGGTATCGGCGCACCGGCGAGAGCAAGACCGAAAATTCCCGTCATCACGGCGATTCCGCCTAATACAACGAGCGCTGATAGAAACCGCTTCATTCTCGTGGAGACCCTAGGACCGACAGATGGCCATCACGGTAACATCAGTCGGCATGAATGTTTCCGGCCCCGCTCTATCTAAACCCTCGCGAGGTCGCGTCAAGAGAGGGTGGCTGGCGGGGTTTGGCAGCAGCCCTTCCATCTCGCTGCTAATGATTTGTTATAGAATACTTTTTTGTTGCAGAGGCGAGACTCTGAGGGCATCCTCTCGGTTGGCGGGAGCGCACCCTGAGGGAGAGGCAGCGTGAACGATGTGACATCGCCAATTGGAGAATACCGGTTAACGACAGCAGAGATCATCTACCATCTTCCGGATCACCCCGATTTGCTGCAGAGCTTCATCTGGCAGAAGCTCGATCTTGCCCCGGACTTTCCCGAGCTGCGTCGGTTTCTGGATTTTTGGAGCCACAACATCGACGGCAAGTTGCATTCCGTGAAGGTCGGCCAGGCCAAAGTTTTGGGGCGGCCGAGATTCCGCCATCTCAAGGCGTCGTTTCTGCTGCATTAGTCCGGCACGCACGGCGGCATAGTGACCCGCTGACCGCCCGACCGCCCGCCACACTTGCGATCGGTGAGGGACAGTCTCACTTTGCCGCGTACGGCGTTTGTGAGGACTGGGCGTGTCGATTTCTTTTGCTACAGCTAGGCGTTCGGTCATTGCCAAGAGCGCTGAAACGGGGGAGTGGCTCCACCCAGTTGCCGTATGGCTGTTCGTCTGCTGCGCCATGATTTTTGCGATGGTGGTGGTCGGCGGCATTACTCGCCTTACTCTCTCCGGCCTGTCGATTACCGAATGGAAACCGATCATCGGCGTCGTTCCGCCGCTTACGGCCTCCGACTGGGCGGCCGAGTTTACGAAATACCAACAGATCCCGGAATACCGCGTTGTCCACTTCACAATAACACTGGATGAGTTCAAAAATATATACTTTTGGGAATATTTGCACCGGCTCTTGGGGCGACTCATTGGGGTCACCTTTGCCGTGCCGTTTATCTGGTTCCTCGCGCGTCGGCGATTGCCGCGGCGACTCGTGCCGCCGCTCACCGGGATCCTGCTGCTCGGCTTCGGTCAGGGTTTGCTCGGCTGGTACATGGTCGAGAGCGGCCTCGCCGACCGGGTCGAGGTCAGCCAGTATCGGCTGGTCGCCCATCTCGCTCTCGCTCTTGCAATCTATGCCGCGATCCTCTGGGTCGCGCTCGGCATTGTGCGAGGTCCTGCCCTGGCCGACCGGCGCTCCGGTTCGAGCCGGGGCTGGCGGCGCGCGGCCGAAGCGCTGCTTGCGCTCCTCGCGTTGACGATATCGGCCGGCGGGTTTGTTGCCGGCACCCGTGCCGGGCTGACCTACAACACCTTCCCGCTAATGGACGGCGCACTGGTGCCGGCCGGCTATGCCCAGCTGCATCCGTTCGTCCTCAATTGGTTCGAGAACATCGCCGCAATCCAGTTCAACCATCGCGCGCTCGCCATCGTCACCGTGACAGCCGTTGTTGCGCTGTGGGCGGCCAGTCTGCGCTCGACCTTGCCGCAGCCGGCTCGTCTCGCGCTCCACTTGCTGCTGGGTGCCCTTGGGTTGCAGGTAATGCTCGGCATCGCGACGCTCATTCTGGCAGTGCCGATCCCGCTCGCCGCGGCGCATCAAGCCGGGGCCGTACTCTTGCTGACCGCAGCGATCGTTCTGCGGCACAGCTTGCGCGGGACCGCGGTCATGGACGCTGGAGCGCCGGCGCCCATATAGTTCCCGAGGGGGCCCGGAGAGCACCATGGCAAAGGACGGCGGAAATCCGGTTAAAGCGCTAGGCGATTGGAGGCGTCTGGCGAGCGCCGAGCTGAAGGGCAAATCGGTCGAGGATCTCGACTGGATGACTCCCGGAGGCGTCCGCATCAAGCCGCTGTACACTGCCGACGACCTGGAAGGTATCGCGCACGCTGGGGTGAAGCTGTCCGACATCCTGCCGGGGTTTCCGCCTTATTTGCGCGGGCCCCGGGCGACGATGTACGCCAACCGGCCGTGGACGATCCGGCAATATTCCGGCTTTTCGACCGCCGAAGACTCGAACCGTTTCTACCGTGAGAACTTGGCGGCGGGGCAGATGGCGCTGTCGATCGCCTTCGATCTCGCCACCCACCGCGGCTACGACAGCGACCATCCGCGCGTCGTCGGCGATGTCGGCAAGGCCGGGGTGGCGATCGACTCGGTCGAGGACATGAAGATCCTCTTCGACGGCATCCCGCTCGACCGGATGAGCGTGTCGATGACGATGAACGGCGCGGTCTTGCCGGTGCTCGCCGGCTACATCGTCGCCGCCGAGGAGCAGGGGGTCCCGCAGGACAAGCTCCAGGGCACGATCCAGAACGACATCCTCAAGGAGTTCATGGTCCGCAACACCTATATCTATCCGCCCGGGCCGTCGATGCGGATCGTCGCCGACATCATCGAATACACCGCCCGGCACATGCCCAAGTTCAACTCGATTTCGATCTCCGGCTATCACATGGAGGAGGCCGGCGCGACCTCCGTGCAGGAACTCGCGTTCACCTTGGCAGACGGGCTCGAATACGTGCGGGCCGCCCTGTCGCGCGGGCTTGAGATCGACGAGTTCGCGCCGCGACTGTCGTTCTTCTTCGGGATCGGCATGAATTTCTTCATGGAGATCGCGAAATTGCGCGCTGCCCGCGTGCTGTGGGCGCAGCTGATGCAGCATTTCGCCCCCAAGAACCCGGCGAGCCTTGCCTTGCGCATGCATTGCCAGACCTCGGGGGTGAGCCTCACCGAGCAGGACCCGCACAACAACATCATCCGCACGACATTAGAGGCCCTCGCTGCGGTGCTCGGCGGCACTCAGTCGTTGCACACCAACTCCTTCGACGAGGCATTGGCGTTGCCGACCCCGGCCTCGGCCCGGGTCGCCCGCAACACCCAGCTGATCCTCGCCGAGGAGACCGGCATCCCCCACGTCGTCGACCCGCTCGGCGGCAGCTATTACGTCGAGAGCCTGACCCACTCGATTGGCGCTGCAGCCATGGCGCTGATCGACGAGGTCGAGGGCCTGGGCGGGATGACGAAGGCGGTCGAGGCGGGGATGCCCAAACTGCGCATCGAGGAAGCCGCGGCGCGGCGCCAAGCCGGGATTGACCGCGGCGAGGAGACGATTGTCGGGGTCAACAAATACCGCTCGGACGAGGCTACTGCGGTCGAACTGCTCGATGTCGACAACACAGCGGTGCGCGACCGACAGATCAGGCGCCTGGAGCAGATCCGGCGGTTGCGCGATCCGAGCCGGGCCGGCGCCGCCCTCACCGTGCTGACCGAAGCGGCGAAGAGCGGCACGGGCAATCTCTTGGCACTGGCGATCGAGGCGACCCGCGTGCGGGCGACGGTCGGCGAGATCTCCGAAGCGCTCGAAAAAGTCTTCACCCGCCATCGCGCCCAGATCCGCACCATCGACGGCATCTATGGCGGCCAGTACCAGGATGATGACGCCTTCCGGCGGGTGCAGAACGAGATCGCGGCCTTTGCCCGCGATGAGGGGCGGCGGCCCCGCATACTGGTCGCCAAACTGGGCCAAGATGGTCACGACCGCGGCGCCAAGATCATCGCCACAGCCTTTGCCGATATCGGTTTCGACGTCGATATCGGCCCCTTGTTCCAGACCCCCGAGGAGGCCGCCCGTCATGCGATCGAGAACGACGTCCACATCGTTGGCGTCTCGACCCACGCGGCCGGCCACAAGACCCTGATCCCGGCATTGATTGAGGCGCTGAAGCGTCAAGGCGCCGGCGACATTCTCGTCGTCGTCGGCGGCGTCATCCCGCCCAAAGACTACGACTTCCTAAGAAAAGTGGGGGTGAGCGCAATCTACGGCCCTGGCACCAACATCCCCAAAGCCGCGGCCGAGATCCTGTCGTTGATCCGAAAACATCGGCTGGTGGCCTGACCTCAGGCGAACTGCCCCCAACGGGCGCTCCAGAAGGCTTTCGTGCCCTTTGTGCCCGTGTTAGCGTCGGTAAAGTTTTTGCGGTGGGGGAGGCTCCATGTCTAATCAAGAGGTGGGAGCGACAATTATCGCGGCCCTGGATCTCGATCCGCCTCCGGTTGCGCTCGCGTTCGTTGACGAGCCGCCTGAGGGAATCGACACAATCCGGG